>JAEIGA010011512.1_pt1 | contig 13435 bp, 14 predicted proteins | sample 9270691 | NCBI WGS metagenome assembly JAEIGA01 (sample SAMN17057246, study PRJNA624740) | gut metagenome | biome: biome; isolation source: fecal sample | host: Bos grunniens | place: China: Xizang | collected 2019
ACAAGCCCCTCCACACGACTGTCCCAACGGCGATTCTGCATTACAACAACCTTCAGTTCTCTGTTCGGGTCGAATACAGACAAGCCTCCGAACCCAACCGACAAGGTCATCTGCTGATGGCTGTCGTTGAAGTCGACATCGGTATTGCTGCTCAACTGGGCTATGATGCCTGCCTCCTTCTCGTAAAGACAAAAACGGGCTTCGAGCACAGGCTCGTCTTCCATATCCTCCTCGTAAATGCGGACACGATAGTTGCCACTCAAACGCAAACGGAGTTCCTTATTAGGAATACGAAGCCGATAATGTGTGTAGATTTGTGTGTGTTGAAACTCTTTTCGAAGTCTTCTATGAGTTGGTCGTTAAGTCCCTCCAAATAATCACTCTCGAAGAGGCCCTCTGTAGGTTGCCAATCCCAGTCGCAATGGTCTATGTGATAGTAATAACGCTTGTAGTCGTGACTCATTTCGTCCCATTCGATGTCAATGTGCTGACGACCATCAAAGGGCATATATGGCGGCAACGTGGGGTCGTCGTTCACTGTCAACATCAGTGTCCTCACATTCTTGTCGAAGATTTGTTGCGTCTGGGCATGAGAGGAGAAACAAGTAAACGGAAGAAAAACGAGAAGCAAAAGAATGCTCTTAAGGATATTCGTTTCGTCAGCAGAAGCATTGTCCTCGCCCTTCAGTATAGGCAACTGCCAATGATACCTGACAGCAAGGAAACGAATAATGATGACACTGAATGCACTCAACAAAGCACTGATTTCCAAAGTAAGGCCAAGTTCCAAGCAAACAACATAAGCCAAGCCGCCTGCCACACAGGCAAGAGCATAGATTTCACTTCGGAAAATGAGCGGCACATCGTTCATCAGGACATCTCGAATGATACCACCACCCGCACCAGTCACTGCACCCATTGTTATGGCCACCCAATAGGGATGCTCCAGAGCAAGCGTCTTCTCCAAACCTACAACATTGAAAAGAGCAAGACCGATGGTATCGAAAATGAACCAAGTATAATTATGGTGGATGATGTACTTGCCAAACATACCGACGGCAAGAACTGCCAATGCACAACAAATGAAGTAACTGCCGTCTGTCATCCAGAACGGATTGACGCCAAGCATAATGTCACGAATCGTTCCACCACCAATGGCTGTGGCCATGCCTACAATCCACGCACCAAAAATGTCGAAATGCTTACTGCTGGACAAGCGAACACCGGAAATGGCGAAAGCAAAGGTTCCGATGAACTCGATGACAACGAATGTGATAGGCAACCGGAACGTGTTGCCCAAATCTTGCAGTATTTGGATAAACCAGTCGAACATTTGTTTATTCTGTCAAGCCAACTTTAGTCCATTCGTCAAGCAATGCTGTTGCATCACGTCTTGCCGTATCTGCATCCACCTCATACTCTTGCTGTAGCAAAGAAGTCAAGGTCTCGGCATCGAAATCCTTATCGACAATGTTCTCCCAGAGAAAAGCAGCCGACTCGTTGAGGCTGATAACCTTATTGAAGTTGATATTTTCTCTGCCGTAAGCCACGATGATGTGTTCGCCACATACTTCGCGAAGTTCAAATCCTTTCTTAATTCTCATATAATTGTCTTATAAATAAACAACAGGTATCTTCTTATTGGTCTTAACTTACGCCACAACTTGATGCGGCGCACAAGCTGAGGGTCGTCGGCCGATATGATGCGATTGGGACGGATATATTGGGTAACAACTCCGCTCACATCTTCCTCCCTGCAAAACTCCACTCCCTTCACATTGCCATCACCTTGCAGAACAAAGCCATCACTTCGCTTCTGAATGATGCGGTGCAGAACATAATGCCCTGGAGATATTTGCGCAAGGACAGCATCGCCAACATTATAATTGTCACGCTTCTCCAAAAAGACTCTATCTCGCGTATGCTCTATAAAAGGACGCATGCTATAACCCTTGACGTATATTGCATAGGGTTTCCCTTCACGCAACATCTGCGACACTTCGCCCAACCAAGCATCGTTCGGCAGTTCGTGACGAGGCTGATTGGAAACCATGCCGTTGCGTTTGCGATATCTCTTCCGTAAAGGAGTCAGCAAAGCCGATAAAAGTCTTCTAAATCTCTCCTTCATTTGGCTATCGTATCATGACAAAGAATTGCTGCTTCAGCATTTGGAAGACAGCCAAGTTCGTGCATCCCTACAAGTTGTATGAGTTGACCGATGCCATCACAAATACCGTTATATACTCGTTTGTCCCACTTCATATTGCTCATTGCAGGAAGAAGATTGCAGAAAGCCTCAACAGGATTGAGTTTACGAATAGAGTTCTCCGGTCGTTGCTGAATACGAACTATGCCACCAACTGGAGCCTGTATGTTGCGATAGCAGCGTGTCTTTCCACTCCAGGGGCTGCCATATACGATTGCTTGTCCATCAACAATACGGACTACCGGATTATCATCGTTCATAAGGTCACAGCCGGGAATATTATCATACCAAAGACGTGTGTGAGTACTCTTACCCGTTCCGCTTGGAGCAGTCATAAGATAACCTTTACCACCTTGACGAATAACAGATGCATGCATAAGCATTGTTGCAGAACAGGCAGAAGCAAAGGCGTATGCCATCATCAATGCATTGTTCAACCCATAGTTACGTTGCACCCATGTCTTGCCATAAAGCGACACACAACACTCCGAAAAGTCTGCATTGCTTTGCATTCGGCTGCATAGCACATCATGAATATCATGAATTGAATACAGATAACCGCCATCGTCCCTCCTATAGACACCATGGTTGCAACCTCCACAATCAAACTGCCCTATCTCATCGTTCTGCTCTGGCCAGTCAAGATTGTCATCGACAAGCATTGTGAAAAGCAACTCCGCCGACTCTTCCTGCAATCTAAAAGGAGCGAACGAAGGTATGAGGTCGTCACTGTTTTCTTCGTTGACAAAGCAGACGGCAAGAGAATGGCCGCCTATCTCGTAGTAACAAGTCTTCATTCTGTAACTTCCTCAATGTACTTCTCCGACTTGAATCGGAACTGGCTTTGGTCAACTAAAACCATTCTAAAATCCTTGCTCTGAACATAACGTTTGTGCAACGAGAGATAGCGGCGCTCCATAGTCTTTCGTTTAGTACCGAAAAAAATGGCAGGAACATAAGGACCACCCTTATATGTTGCTTCCAGATAACGCTGAAGTTGGAATGAATAGAGTTGACGGTCTTTCAGAAACTTTGTCTTCTTTTCAACTGTCACGCTATCCACGAGGTGCATGTCAGAAATGAAGACCACAGAATCTGTTAAAGATATGGCAACACCAATCATATAGACAGGCTTCTGATACACTTTATGCTTCTTCGCACCGAATGCCTGCACACCAATCATACCGAACAGACACAGAAACAACACTAACTTAATGGATAACTTCATCGGGATATATTTTTGCGTGCAAAGATACTAAAAATCCCCAAACCACACAAAGGATTCGGGGAATTTTTAGGTTAATCTATTCGACCTTAAAAGGTTCGAGAGCGTAGGCGTCTATTCGTTCAATTCAATTACCGGACTGAATCTGCGACCGCTGGGAGTAATAGCCTTAATCCAAAGGACACGGTCGGTACTCTGGTTGGCATTCTTTACGGCCTCTTCCCAATCCTCAACCGTCTGCATCTTCTGGTCGTTGACTTGCAGAATGATTGTACCCTTACTTGCTCCTGCCTGCTTCATCTTTCCGTTTCGGATGGCATTGACAACCAAACCATAATTAAGGCCAAATGCTTTCTTCTGCTCCTCGCTAATAGGCTTCAAGGACACACCCATCTGGTCGAGGTCAACCTCCTCCATCACTTTAGTTGTTCCTTGTGTATTGCGCAGAGTAACATTTATCTTGTGCTCTTGCTTACCGCGTTTGTAGGTAAGACTTACCTTGTCGCCTGGGCGGTGCTGTGCAATGGCCTCTTGCAGTTCAGACATTTTTGTAACCTTCTTCTTGTCGAATTCAGTCACCACATCGCCTTTCTGCAAACCTGCCTCTTCTGCAGCACTGGCATCAGCAACGTTATCAATATAGACACCATCTACAACATCTAAATTCGGCTCGTTGCCTCTTGCCTTTTCACTGTCAATCCAATTCGAGACATCAATGCCCGAAACGCCAAGCACGGCTCTTTGCACAGTGCCATAAACCTTAAGGTCTGCTACGACTTTATTCATAATAGTTGTGGGGATGGCAAAACCATAGCCGCTATAACTTCCCGTCTGACTATAAAGCATTGCATTGATGCCTACCAGTTCGCCTCTTTCGTTAACAAGTGCGCCACCGGAATTACCACTATTGATAGCGGCATCGGTTTGTATGAAACTCTCGATGCCATTTGCTCCGAGCGAACGTGCCTTGGCACTTACAATGCCTGCTGTAACAGTACTCGTGAGATTGAAGGGATTGCCAACAGCCAATACCCACTGACCAAGTCTAAGCTCGTCGCTGTTTCCTATTTTTATTTCCGGCAAACCTTTCTCGTCTATCTTGATAAGTGCCAAATCAGTAGTGGGATCACACCCTATGATGCGTCCCTTAAACTCACGATTGTCATTGAGTTTTACCTCTATTTCATCGGCTTCTCCTACAACATGATTGTTCGTAACGATGTAGCCATCGTCCGAAATAATGACGCCACTACCCGACGCATGACGGTCCGGCTGTTTGTATTCGCGCATTTGAGGATGTCCGCCCCGACCGCCAAATCCGAAAATATCGCCGAAAATATCGTTGAAGGGGTCTTGTACTTGTACGCGTTGTGTCTTGCCTGTCTGCGTCACTTTAATGCTCACCACCGACTCTACGGCTCTTTCTGCCGCTCCTGTCAAATCAACCAATCCTGACGGAACTGCCACGGATTGAGAGGTTTGAAAAGCGTGTGATGCGGGAGTTTCTGCTTCCGAAGCAACGGGTGATGCTGCGGCTTTGCTTTTTACCACTGCACCCGTAACGGCACTGCTGCCCAGTACAAGAAGGACAGCACCAATCCAATTTTTGCTTGTCTGTTTCATCTTTCTTTATATTTTATGTTTTCCTTGTTTCGTTTTCCTTGTCGAACGTTATTCAACACTGCAAAATTATGAAGAATATGCCAACTATTGTTTTTACATTTTCAACTTTTCAATTTTCAGAGTTCTTATTAACTGTTGTTAAATCAGACCGAATTGTTTTTTACATTTATTTATCTGCTTCTTCTGACATTTGTACAAAAAGGATGCCAAATGCATGGTGCTGACATTAGACTTGCGTATCCGTCTGTGCGTTTGTGATTTCATTATTTAGGTATTGGAAAGCCTGTAATTTGGTTCACTCTTGTTGTCTTTATTGAGAATAAACGAATAAAAACATAGCCTATTGGCTCTATATTCTTATTTTCTTTGTACCTTTGCCCGCAGAAACAACGCAGTGAACCGGCTTGTCGCTGCTTTTGTCTGTCTTTTCAGGAAGGCGGATTGGAGGAGAGGAAAGTCCGGGCAACGCAGGGCATCCCGCTTCCTAACGGGAAGAGGTCCGCGAGGGTCAGTTGGTGCAGAAGAAAAGAACCGCCTTGCTTTATGTGAGGTAAGGGTGAGAAGGTGGGGTAAGAGCCCACCAGGTCGGCAGTGATGTCGATGCTGTGCACACCGGGAGTTGAAAGTTCATGTAAACCGGCGAATACAAAGAGAGGGCGGCCCGTCCAAGCCGGAGGGTAGAACGATAGAGGGCAGCGGTGACGCTGTTCGTAGATAAATGGCAAGCATGGTCCGAAACGGGCTATACAGAACCCGGCTTACAGGTTCACTGCTCTTTTTTTGCTATGGTTAGTCTGGAACATATATGGAGTGTCAATGAGAAAGGTCTCAGCCCGCTGCAGCGGTTGGGCCTGAAGGTGCTGAAGCGCTTTGTTATCTCTTGGGAGTGCATCACCAAGAATAACATTATGAACTATGCTTCGGCTCTCACGTACAGCAGTATGCTGGCTGCCGTTCCGGTGATGGCTATTGTCTTTGCCATTGCTCGGGGTTTTGGTTTTGACACTATCATCGAGTCGAAGTTGAGGGAGGTTCTTGAGGGTAATCCTGATATTGCCGACACGATTCTCTATTTCGTGGACTCATATCTTCAGCATACGAAAGGCGGAGTCGTCATTGGTATTGGCTTGGTTTTCCTGCTCTACACATTGATTTCGCTGACGTCGAACATTGAGAATGCTTTCAACAGGATATGGTTCGTGAAGCGTTCGCGTTCCATATATCGTCAGCTTCTCGACTACATCAGCATTTTTCTGCTTGTGCCTTTTGTTGTGGTCATCATCAGCGGTCTTGGTGTTTTCCTGCAGACTTTCAGGGCGTTGTTGCCCGACACGCAGTTGTTCAGCAAGACGGTTACCTTTACCTTGCACATCTCGCCCATTGTCTTTGCCATACTCACATTCATGGCACTCTTTACGCTGATGCCTAACACGAGAGTCAAGTGGCGACACACTATTTGGCCAAGCATACTGACGGGAACGGTTTTCATGTTTGTCCAGTGGCTCTACGTCCACTATCAGATTAAGCTGAGTGCCTATAATGCCATTTATGGTTCGTTTGCTGCGATTCCGTTGTTCATGCTTTGGACACAGATTTCGTGGTGTATCTGTCTGTTTGGTGCGCAGTTGTGTTATGCCAACCAGAGCCTTCAGACGTATGCTTTCGAGCGCATCAGCGACAAGTTGAGCCGACGCTATCGCGATGCTCTCATGCTGCTGCTCATGACGCGCATCTGCAAACATTTTGCTTTGGGGCTGAAGCCGTTTACGGCACACCGCCTGGCTGTTGATACGCGTCTGCCGGATAGCCTGGTGGACATCCTGCTGGGAGAACTGACCGAGGTGCAGTTACTGGTTGAAATGACCGGCGAGCCAAATGAAGAAGCACGCTACCTGCCGGCCATCGACATACACCGCATTACGGTTGGAATGGTTACGCGTCGTATAGATTCTAATGGCATCGAAACGCCTTCGCTTGTATGGCAAGCCGGCACGCCCGAATGGGATTCGCTGCGTACACTGCGCAACGAGGACAAGGATGCGCTCCTCATCGACCTCTAAACAAGCAAAACGTTTACGAAAACACCAGTTCTTCAAAGTATCTTTTTGTAAGTATTTTTATTACTTTTCCTATCATATTGTCAATACCGCAAGGGGTCAAAATCCGGAATTATTGGCCTTTTTTATTACCTTCCAAAGGCATTTCTGGCAACGCCCTACAGCATTCCGACAAACATCCCACGTTAAGTTGACAAAATAGGCATGCCTTGTTGGCTTTCGTGGCAGTAGAGTTTTACTATCAAAAAACGTCAAAAACGCCACAAAACCATGCTGTTTTGCCATGTTTGATTGTCAAAACACGAACAATTCTCATAATATCACAAGAATAACTCACTGAGCCTCAGCACACATTCGTTTTAAGCGAAAAACGCATCAAAAAGGCAGAAAAGTATGGCAGGAGTGATTTTAAGCGTTTAGAAGCAAAGCCATGAAAATACAAATTGCAAGCAAAACAGACTTTTTTGCTTACAATTTGTCAATCATAAATCACGGAGTGAAATGCCTGTCGGAACAGGGTTATAGCAAGCAAATAAACGTGAAATGCTCGGCAAACACCTGCTCGCAACACGGACGAGAGCGGAAAAGGCCAAAGAGGGTACTGCCGCTGCCACTCATAGAAGCATAGACCGCCCCCTGCCTATACAGTTCCGCCTTTATTTCTGCCAGCAAAGGATGGCCGACAAAGATGCTCTCCTCAAAATCGTTCACCATTCTGTCCGCCCATTGCCCCACAGGCAACTGAGCCGTATCGAGCAGCGAGAAAACCGGACGATGCGGCCGAACTCCGGCATATGCTTCGCGAGTAGAAACATGCACCTCCGGCTTGACAAGCATCAGGTACCACCCCGCAAGATTCAACGATATGGGCGTAAACACATCTCCTATTCCCTCGGCATACAAAGGCTTCGGATTGACAAAAAACGGGCAGTCCGCACCCAGTCTGCCTACAAGGCCCTTCATCTGCTCTTCCGTAAGCGCAAGACCGTACATCTCGGAGATTGTCCTCACCGTACAAGCAGCATCACTGCTGCCGCCACCCAAGCCGGCACCGCTCGGGATAACCTTCTTCAAGTCGATGCTAAGCGGAGGTAACTGACAACCCTCCTGCCGTAAGAGCCGAACAGCACGCAGCACCAGATTGTCCTGCACATCGCCATCGAGCGGATGACCACCCAACGTCAGTTCGTCCTCTTTCCCATTCTCGCAAATTGTCAGTTCATCGAAAAGCGGAACGGGATAGAAAATCGTTTCAAGATTGTGGTATCCGTCTGGACGACGCTCCGTAATGTTCAGACCAAGATTGATCTTGCAACCTGTCTTCACGCTGTAAGGTATAGCCATTGTCTGTCTGTTTTAATCACATTGCCCTGCCGACATATACGATACCTCCTGTTATCCGAACACGGCAGACTCATTGCTATGCAAAATTAGCACTTTAAATGCAAAAACAAGCGCGAGAAGAGGTTTTTTATGCAAAAAGGCAAAATCCCCTAAATATAATTAGGTATTGATTACAAAAAAACATAACTTTGTGAACCTTTATCAGCATAATGGACCACAAAAAGACCATAAAACACGAAGGCATCGTTGAAAAAATCGGAGCAAACCATTGCACCGTGCGCATCCTGCAAGCATCTGCCTGCAGCAGTTGCAGTGCCCGCCAACTATGCCGCAGCAGCGAAAGCAAAGAAAAGCTCATCGACGTCAAAGGGAACTACACCACCCTGAACGTCGGAGACACCGTCACACTGGTCGGTTCCGTTCGCCAAGGACTCCGAGCAAGCCTGCTTGCCTACGTCGTTCCACTCATCCTGATGCTCGCATCGCTCTTTGCCGGCGCACACCTCGGTGGAGAAGCCATCGGAGCATTGAGCGCACTGGTGGTCCTCGCAGCCTATTATGCCCTACTCTATCTGCTTCGCAACAAGATAGGCAAACACTTCTACTTCAAAATAGAAACAAACCAAACAAAATAAAATACTATGAACATCATTCTGATTGCAGTATGCGTATTGGGACTCATCGGACTGGCATCAGCCATTGTCCTCTTTGTTGTCTCACACAAGTTTGCTGTACACGAAGATCCCCGCATCGCTCAAGTCGGCGACGTTCTGCCTCAGGCAAACTGCGGCGGATGCGGCTACCCTGGCTGTTCGGGCTTTGCTTCCGCATGCGTCAAAGCAGCCGACGAAGGCAGCCTTGAAGGGAAATTTTGCCCCGTAGGCGGGCAGCCCGTCATGGAACAAGTGGCAGGAATTCTCGGATTAACCGTAGAAGCAACAGCCCCAAAAGTAGCAGTCGTGCGCTGTAACGGCACATGCGAGAACCGTCCGCGACAGGCACAGTACGACGGAGCCAAGAGTTGTCGCGTACAACAAATGACTGGCATGGGCGAAACAGGCTGCGGCTATGGCTGCCTCGGTTGCGGAGACTGCGTGAGCAAGTGTCAGTTCGACGCCATCCACATGAACCCCGAAACCGGTCTTCCCGAAGTAGACGAAGAAAAATGCACAGCCTGCGGAGCATGCGCAAAAGCCTGCCCGAGAGGCATCATCGAGATTCAACTCAGAGGTCCTAAGGGCCGTCGTGTCATCGTCCTCTGCAACAACAAAGACAAAGGTGCTATCGCCAACAAAGCCTGCAAAGCATCGTGCATCGGCTGCGGTAAGTGTGTAAAGGTATGCGAAAAGTTTGAAGCCATCACACTCGAGAACAACCTCGCCTACATCGATGCAGAAAAGTGCAAGATGTGCCGTAAGTGCGAAGAAGCATGCCCAAAGGGAGCCATCCACGGCTTCAACTTCCCTCCCAAAAAAGAAAAGCCTGCAACGGCAGAACAACAAGTAGAACAAAATGTGTAAGCAGATATGAAGACATTTAAAATAGGCGGAATTCATCCCGCAGAAAACAAACTGTCTGCTGCAAGCCCCATACGCGAAGCAGCCTTGCCTAAGCAGGCAGTCTTCAGCATGTTCCAGCACATCGGTGCTCCCGCTAAACCAATTGTCAAGAAAGGCGACGAAGTAAAAGTCGGAACCCTGTTGGCAGAAGCAGGAGGATTCGTCAGTGCCCCCATCTATAGCAGCGTAAGCGGCAAAGTTTCGAAAGTAGATGTCGCTCTCGATGCAAGCGGAACTCGTCGAATGGCTGTATATGTAGACGTCGAAGGCGATGAGTGGGAAGAAAACATCGACCGCTCCTCCACCCTCGTTAAACTTAGCAATCGTCCCGAACTCGACAGCAAAACAATCATAGAAAAAGTAAAGAATGCAGGCATCGTCGGCATGGGCGGTGCAACATTCCCATGCCACGTCAAATTATCTCCACCTCCTGGCAGCAAAGCAGAGTGCGTCATCATCAATGCCGTAGAATGTGAACCCTACCTCACAGCCGACCATAGGCTTATGCTTGAGCATCCCGAAGAAATCCTTGTTGGCTTGCAACTCATCATGAAAGCCGTTGACGTCAAGAAAGGTTATATCGGCATAGAAAACAACAAGCCCGACGCTATTGCTCTGATGACTGAGAAAGCAAAAGATTATGAAGGCATTGAGATTGTACCTCTAAAAGTAAAATACCCTCAGGGAGGCGAGAAGCAGCTCATCGATGCCGTAATCGGACGTCAAGTTCCGGCACCGCCTGCCATTCCTATCAATGTAGGAGCCGTTGTGCAAAACGTTGGCACGGCCTTCGCCATCTATCAGGCTGTAATGAAGAATAAGCCACTCATAGACCGCATCATTACTGTTACGGGAAAAAGCCTACAGCAGCCAAGCAATCTCCTGGCACGCCTCGGCACCCCATTCCAACAACTGATTGACGAATGCGGTGGTCTGCCTGAAGACACAGGCAAGATTATTGGTGGTGGTCCAATGATGGGCAAGGCCTTGCTGAGTCTTGACATTCCCATGACAAAGGGTTCAAGCGGTCTGCTCATCATGAACGAGAAGGAAACTCGTCGCTCTATGCCGCAGCCCTGCATCCGTTGCGCAAAGTGCGTCAATGTCTGTGCGATGGGCCTGGAGCCTTATCTACTCAGCAAGATGTGTGCTATGGAAGATTGGGAAGGCGCAGAGAAGAATGGCATCGTTAGTTGCATTGAATGTGGCAGCTGCCAGTACACTTGTCCAAGCAATCGTCCTCTGCTCGACATGGTCCGTGTAGGAAAATCTACTGTTATGGGCATCATTAGGAGTAGAGTTGCGAAGTAATTAAATGTAAATGATAAAAGACTTATAATAATGAAACCAATCATATCGTTATCACCGCATATTCACGGGGGCGATTCTATACAAAAGAACATGTATGGTGTGTGCATTGCACTGGTCCCCGCACTGCTTGCCAGCCTTTGGTTTTTCGGGCTTGGTGCTGCCATTGTGCTTTCCGTTTCGGTGCTTTCCTGTGTCTTGTTCGAGTGGGCAATCACGAAGTTCTTGCTGAAACGGCCTGCTTGTACTATTTGTGATGGCAGTGCAGTACTGACGGGTTTGTTGTTGGGCTTTAACTTGCCGAGCAATCTTCCGATATGGATTATTGTTATCGGTGCTCTTGTTGCCATTGGCATCGGCAAGATGACATTTGGCGGGCTTGGCCAGAACCCATTCAACCCTGCTCTTGTCGGCCGTGTGTTCCTGCTTATCAGTTTTCCCGTGCAAATGACGTCTTGGCCTGTTAGCGGCCAACTCACTGCATATACGGATGCTGAAACGGCTGCAACGCCGCTCTTTATTATGCAGAATGCGATTGCGAATGCTGACCCTTCGGAGCTTGACAAGTTGCCTGATGCTGCAGAGATGTTTATTGGTCAAACTGGAGGCTCATTGGGTGAGGTCAGTGCTTTGCTGCTGTTGCTGGGTTGTGCTTTTATGCTTTGGCGCAAGATTATCACTTGGCATATTCCGGTAAGTATTCTTGGTACGGTTGCTGTCTTCTCGGGTTTGATGCACATTATCGATCCTGTTTATGCGATGCCTCATGTTGTGCTGATGAGTGGTGGTTTGGTGCTTGGTGCTTGTTTTATGGCAACGGACTATGTTACTTCGCCCATGACGGCAAAGGGGCAGCTTGTTTATGGCGTGTGCATCGGTTTGCTGACTGTTATTATCCGCAACTGGGGTGCTTATCCCGAAGGCATGTCGTTTGCTATTCTTATTATGAATGCTTTCACGCCTCTCATCAATACTTACTGTAAGCCGAAGCGTTTTGGTGAAGTTATCGGAAAGGAGGAAAAGAAATGAAGAAGCTTGAATCTACTTGGTATAATATGGCTCTTGTGCTGACTGGCATTGCTGTTGTTGCCGGTGCAGCACTTGGTTATGTCAATAGTGTGACTGCTCCTACCATCGAGGCTCTTAAGATTGAGCAGGAGAAGGCGGCCGAGCTGGAGGTTTTGAATGGGCAGGAGGGTACTGCCATCAAGATAACCGACCCTAAAGGCTTTGGTGGGGCTTTGACTGTTATGGTGGGGCTTGCCAACGATGGCACGATTCTTGGTTACAAGGTGCTTGAGTCGAGCGAGACGCCGGGACTGGGCGCTAAGGCGCAGGACTGGTTCCAGAAGGGGCAGAAGGGTGACATCATCGGCAAGCAGGCTGGCAATCTGTCTGTGAGCAAAGATGGTGGTGAGGTGGATGCCATCACGGCTTCGACTATCACGAGCCGTGCCTTCTTGCGTTGCATCAATGCTGCCCGCGAGTCGCTTTCAGGGAATTCGGACGCCCAGAGCGGTGCTACGCCGCAAGCTAAGGAATCTAATAATAATATATAATGTATAGGAGCTATGAAGAAAGTATTAACAATCGGAATGATGCTACTAGCTGTTTTGACAGGATGCAGTCTAAGACATGATGGCATCTATCAAGCCGAGAATGGCTGGGACATCGTAGATCTAGGAAAGACGTATGAATACAGGTGTGAGCCTGACGGATTCTACCTTTATATTGATTGGGAAGGTGATATTTCTTATGGTATCGACTTCGAGTACAACCATGAGATATACTGCAAGACTGTCGGGCGTGTTAGAGATTATTCGTGTACAAAGCTTAACTTCCTTTGCAAGAATAAAGACGGCAAATATGTCTATATGGCGAACTGGTCAGACTTCGACGGCTATCTGTCCTCTGCTAAAACCATCACAATGAATTACAATAGTAGATCAATATCCTATGAATATAAAGACATTAAACCGATGTTGTCACTTCTTGAAAAATATACCAGTAATTAAGTAATTTATACGGAACGCAATTATAATACATTATATATTGTATATATTATGAAGAATATAAAAGTCCTGCTAAACGGCATTATAAAGGAGAACCCCAC
>JAEIGA010011513.1_pt1 | contig 13434 bp, 4 predicted proteins | sample 9270691 | NCBI WGS metagenome assembly JAEIGA01 (sample SAMN17057246, study PRJNA624740) | gut metagenome | biome: biome; isolation source: fecal sample | host: Bos grunniens | place: China: Xizang | collected 2019
GGTGCCGCATAGCGCTGAGCATCATGGTGACCAATGTGGATGATCATCCTCGGAATCATGGTTTCCTTCGTCTGGAACGAAAGGGATGGCAACTGGCTCCGCTGTTTGATGTCAACCCCACTCCGGAGCATGTCAAGGGGCATACTCTTTCCATGGATATCGTGGAGGGGGATAATACAGCTTCACTCAAATTACTCTGTGATCACGCGGATGTTTTTTATTTACGCCCCAGGGAGGCTAAGGAGTTACTTATTCCTATAGCCCGGGCTGTATCAGGCTGGCGAAGCATTGCAACGAATATGGGAATCCCGGCAGCGCAACAAGAGGAAATGGCAGGAGCCTTTGAACATGCTGCCGGCTACAATTCGGTGCTGAGATCATAAGACCGTTTATCTTCCTGGTATAATGAGTGATGCATCACCTGTAGATGTTTCTACCGGGCGAGGAGAGGTTATCCGGCATGCGCTCCATAGGGTTGAGAGCGAGCTGAAAGATTAGCAGAAAGTATTTGAACGTATCAAGGGTATACGCAGTTTGAGGAAAAAGAACTGTCAAGACGGAGTAAAAAAGCGTAAAATGTTACATTGTCAACTTTCATATGCCACAAGTGTAAGTGTACAGAGGGAAATTGTGTCGAGTATCGCGATGCCCCGGTGATAATTACAGATGTTCATCGGATTAGTAGAAAACTTGGAAATTTCGATTTTTTTGTGTTGTCAATGCTATTGAAAGTTCCCCATTTGCATATATGTTTATGATACTATCTTTGATAGTTGACTTCTTCTTCTGAAATAGCGGAAGTGAGCGTAGATATAAGTTCATAACCTATTAAATGGAGGGGAAAAAGCATCCCGGTAAGGTATACTACCAACCGGAAACATGACTCCGGCAGAAACAGAGAAAGCACTCTGTGCCTTATTCAAGAAGCTCTGCAATCCGGCGAAAGCTATCTGCCATTTCCCCCACCTGTCACGGCGTAGGCTTGCCGAAGACGGAAACCGCCCCAACGCCGCGAAGTATGCGGCTTCTCCATTTTCTACAAAGGCGCTCTTGTACGCGAGTACCTCGGAAAAGAGCTAATCAAAGAGTTTAAAATAACCGCTCGGGAAAAAGGTCTGATGTAACCCGCCCGCGAAATCCCCTCAAAACGCCCAAAGAAGAGCCTTGGGGAGAAGAATTGTGCCGTTGTAGACCAATGGTTCCTTCATTGTCTGAAATCGAAAGGAGCCTTTCAAATTGATCATAATGCTCAAGGAACGCAAAAACTGAGGCATATAAAAAAGCGCCCCATCTAAACGTAGATTTTGAAACCAATATGTTCAGCATAGACTCTATTTCTTCACGAGAATTACACTATATTTTCTGTTTTGCAGAGGATTCCAAAAGTAACAGCTCTTTTATTTCCGCAATATGTATCTGTGTGAACCATATTTCGGCTTCCATCACCTTGAAACAAACAGGCTCTGACTCTCCTATTCTAGCCTCGCTGATTGTGCTGATTTGATTCTTAAACTGATTCATAGCAGACGTCATTCTCCGCATCGTCCTATATTTGTTCGCACAATGGGGACACAAGCTCAGGTGGCAAGGAGCGAGCTCTGTTTCCATTTTGTCAAAAATCTGGCAGGCCTCGATATTGGAGGTAGAACCATGGCACATTTGGCATGCATATTTAGGTAAGCCTTCATATCGGTACAAGCTCAGCAGGTACTCTCTGGCTCCATTAGCATTATTGCTGGTTCGAATATGACGTTGGACATATTCATATTTTACAGGTTCCGCAAAGAAGAGAACCTCAGCGGCATGCTTTTTAAGAGCTTTCCAGTTTTTAACTCTCGCGGAGGGAAACTCTAAAATAGGGGATACCTTACTATTGTCAACCGGTTCAGCCCCGTCTACCTTAAGACGCTCTGCCAGCATTGCCGGGGATAATCCAAATCGGCGATTCATTTCCTCCTCAAAGTAAGCGTCAAGCTGCTCGCGGGTGGCTGTCTTTTTCAATTCTGCCACTATATCCGTAGAAGACTTTTTGAAACCTAACAATTCATATACGATGGAATCCTGCCGGATTTTTCCGTAGATGTCCGGGTTAAGGTCCTGGCGAGCTATGTCTCTTTGAGCAACCAGCTTATTTGATTTATCATATAGCCACTTGCCTGACCAGCCTTCGCGCCACTCACCGCGCAAAAGTTTCACTAAATCACAGACTTCGTTTTCCTTGTCATCTATGACCGTACTCTTGATGTATACTGTGCCGCTCAGTTTTGACTCGTTTTCCATCAAAATGGAGTAGATAGTCTTAGACTTGATGTAAGAGTCTCTAGCCGAGGGATTATTAGCAATATACAAGAGAGCTTGCTTCAGGTATTCAATATTGAGTTTCCAGCGGAAACCTGCCGAGCACTCCCATCGGGGATTCTTGCCTCTGTTTCCCGTAACATACTCGCCTTCCTTTGTGTCCTCGTTGCGTAAAAGGGAGCCGACAGCTCCTAAAGCAGTAAGAACAGAGGCGTCCACTCCATGATTGGAGTAAAACTCCAAATCTACAAAATAAACATTGCGGGAGATATTTTGAAGATACCTCTCAAGGTAGATGTCTCCATTTTTTGGCAGGTATACCTTCATCATGTACAGATTCCTCATTCTGCCATCAGTACAGCGTACGAGGAAAACATCCTTAATGATGCTTTCTATTTCTTCTTTGTGTTCAGCGCTATTGAGAAATTTGAACAAGCGCTTAATATCATCAATATGCCGGGACTCCTCAAAAGTATAGTTTTCTGAGTATCGATTTTTAATATCTGTAACGAAGAACTTGTACTCGTCCGGTTGGTGTAACCTCAGGATCTCCTCGAAGAAGTGTTGGCTCTGCAAATAAATATTTTCGTCTACAAAACAGATGTCGGGGTTATTTACCTTCTCTGATGGCAAATAAACATTGGGAACAAACAGATTATTTTCTGTTCTTCTATAGGGAGCAATGAAATCCCCCGTGGAAGTTTTAACAATTTCCGTGGTTAGGTAATTAGGCTCCTTGCTTTTCTTATCAAATACGGAATGGACGTTTTCCAGAATTCCGTAGAATTGAACTAGCCAGGAGTCAGAGCGATTAGGCAGGAAATAAGGATTTTCCTCCAGCAGGTTTCTGAGATTTTCCGGACGAATGACTGCTATTTTTAACTCATTGACAAAGTACTTGTATACATGCATGTATTCCTTATTTGTCTCCGTCAAACAAGTAGGCAACCATTGGTATCTCGTACCTTGGCGCATTAGTTCCGTCAGTAGGTCGTCATTGAAAAGCTCCAGAAGCTTTTCATTACGGACAATTTTTGCGAAACGGGCAGACACATAACCACCCTCTTTCGTGGGAATACTTGGTATGGCCGGGTTAGAAAAAAGCTCCCGGACGGCCTCATACAGGGGATAGAACAGGTCGTAGCTGTCAAAAGCAGCTTCAGAAAGAGGTAAGGACTTAATGAAACTCATATTCAACCTGCCATTCCTGCGCAACTCCTTCAGCGCATCTATCAGCAAAATTGCAGTCTCCTTCGCCAGCCTGATATTATCAATATCATCAGCCGGAATACTGCTTCGGTTAGGCGTCGTTCTATAAGGCCCTTGTACTATGAAATCCAGCTCGCTCTTCGTTTCTGTGGGGAAGTAAACGGAGATGTAGGGAGATTTCGGCTTACGGCATTCGAAATCATTTTCTCCCCTTTGAATTACCGGGAAAGCTATATCGACAGTACGAGTAGAATCGGCATCCACCGAACGGGAGTATTTAAGATAGGAAATCTCCTCGTCCTTTCCTTTGTTAACAGAAGAGTTGCGGCCTAACGCAGAAACCAATAAGCAATGGTCATTGATTTCTTTTTTCTCTAGCAAGTACTCGCCATTAAGTTCATAATTTGCAAACTTTATTTCATACCCAATCACCTCCAAATGCTTCATGAATAGCAAAGTGGTGATGCCGAGATTTTGCAATTTTGCGGAAACCCTATTCTTTAAATCTTGTATTGTTTTGAAGCCGGAAAATTGGTACCCTACGGCATAAGGGAACACGAATTTGGTAGTAAAAGAGCTATCCATAGCACTAGGTGCTATGTCTGTTGCATCAGTAAAATTCTCTATTCTTACGGCAAATGCCGGAGCCGCGTCCGGAGCGTCCCCTCTATAGTTAGCAGGCTCACTATAGAGCTCTACGGTTTCGCAAATGCTAAATACAGATTTGAATCCTACGCCGAACTCGCCAATTTGATTGTAATTCTCTACCTTGTCAGACTTGCCGATATCGCATAACCCCTGCAGGTTCGCTTTTGAGAAAGGCTTGCCATCATGATAAACCTCCAGCCTATCATCGTACTGAACGAACTTAATTTGAGAAGCCTCTGCGTCCTCAGCGTTTTGTAATAACTCGTAGAGGAAATGGGATTTATCCGTGAAGAGCTGGATGAGTCGCTCCAAGGCGCGACGCAACATACCGTCCTTGTCCTGAGCCTTAGTTATCTCTGATGCAATACCACTCATGGTTTACCCCTTTCTAATATCAATGATTCCGTGTGCTATTAAGGTAGTGTGAATATCTGCTCTGGAAATCCGGTTGTTGATATCCGAGACCCTGTCATTGTAATTCTCTGTCGCCGATTGCAATTCGCTCTTGTACATACGAAGGATTTTTTCCTCGAAAGCATCGCGGATTTTCTGCTCTAGGTTTCTCTTGCGATTGCTGTAATTGCTTCGTATGCTTTCCAGCTTATAATTGGCGGTACTTTGTACGTTCGCCATGTACTGTTCTCTTTCCTTTTGCCATAAGGAAATATGCAGGGGCTCTAGGGCAGCCCAAGTATCTTGTCGTACGCTAGGAGCCGTTGTAGAGCAATTAGCCTCCTGTATGATATTTAACAGTTCATCAGATACCGCAGAATTTTCGCAGACCGGCACCACCTTAAACGAGGACTGGATTCCCACGTAATTCCAAGCATAGATGGAGAACGGATACTTCCCGGCAGGAATATCATCCGAGGTATACTCCAAATGTACATGGGTCGTTTTATTTGTGGCAAAATACTTAGCTGCCTGTTTCACCAAGGGATGAGTAGGCGTAATAAAGAATGCCTTACGCTCCCTTGAAGCTGTCTCGGAGAGGAAGGTCAATTTATGGGTGTGCTCACTACCTTTCAGGTATTGCTCCCATCTCCGTTTCAAGCCAGATTTGATATGTGAGAGATTTCTAAAATCCTCTAGTAACTTTTGTCTGGCATCTCTGCTCAAACGAATATGCTTGAGATCTCCAGTACCCAGAATATACTGGCCAGAACCAAGCCGATCGTTCAAATAGCGCTCCACCAACAACTGAATATTCAGAGACGACAGCCAGGGGCTCTCTGCGTCACGAATCTCCTTAGAAGCCGTGTAGTTAGACAGGGAGAAGCCAAACAAGGCCTTTTGCTCATCCTCCAATTTAGTGAGCTCTTGCATGCGTCTGATTTCGTTGTCGGCCATCTGTTCGAGATACCTACGCCGCTCCTCAGGACTCAATTCGGTAGTAAGAGCTATTTTCTCTATCTTTGAGCCGATTGCTCCGAGTACTTCCTCACATTCACCTATGCTACGCTCAAAAAACCCGATTCGCTCAAGGCAACGGGTGTAGATATCTGCATCTACTGTATCTGCTGTAATCAGATTATAGATGTTTACAGCCTCACTCTTTTGACCTCTTCGGTCGATACGCCCGATTCGCTGCTCTACTCGCATGGGATTCCATGGCAAGTCATAGTTAATCATGGTATCGCAGAACTGATAATCAAGGCCTTCCGAACCTACCTCTGTAAAGAGTAGTATATCGAGAGCATCCGGCTCAGCTTTGTCCTTTTCAAACCGCTCTCTGTAATCCTGTCTAGTTTCGTCGGGCACACTACCATCGATTTGAGCAATACGATAGTTAAGAGCGCGTAGTTTTCTGCCTACATAGTTGAGAGTATGGCGGAATGTGCTGAATATGATAATCTTGTTATTCTCCTCCTTCTGCTTTTCCTTAACTATCTGGATAAAACTATCAAATTTGGGGTCTTCCTCCGGTAGATCATCAGCTAGATGGATAACGTGCTGAGCCAGCTTCATGAGGGAAGAAGTAGCATGTTCATCCAGATTAAAGCTATCTTCCTCTACCTCTGGGTCATCTGCCATTTGAGCCAGACGCCTATCTATGATATCGCGGATGTGCGGGGCTAACCCAAAAATGCAGCTGGCCGCTTGCCTCTTTATCGTAGCCATCATGAAGGGGATTGTACAGATATGGTGCATTGTAGACAATGCCTCATATTCAAACTTCAATAGTTCATCATGTAGTTCTGCCTGTATCGGAGTAAACTTAGTCTCGACAGTATACGTTCTGCGCACACAGAAGTCTTGAATATCCTTTCTCCTGGTTCTGTTTAGCATAGTGTGGAAACTATGCAGAGACTCGATATCAGAAATAAGTTTGACTCGCTCATCTCTCGATATTTCAGGTGCTTCAAGACGTTGCAGAATACTCGTAAATAAGGGGTTTTTGGCAATGATATTTTCACCCCATTGGGTAGTAGAGACGTTTTTCAAGGCCTCGGCAGCTACCTCCTGCCAGCCCGCAGCCGCACCACGCACGGCACGAGAGCAAAGAGAAATAAACTCATTGGGTCTGGACATGATTTGGAACACCTCCTTGTCCATTACCACATCCGGGCGGAGTAAGTTAAGCAGGGTATACAGGTCATCATCCCTAGTCTGCAAGGGGGTAGCAGTCAGCATGACTACTGCGTTAGCGTGCTCACAGAAATAGCGTACACATTTATACGCAAAAGCCTTGTCCTTGTCCAGAGAGCCGTTACGGAGCTGGTGCGCTTCATCAATTATCACTAGGTCAAAATGAGGAGCCGGGTCTAAATCTAGCAGGCCGAAATTTCTACCTCTTCTGCGTTCCTCTCCGTGATAAACTCTACTGTCCAAGATTGAATAAGGAATAATTGCCTTATTGTATCTGGTAGGCCACTCTTCATCGCGATGCGTATCAGAAAGGATTTGCCGTAAGGTCTGACCATCCAGCTGAACAAAGTCCTCATCAAAGCGCTTCATTTCTAACTCCCATTTTCGTTCGGCAATGAGAGGCTTAGGGCAGATAATCAGAATATTGTCGAGCTCGCTACGAGCCTCCAGCTCTTTAATGATAATACCGGCTTCAATGGTCTTACCAACACCCACGCTGTCAGCTATTAAAATGCGGGGCTCATCCGACTTAATCATTTTCAATGCCGGACGGAACTGGTAGGGCACAAAATCAATACGAGCGGCATTTAGTGAGTACAGATTCCCGGCTGAGGGGTTATTGATTTCATGCGCGGTTAAATTGCTCAGGAAGGTGTTGAGGTCTACCCAACTGTATGAAGGAGCCGAATCTACTTTGACTATCTGACCTTCGTAGAACGTGCGAATCTCGCCATCTACAAAAACCTCGTAACGTTTCATCCCGGCGACCTCCGAAATGGCGAATACCATACCCTTGGTATCAGGGGAGCCGGAGAGATACACTCTGTCCTTTTCTTGGATTTCTGAGGAGCCTACGGCTGCTAAGGAATTGGCTGCCGCGATAGAAAATGTCGGTTCCTGTATTCGAGCAGCCGGAACCGGAGCCTCATCATGAACGGCAGAGAAGTTGGAATCCTCAACCGCTTTCCTGAATTCACGAATGCTCTCAGTATACTGGTTTGTGATAATAACCTCCTCAAAGAAGTTCTGAATATGTCCAATATCCTGAAGAACAAAGTCTTTATCAAAGGAGCCTCCGGAAAAATGAGCCCAGTTATTCCGAACCTTCATCAAGGCTCGGACACATTGTCTTTGAGATGACGGAAGATAGGCAAATGACCGCATATCGTACCACGATTTGTCGGCTATACGAAGCAGCGCGGCTAAATCAAATTGCTCTAGCTTAGTGTAGCCGTTTTCCTCTGCAAGGTTTTTCTGCGCATAAGACAGATTCGAAATCACGCACTCCTGCCACCATTCGTCTGTTACGCGGGGCAACATCTTGTTAAGCCAAGCGCTCAATTCTGTGGATGCGGAATACAGATACTCGTTTATCTTACTGACGATATGCCTGTTAATCATTTTCCTATCTCCTGCCTATATTGAGGAATCAGCTAAAGAAGCCGTATTCGTCAAATATGTGGTTTAATTCATCGATACCGGAACAACGTAAAACCTTTTCTCGAACCATACTCATGGACATATCCAAGCGGAAAGGCCTTTCCTGTCCGATAGAATCCTTCTTCATCTTAATAATCTGAATACGACCTACACCCGGATTCTGCCGGGCATATTCGGCAAATCCCTGAGCCTTGCCGAAATTATCACTTCTTGAGGGGTCATGCGGCTCCAATACATCCACGATGTAGTCGGGACCATCTTTTCGTATGATTAAGAAATCCGGATAGGTGGCTTTAGTTTCTCCGTTGATTTCGTATGGAATACAAAGAGCCCAAGAACCTCGTGATGGATTACGAAGCCAGCAGGCAAAGTCCTCCTGTTTTTCCTCTTCTTCAATAACCTTGCGTTCCCAACCATTCAGGTTGATGACAGCAGTACCACTATTATCTACGAATAGATGGTTACTATAGGCAATACCCTCTCTTTCGTGGGGTACTTGTATGGTCTCAGGTAAACGGAAGTTATGCTTACTGACAATATCACCGTCTGAGACAATGCTATCATACATTTTCTTGTACTTGTCCGGCAATTTGACCGTGGCGCGGCGATGCTTGTCATTCATTTCATGGAAGGCTTTTTGCGCATACGCTTGTACCTCATCCATGCAGTCAGTGCTTGCGGCGAAGATAATGACATCTATCTTATTAGAGATAGCATCATATTCGTCATCAAAGCGTCTGAGATATTCGTTACCGACGCCTTCATTGCCTAGTCTGGTTTCAGCAAGACGGAACTGTCGCTCGATATCGGTATCAGTAGTAGACAACAAATCGTGAATGGTATTATTGTCTACAGACTTGCCGAACACGTCAAATATCTGCGTACTCATTTTGAACTGGAGCACTCGGTCAGCGAGAGCATCATAGAATCCGTTTTCTTTAAGCCGGGTAATATACGCCCGAATCATATCGACAATGGCTCCGCGAATGGTGCTACTGGCATCCAGGTCGATTCGGGTAAGAGTCAACAGTCGTGCCAAAGCGTATGCAGACTTCAAATAGTCAGTAATCCTGACTTTGCGGACATCATAGGTCAGCAGGCCAGCATCATTAATGGCCTTAACGATGCCTTCGCGGTCTATATCAGACCCTTCCGGTACTTCTTCCCCCTTAATCTCCTCCTCCTGGCTAACAGGGGTAATTTGCGGATTTGATGGTGTTTCTCCCGATACGGGGGGAGTAACGGTCGTGCTTACCGCAACTGGAGTAACTGTAGGGGCTACTCCACAGCCAGTAGCACCGGGAGTAACAGCAGAGTCGTTTTGCTGAGTTGTGGCTGTTGTGCCAGTAGTTTGACCGCTCGCGCTGATGTCAAAGAGGGGGAGCCCCTCCAGCGATGTGTCTTTTACTTGCTGCCCGGGTGTTCTCTTGGTTCCTGTATATGTCGGTCTTACAGTAAGAGTATCATAGTTACTTGTCCCTATTTCCTCCGCTTCGATATCCGTGGGAATGTTGGCACCCTCAGCACTACGCAAAGCCTCAACAACATCGTGCACGGTATCAGAGTTGAATTGGGGCAGGTAAAGATGTACCTCATTGAGCGTTTCGTCCACGTTAATGTGCTGTTGCGTAGGGGTACGCACCATTCGCCCTAACAGCTGGGCAATATAAGTATAATCAGCGGCCTTGCGGAAGGACATCATTGTTTCCGCTCTAGGACAATCCCAGCCGGTGGTAAGGGTTTCCTTGAAGAAGACTATCTTTATTCGCTTGTCGTCTGCTATGCGAGAAGGCTCCACATACGGAACATTCAGCCCATTGATAACGAGGGTAGGAGTACCCTCACCAAAAGCATGCACCACTTGCCCCTCAGAAAAGCGCTCTCCCGTTCTTTCTTCGATGATTCGTACACACTCATCGAGATCTGTATCTGAGATGCGGCTCCCGGAGGCATTTTGCACCTGTATAATCATGATGGGGTTTACATAGGCATAGTGTTGCTCATAGCAATACTGAGTCCAGTGCTCCCATTTATCTTTCCACTCATCCGAAGCGGCTTGCAGCACCGCCATATCATTACCGGTTGTTTCCGGGTAAGTAATGACGATTCTATCTTTGAGCAAGCCAGAAGCGCGAACGTCATCAGCAGAGGTCGCTACATAGTGCGTGGTGGATTGAATGTTCTCAGCCAAGCGGTGGAATCGCTGGGAGGTCGCAGTCATACCAATGACTACAGGCATTGCCGGGAGCTTGTCTGCAGGGGAGCCCTTCAGGAACTTCTGCATGATTGTCGTGGCTCGTGCTAGCTCGGAGCTTTTTTGCGCCCCACGATGAGCCTCATCAATAATGAAATACAGGCGGTCAGATTTCTCCTGTACAGTGTTCGCCAAGGTTTCCCATATTGTGTATTGCCGGGAATCTGAACGTTTCGTCAGATTGCTAGATTTACTCAGCTTCTGAGTATTGAGGAAATAGATTCGACCATCCTCCAAGATTTCCCGGTCAAACGCATCATCTGTAATGCTAACACAGCGATTGTAGCACTTATCTGCTTTTGTCTCAATCTTCAGCCGAGACTGTTCATTCAACTGGGGGGAGTCCGAAAGCCATACGAAGATGGCATCTCCTTGGTCTGGATAAAACTCATCGCCATTGTAGATAGCCTCAATCAATGCTGCGATAATAATGGTCTTACCAGCACCTGTCGGGGCAGTATAGGAGACAATTTGCGGCGTATGGGTGCTATGATAGTTACTCAAGGCAATAGCCGTATGCTGGCGCAATTTCGCTAATGCTGCCTTTTGGAAAGGGAATAGATTAACTTTCATGATTTTATCTCCTTACAGAATTGATGCGGAAGTTGTCCAAATAGTCTCTGTACAACTGATAGGTGTTCTTATCCTCCATGCCTACTATCATATCCCGATACCCGGCATCAGAATCGGTCACAATAAAGATTGTTTCAATTTCAGGATTCTTATCTAGCTCTTCCACAAACTCCATATAGAACCGTTCATCTACAAGCACCGCAAAATTATTTTCAGGCAAGACCAAAAAATAGGGTATTTCTGATGATGTTATTTCGGGGCATTTACCTCTTGCCCCAGCCTTCATCCATAATGTTGGCAACATCTCACGGAACTGCTGGCCTAAAGCAACAGCTGTTTTATCTAGGAACCCGAGTTTGAAGAATGCCGCATTAGCAGTTAGTCCCGCCGACATAGGGGTTTTACTGTACAAATAGTCGCCTTCTATAGGATTGCCATTAGAGTCTTGACCTAATATCGAGCAGACGGTTCTAGGCCAAGTGACGTGATGGGCTATACCTAATTGCTCCCATTCTTTGTCTCCCTGTTTTATTCCTTTTTCTGTCAGCTTTTTAGCTTCTTCTACAGACACCTCGTTATTGGTTATCATTATGCAGCGTCGTTTTCCTGAATCCTCTGCATTAAGTAGGTTTACCGCATGCAATGTGGTTCCTGAGCCAGCAAAGAAATCTACTATTAAGGCTTGGGGCTTGTTGGCTACAACAAATCGAAGAGTGTCCAAAACAGCATAGAGGGACTTCGGGAAGGGAAAGTGTCGACCTTTAAGCACTTTTTTTAGAACTCCAGAACCGTGTTCTGCTGCGGAATGGGAAACTCTATTCCAAACCGTCAGGGGCGCATAAGTTTTCCCTCCTTCTGCATATTCTAATTCAAGAGCTCCTTCACTAGTTCTTCCTGTTACTATAATTTGCCCGGCCTCCAGTTTTTCTATCATGCCACTTTGAAGATAGGAAACTGGTCTAAAGCCTGTTTGAGGGTCTCTCTTCCCGAGTTTTGCATAGCCCTTTTCAAAGAACTCCCTTAAAGTAGGGGGATAAAGTCTCCACATGAGCTCATTGCCAGCACGGTCGATTGGCCACATGGCTATTTTCCCTTCAGGAACTGGAACATCATTAACGTTCATGTCCGGAGGAATAGGGTCTCCGATGGAAAGCAAATCACCTGTCGCTTTATCCAAGTATATGGGGTAAAAGAGCGTGGGTATTCGCGAGCGTTTACTACCCTCGCCATTACGTATTAAGCCATTCCATCGAACAGGAACATTGCTACTAGGAGCATCTCTCAGCATGTCTGTTTGCCAAGGAACGACAACAGCCTCTCCTATAAAACAATAAAATATATACTCATCTGCTCGGCCAAAGCGACCAGCTCGGCTTGAGCCACTAGGCATGATTACCGATGAAATCATTTGTATTTCAGCCTCAGGAAACAGCTCTTCCAGTAAACAGCCTAGATGTAAATATTCCTTTTCATCTATTGTGGCTATCAAAACTGAATTCTTGGGATTAAGTAGTTTTTTAGCAATGAGCAATCTTTTTTTCATAAAAGAAAGCCACTTACTATGGCGATAAGCATCATTACTATCTACATAGTCATTGTTGTATTTCCAATCTCGCGCCCCTGTATTGTAGGGCGGGTCTATATAAATGCAGTCAACCTTTCCCGCATACAGATATTCGAGGAGCTGCAAAGCGTGGTAATTATCCGCTTCAATCAGAGTATGCCAAAGGTCGCTTTCCGGCGAATTACTCACACAATCAAGCGGCTTGAGGTAGGGGTATATAGGCTCTCCGAACTCTGCTACGGCAACCAATTCTGCTACGGGTAGGGTTACTACTTCCTTCGACTCCTTGTGTAAACACTCCGCTACGCCTTCCTTTATACCCAGCACTCTATAAATATCATTGACCCTTTCAGTCTTTCTCGCGACTTGGGCTCCGACCTTAACGGGGATATCGTAGAGGGGGGAGCACTCAGGAAGGTGATCCTCGAAAACCAGGCCAAACTTCTTCTGTTTAGCTAGGCGTTCTACCTCCTTCGCGATGCGCTCCCTAAGGTTGGCATCTTCTATCTGCGCTACTAAATCATTAAGAGCTGACATATCGGCTTATTTCTTTTTCACTAGACAAAAGCCGACTCTTCACATTTTGTTCTCCGCTTGTTGGTCGCGGAAATGGCAGGTAAACGGCTGGAGTGTAAGTGCGTGGTTCATAATGCGGTTTCAAATTCTATCATAAACCACCCCCTCCTGACAAGCAGGAAGCCGAAAATAACCTTTTTTTGGGGTCTGTTTCAGATTTGCTGGTAGAAGGTACGAGAGGTTTTGTGCATTCTTTGAAGCCTCAGGAAGTAAACTTGTCGTAGCTTCAGGAACAAATACCTCTCATCAAACAAGCCGCATGCCTTGGCCTGTATCCGCTTGA
>JAEIGA010011514.1_pt1 | contig 13434 bp, 8 predicted proteins | sample 9270691 | NCBI WGS metagenome assembly JAEIGA01 (sample SAMN17057246, study PRJNA624740) | gut metagenome | biome: biome; isolation source: fecal sample | host: Bos grunniens | place: China: Xizang | collected 2019
ATCTCTTATTGAGTCGCATCCGTCCATAAGCATAACGAGTCTGTCAAGTCCATAAGCCATTCCGCCGTGAGGAGGAGCACCATATTTAAATGCCTCAAGCAAGAAACCAAATCTTGCCCATGCATCTTCATGGCTGAGACCTATTGTATCGAACATTTTTTCCTGAAGCTCCATGTTGTAAATTCTCATACTTCCGCCGCCGAGTTCAACACCATTTAAAACAATATCATAAGCCTTAGCACGCACTCTGCCAGGGTCAGAATCAAGATACTGAAGGTCTTCGTCCTTAGGTGCAGTAAATGGATGATGTACTGCAACATATCTGTTTTCTTCTTCATCAAAGTCAAGAAGCGGGAAGTCGACTACCCAAAGGAAATTGAATTTTGTATCATCAATAAGACCATTTTGTTTTGCAATCTCAATTCTGAGAGCTCCGAGAGAGTCAAATACAACTTTATTTTTATCTGCAACAATAAAGATAACATCATTTACTGCTCCGTCTGTTGCAGCTATGATAGAGTTCATCTCATCTTCTGTCATAAACTTAGCAATCGGAGACTGAATTCCGTCGGCATTAACCTTAATCCAGGCAAGGCCTTTTGCTTTATAAGTCTTTGTAAACTCCTGCAAAGCATCTATATTCTTTCTTGAGATTTTGTCTGCAAGATTTTTTGCATTAATTGCTCTTACAGAACCGCCATTTTCTATGGCGTCTGTAAACACTTTAAACTCACAGTTCTTTACACAATCTGAAATATCATTTATTTCAAGACCGAAACGGGTATCAGGCTTATCTGAACCAAATCTGTCCATAGCCTCCTGATATGGCATTCTGATAAATGGTGTAGGAATATCTATACCCTTAATTTCTTTGAATACCTTTGCTACAAGTTTTTCATTAAGAGTAAGAATATCATCCATATCTACAAAAGAAAGTTCTTCGTCTATCTGTGTAAACTCTGGCTGTCTGTCTGCTCTTAAGTCTTCATCACGGAAACATTTTGCAATCTGGAAATATCTGTCCATTCCTGAAATCATAAGAAGCTGTTTATAAATCTGAGGTGACTGCGGAAGAGCATAGTATTTACCATTGTGCACTCTTGACGGAACAAGATAGTCTCTTGCACCCTCCGGAGTACTCTTCATAAGAATTGGAGTTTCTATTTCATAAAACTCATTTTCTACAAAAAACTGTCTTACAATATTGCATATCTTACTTCTTGTAATAAGATGTCTTTGCATATCGGGGCGCCTTAAATCAAGATATCTGTAGGTAAGACGAAGGTCTTCCTTAACATCGCTGTTTTCAACAATGTAAAAAGGAGGAGTCTGAGCTTTTGAGAGAATACGGAGTTCTTCTGCTATAATCTCTATTTCACCTGTTGCCATATTTTTGTTTACAACTGCCTCGTCTCTTGCGGCTACTTTACCTACTACCACAATAACATATTCGTCTCTTACTTTTGCAGCTTTTTCATACATTTGAGCATCATCTGTATTAAACACACACTGAATAATACCTGATACATCACGAAGATTTATAAATATAAGTCCGCCAAGGTTTCTTACAGAATTTGTAAATCCCATAAGAACTACCCTTTCGCCAATATTTTCTTTTGAAAGAGCAGCACATTTATGAGTTCTCTTTAAACCATCTATTGTTTCAAACATTTTGTTTTTCCTCCTGTTTTATATAATTGGAAATATCATCTGCATTAAGATTTACAATTGTTTCATTACCTGTTGCCATGTTTTTAAGCTTTACAGAGCCATTTTTTATCTCGTCATCGCCAACAACTATTGTATATTCCGCATTAATTTTATTTGCATATTTAAGTTGAGCTTTAACGCTTCGTCCTGCGTGGTCTATCTCAGAACTTATACCAAGACTGCGAAGTTTTGATGAAAGACTATATGCAAAGAATTTGCTTTCTTCTCCGATATTGCCAATATAAAGTTTTACATTGTCATTGTTCTGTATTTCTATTCCCTGCTCTTCCATTGTGAGCAAAAGTCTTTCCATACCAAGAGCAAATCCACATGCAGGAGTTGGGTTTCCGCCTAGTTCTTCTACAAGACCATCATAGCGTCCACCACCACAAATGGTGTTGTTTGAATTTTTATTCTTTGCAGTTATTTCAAACACTGTTTTGGTATAATAGTCAAGTCCTCGTACAATATAAGGGTCTATCTCAAAAGAAATGCCTGCCGATTCAAGATATTTTTTTACTTCTCCAAAATGAGTGGAGCACTCATCACAGATATTGTCTATCAAAAGTGGTGCACCTTTTGCAATTTCCTTGCAATCGGGACTTTTGCAATCAAGAATTCTCATTGGATTTCTTTCAAATCTGTTTTTGCATGTGTCGCAAAGCTCGTTATAATGATTTTTTAAATAAGCTTTTAATTTTTCATTATATTCTTTTCTGCATTTAGGACATCCGATGCTATTTATATTAAGAGTAAGTCCTGTAAGACCGAGTCTTTCGTAAAGCATCAGGGCAATTTGCATCATTTCGGCATCAGCGCTTGGATTTTGTGTTCCAAAATACTCTACTCCAAACTGGTGAAACTCCCTGAGTCTGCCTGCCTGAGGTTTTTCATATCTGTAGCAGCTTGTAAGGTAGTATGTCTTTATAGGAAGTGGATTATTAAATAAGCCATGTTCAATAAAGAGTCTTACTGCTCCGGCTGTGCCTTCTGGTCGAAGAGTGATGCTTCTGTCACCTTTATCATCAAAGGTATACATCTCTTTTTCAACAACATCTGTGGTATCTCCCACTCCTCGCTGAAAAAGTTCGGTACTTTCAAAAACAGGTGTTCTGATTTCTGATATAGCAAACTCTTTTGTTATCTCTCTTATTTTATTTTCAATATACTGCCATTTATAAGATTGATCGGGTACTACATCCATAGTGCCCTTTGGCGCTTTTATAATCATATTGGCCTCCTTTTTATGCCTTGTGATATGGTATATATCAAAAGAAAAAATGCTTTTTTTACACATAATTATACATATATTATTTTACCCAATAATTGCAGTAATGTCAAGGTTTTTCAATTACTTTGAGATTAAAAAACAGGTTGCAAAACAAAATGTATTTTGCAACCTGTTTTATTAATTTCCACACTCTATGCTTATACTGTTAAAAAGGGCAAGATAATCATCAATTGATTTATCTGTCTTTTCGTTTCCGCACACATCGAGAATAACATTTCCGTCGTGCAGCATTATGGCTCTGTTGCCATAATCTACGGCATAGCGAAGATTATGGGTAACCATTATGGCAGTAAGATTTTTTTCTTTTACAATTTTATCTGTAAGATGCATAACTATGTCTGCAGACCTTGGATCAAGGGCAGCGGTGTGTTCATCAAGAAGAAGAAGGTCGGGACTGGACATTGTAGCCATAACAAGCGAGAGAGCCTGCCTCTGTCCGCCAGACAGGACTCCTGCCTTTGAGTCAAGTCTGTTTTCAAGACCCATGCCAAGTGTTTCAAGAGATGTTTGATAAAACTCTTTTCTTTTAACATTCAAGCCTTTTCCAAGGTTATATTTTTTTCCTTTATTATCAGCCAATGACAAATTTTCATATATTGTCATAGTCGGGCAAGTGCCTACAGACGGGTCCTGAAAAACTCTTGCAATTTTCTTTGCTCTGTGATAGTTACACACATTGGTGATATCCTCTCCGTCAAACATAACAGAACCACTATCTACTGGCATATCTCCTGATATGATATTAAGTATGGTGGTTTTACCAGAACCGTTACTCCCCACTACAGAAACAAAATCACCTTTTTTTATAGACAGAGAAAAATCATTAAAAAGCTTTTTTTCGTCAATACTGCCAGGAAGAAATGTTTTATTGATATTTTTTAATTCAAGCATTTTTCTCCCTCCTTATCTTGTCTGAACTAAGAAGCAAGGTTGCCACAAAAAGAACCGAAATTACAAGGTTAGTATCTTTAGCCTGAAGACCCATAAGCATTGCAACAGATATGCAGGCTTTATAAAGTATCATTCCCAAAACAACACCTGTGGTAACCTTTAATTTTTTGATTTTTCCAAACAAGGTTGTGCCAATGATTACTGCGGCAAGACCCATTACAAGAGTTCCTGTGCCTGCAGATACATTAAATGATTTTATATATTGCAGCTCGAGTGAACCCGAAAGAGCCACAAGTCCATTACCTATGGCAAGACCAAGAATTTTTACAAGCCCAGGGTTTTTTGAAAGTGTGACAACAAGTTTCTCATTGTCTCCTACTGCACGAAGAAGAAAACCTGATTTTGTTGAGAGATACCAGTCGAGAATTTTTTTGACAACAAGCATTATAAGAAATGCAACAATAAGGTATTTATATTTAAACAAAAAATCACCACTCTGTGATGAAACAACAGAGAAAACAGTATTCTGATTTACAGGCAGAAATTCATTTGGTTTTCCTACTATTGTGTAATTTACAGAATACAGAGCCGTCATTGTAATTATGCCTGAGAGTAAATCCCTGATTTTAAGTTTTACATTTAAAAAACCTGTAAAAGCACCCGCTATGCAACCAGATGCAAAGGAAATCAAAAGACATACAAATGGATTGACTCCCTTTAATATAAAAAATGTTGTTACTGCCATACCAAGCGGGAAAGTACCATCTACTGACAAATCAGGAAAATCGAGAATTTTAAGAGTGATATATACTCCCAATGCCATTATTCCAAAAATTAAACCTTCCTGCAGGATACCTATGATAATATTTAACATAAAATCCTCCAAAAGTTATTTAACGATTTCAGCAATATCTTTTACAGATTGAGGAATATTAATTCCTAAATACTCTGCTACTTTTTCATTTACAGAAATTTCGCTTTCGTCAAGTGTCTCATAAGGGATATTGGAAATGCTTTCGCCGCCAAGTATTCTTGCAGCCATTTTCCCGGCTTTAACGCCAAGTTTAAAATAATCAAGCCCTGCAGATGCTATACATCCATTTGCCACCTGTTCTACCTCAGAACCAAATACAGGTATTTTTTTTGCATTGGCTTTTTCAAGCACAACTGAAAGCGCTGCAACAACTGTGTTGTCTGTCATATTGCTGATACAGTCTACCTGATTTAAAAGTATATCTGCAGCCTGTGCAACCTCTGCCTGAGTGCCTATGCCCTTTTCAACAATTTCAAAACCATATTTGCCTGAGAGCTCTTTATATTTTCTCAATGTGCTTACAGAATTTGATTCGCTTGTTGTATATAAAATACCAATTTTTTTTGCATCGGGAAGTATATCTCTTATTAATTTTAACTGGTCCTCTACAGGAAGCGAGTCGCTTACGCCTGTTATGCCGTCGTAAGAAACTCCTGCGCTCTCGGCAAGTTTAGCTTCTACTGGGTCTGACACCGCATTGAACACAACAGGAATCCCCTTTTCATAGCAGGCGGTATAAAGTGCCTGCGCAGACGGTGTGGCAATACCACATACCAAATCTTTTCCCACAGATGAAAAATTCTGAGCTATCTGCCCTGCCATTGTTATGTCATTTTGTGCAGACTGGAAATCTATATCTGCATTTTCTCCGTCTACGATACCTTCTTGTTTTAAGCCTTCTATAAATCCTTCTCTGCAATTATCAAGAGACGGGTGGTCGGCAATCTGAGTGACACCTATTTTATATCCATTTGTCCCTCCAGAGCATCCTGCAAGGCACAAAAGGGATAAGGCAACTGTGAAAGCTGCAATTACTTTTAAACTTTTTTTAACACATTCTCTTCTCATCATTCTATTCTCCTTAAATAAAAAAATCTTTCGAACAGACAAAATTCGAAAGATAGGTATACAAAAAATATTAATAAAAACAACTGTTCTTATCAATCTCATCTAATCTATTTAACTAATCTCATCTATTCTGAATACATTATATAACCAAACACAATTTTTGTCAACTGCAAAAAACTGGTCTCCAAAAGGAGACCAGTTTTAGTAAGTATTAAATTAAAGTTGATTTCTTATAATCTTTCCGCTAGTTGTCTTTGGAAGACTATCTCTGAATTCAACAATTCTTGGATATTTATACGGAGCTGTGTTATTTTTAACATAAGTCTGAATTTCTTTTTTCAACTCATCGCTTGGTGCAGTACCTTTAGTAAGTACAATGCTTGCTTTTACAACCTGTCCTCTTACTGGGTCAGGAGCAGCAGAAACACCACATTCTACTACATAAGGAAGTTCCATAATAACACTTTCAATCTCAAATGGTCCTATACGATATCCTGATGACTTGATAACATCATCTACTCTACCTACATAGTAATAGAATCCGTCCTCGTCTCTATAGGCAACATCGCCTGTATGATAGAGACCGTCGTGCCAAACCTCTTTGGTTTTTTCTTCGTCTTTATAATATCCTTTGAAAAGACCGCAAGGAACTTTTTCGCTTGTTCTGATAACGATTTCGCCGTTTTCACCTGTACGGACACTCTGACCCTCAGGGTTTACTATGTCAACATCATAAAGCGGTGCAGGTTTACCCATTGAACCCATTTTAAACTCATTTCCAAACAAGCTACCGATTATACAGGTGGTTTCTGTCTGACCAAAACCTTCCATAATCTTAAGTCCTGTGAGTTTTTCTATCTGTCGGTAAACTTCAGGGTTAAGAGCCTCGCCTGCGGTTGTTGCATGCTGTACAGAAGAAAGGTCATATTTTGACAGGTCTTCTTTTATAAGCATACGAAGCATTGTAGGCGGTGCACAGAAAGTGGTTATATTATATTTTGCAAACATAGGAAGAATGTCTGCTGCATCAAATTTATCAAAGTCGTAAACAAAAATACCTGCTTCGCAGAGCCACTGACCATAAATTTTACCCCAGGCAGCCTTTGCCCAGCCTGTGTCGGAAATGGTAAAGTGAAGTCCGTTAGGGTCAACACAGTGCCAGTAGTTTGCAGTATGGAAATGCCCGAGAGCATATTTATAACTATGAAGAGCCATTTTAGGATTGCCTGTTGTACCTGATGTAAAGTACATAAGCATATCGTCATTTCCGCAAGGAGAATCTTCGTTTCTCTCAAACACAGGAGAAAATCTCTCTATCTCTTCATCAAAATCGTGCCAGCCGTCTTTTTTGCCGCCAACAATAATTTTATGCTCAAGACCATCATAATTTGCAGAGCCAAGTTCTGCCTGATTTGCAATATCACCAAGAGCACTGCAAAGTATTGCCTTAACTCCTGCAGCCTTATAACGATATTCGTAGTCGTGAGACTGCAAAAGATTTGTAGCAGGAATTGCTATTGCACCAATTTTATGAAGTGCAATAAGGGCAATCCAGAACTGATAATTTCTGCGGAGAACAAGCATTACTCTGTCACCTTTTTTAATACCAAGGGACATAAAGTAATTTGCACATTTATTTGACTCTCTTTTAATATCGCTGAATCTGAATGTTTTTTCATTTGCTTTATTGTCAAGATGAACCATTGCAACTTTTTCAGGGTCTTTATCTGCGATAGCATCTATAACATCAAAAGCAAAGTTAAATTTATCTTCATTTTTAAAGTTAATAGAAATCAATGCTCCGTTTTCATTTTCAACATTGTCAATGAATTTCTGGAACACTCTTTCATTTTTCTGGCGAGGTTTAAAGTGACTCTTTTTGATAGTCTCCATAACAGAAGCTGTAGAGTCTTCTGCTCCGTGAAGAACTATTGCATAGAACACACAATCTTCTCCACCTACAGCTACCATACCATGTGGTGCTGAACTATCGTAATAGATAGAGTCTCCTGCAGAGAGAATCTCTGTGTGACTTCCAATCTGAATCTTCATTGTGCCACTGACAATAATATCACACTCCTGTCCGGCATGTGTGGTAAGTTCTATATCTTTTCTCTCAAGCTCGGGATCATAAACACTACGAACAAGAAGCGGTTCTGACACCCTGTTTTTAAACTTGGATGCAAGACCATAGTATATCATACCATTGGCTTTCTGAATTTCAACACCCTGTCCGTTTCTTGTAAGGGTGTATGCATTAAGATTAGGGCTTTTACCCTCAATAATATCGGTAACATTTACCTTAAAAGCAAGAGCACATCTGTAAATAAATGCAAAACTAAGGTCATGCTCTCCTGCTTCACAGGCAGCATACTCTTCTCTGGTAACTCCAGTCAGTCTTGCCATGGTTTCTTTTGATATGCCCTCAATATGTCTTAATTCTTTAATTCTGGCAGCAACCTCGCTGATTTTTAAATCAAGACCTGTCATCTGTCCTTCCATTGCCAATTTCTCCTTTGCAATTTCAATGATTTGCTTTAGAAACTTTTTTAAATAAAAAAAGCCCCAAAGATAACTTTATCTTTGAGACGAGTAATCTATACCCGCGGTACCACTCAAATTGCATCATTGTTTCCAACGACACCACTTCAGGCTCCATCAAGCCCTATGCACTAACGCAGCAGTCTCGAAAGGGTTCTACTTGCCAAAAGGCTTTCTTCCCTTCAACTCGGGAGCTACAAACTTCTGATTTTAGCAAATATGACTCGCACCATCCGTCATCTCTCTCAGTTGCCTCTGTCAGAGCCCTCTCCGTCAAAGTTTTTAACAAGAGAATTATATCATAGCACAAAATAAATGTCAATACTATTTTATCATTAAAATATGCACATTCAGACTTTTGTATCTGAATGTGCATATTAAAATTACATATTATAGCCAAGGTCAAACGCCTTTAAGTTAACATCAAGAAACTTTTCGGGAACTGTTGACTTAATAGTCTCTACCCAATCCTCATAAGGTATTTCACTTGTCTTTGCAAGAACTCCTATAAGAACTACATTAACAGCTTTTATGTTACCTGCCACAAGTGCAGATTTTGCCGCATCAACAGGAATAAGAGTAACTTTTTCACTCATTTTATTGGCTATATCCTCAGGGTATGATGCTGCACCTGTTATAACAGGCATTGGATTGATTTGTTGAGTATTAACTATTATCTTTCCGCCATCTTTTAAAAATGGCATTGCTCTGTATGCCTCAAGCATTTCAAACGCAAGGATAATGTCTGCCTCACCTTTGTCAATAACAGGAGAATACACCTTATCTCCGTATTTAACATAGGTTACAACGCTTCCGCCTCTCTGGCTCATTCCGTGAACCTCGGAAACCTTTACGTCATAACCTTTGCTGATTACAACATTTCCCAAAATTCTGCTTGCAAGGAGTGTTCCCTGACCACCGACGCCAACTATCATTATATTTTTTGTCATATCAGTTTTCCTCCTTTTCTATTGCATCAAAAGGACACACATTTATACAAAGTCCGCAACCGTTACACTGGTTAAGGTCAATTTTAACACCATCTCCGTCTGCAGAAATTGCAGGGCATCCAAGTTTCATACACATTTTACATTTTTTACATTTATCTGTAATTTTGCAATGACCTGTATATTTAACAGATTTCAAGAGTGCACAAGGTCTCTGAGCAATAATAACAGATGGTTCTTCTCTTTCTGTTTCCTCTTTTACAACTTTTTCAAAATTCTTAAGATCAAACGGGTCTGCAACAACAACATGTTCAACACCTACTGCCTTACAAAGAGTAATAAGATTTACCTGTTTGGTTTCTTCTCCTCTTATGGTATAACCAGTAGTAGGATTATCCTGATGTCCTGTCATACCTGTGATAGAGTTATCAAGAATAATAACAGTATTTGCACCCTTATTATAAACAATATCAACAAGACCTGTTATACCTGAGTGCATAAATGTTGAATCACCGATAACAGAAACAAGCTTTTTGTTAAATTCTTTTCCTCTTGCCTTTGCCATTCCATGAGCAGCGCTTACAGACGCACCCATACAAATGGTGGAGTCTACTGATGCAAGTGGTGCAACTGCACCAAGGGTATAACAACCAATATCACCAGAAACCACAAGACCAAGTTTTTTAAGTACATAGAAAGTACCTCTGTGCGGACAACCAGCACACATTACAGGAGGTCTTACAGGAATTGTTTCTTCGAGTTCAACATTCTTTGGAGCATCTACATTGAGAACTACTTTTCTTATCATATTTGGAGTATATTCACCAATGAGAGAGAATTTTTCTTTACCTATTACATTTACTCCAAGTGCTTTGCAGTGATTTTCTATAACAGGATCAAGCTCTTCGATTACATATACAACATCACAATTTTTTGCAAAATCTGTAATAAGCTTTTCAGGAAGCGGATAAACCATACCAAGTTTAAGATAGTTTACCTTATCTCCAAGAGCTTCTTTTGCATACATATATGTAATACCTGATGCAATAACACCAATTTTTGAATTATTCATTTCTGCTTTATTATATTCGCAGTTTTCAGAAAATTCCCTGAGAGCAGAAATTCTATCTTCTACAACAAAATGACGCTTCATAGCCATTGCAGGCATCATAACATATTTAGGTATATTTTTTTCATAATCCTTAAGTTTTACATCTTCTCTGTCACAAAGGTCAACAAGGCTCTGTGAGTGTGACACCCTTGTAGACAATCTCAAAAATACAGGTGTGTCATATTTTTCTGAAAGTTCAAAAGCAGTTTTTGTAAAATCCTTACATTCCTGTGAATCAGATGGTTCGAGCATAAGAATTTTAGATGCTTCAGCATAATGACGGGAATCCTGTTCATTCTGTGAAGAATGCATACCAGGGTCATCGGCAACACAAAGTACAAGTCCTCCGTTTACTCCTGTGTAGCTTACTGTAAACACGGGGTCTGCCATAACATTAAGACCAACATGTTTCATACAGGACATTGCACGCGCACCGCCTATTGATGCACCAATAGCTACTTCGCAGGCAACTTTTTCATTAGGTGCCCACTCTGCATATATTTCATCATATTTTACAATTTCCTCTGTTATTTCTGTGCTTGGAGTTCCCGGATATGATGACACAACTGTCACTCCTGCTTCATAAGCACCTCTGGCAACTGCCGCGTTGCCCAATAAGAGTTTTTTCATTATTTATCCTCCTTACCTATTTCGTTTTGCTGAGCTACAACGCTATCTCCGCAATAAATTTTTCTAAGCTTTGGTTTTTCGATTTTACCAGTTGGATTTCTTGGAACATCGGCAAAGATAAATTTATGCGGTCTTTTATATCTTGGAAGATCAAGACAAAAATCAACAATTTCTTCTTCAGAAAGAGACATGCCTTCTTTAACCTGAACAATAGCCGCAGCTATTTCACCAAGTCTATTATCAGGAAGTCCGATAACTGCAACATCACTTATTTTATCATTTTTTCTAAGGAAGTCTTCAATCTGAACAGGATAAAGGTTTTCACCACCTGAAATAATAACATCTTTCTTTCTGTCTACAAGATATATAAATCCGTCTTCGTCTTCCTGAGCCATATCACCTGTGAAAAGCCAACCATCAGAAAGCACATCATTTGTAGCATTTTCATCTTTATAGTATTCTGTCATAACGCCAGGGCCCTTAACAGCAAGTTCGCCTATTTCGCCCTGGGCAAGAGTGTTTCTGTGTTCATCAACAATTCTTACTTCCCAGCCAAATCCTGCTTTTCCTATTGCACCGACTTTATGCTCATTTCCGACACCAAGATGAACACAACCAGGTCCTATAGACTCTGAAAGACCATAGTTTGTATCGTAATCGTGATTTGGGAAAACTTTTTTCCATCTTCTGATAAGGCTTGGCGGTACTGGCTGAGCACCAATGTGCATAAGTCTCCACTGTGAAAGCTCATAATCTTCAAGATTAATTTCGCCTCGGTCAATAGCATCGAGAATATCCTGTGCCCACGGCACAAGAAGCCATACTATAGAGCATTTTTCTTCGGAAACCGCTTTAAGAATCCACTCAGGCTTGATACCTCTGAGAATAACCGCCTTACCTCCTACAAGGAAGCTGCCAAACCAATGCATCTTTGCACCTGTGTGGTACAAAGGCGGAATACAAAGAAATACATCATCTCTGGTTTGTCCGTGGTGATTTTGCTCTGTAGCAGCAGCGTGCATAAGACTTCTGTGTTTATGCAAAATAGCCTTAGGAAAACCTGTTGTACCTGATGAAAAATAAATTGCACCATAATCATCGTCTGTTAATTTTATATCAGGGGATTTTGAAGAGCAGTATGATGTAAGTGTTTCATAACTCTCTGCAAAAGTCGGACAATCCTCTCCTACATAAAACCACATTTTAACCTTTGGAACACGATTGCAGATAGCCTCAATACGACCTATAAATTCAGGCCCGAAAACTATAGCATCAACATCGGCAAGGTTAAGACAATATTTTATCTCATCGGACTCATATCTATAGTTAAGCGGAACAACAAGCGCTCCTGTCTTTAATATACCGAAATAAACAGGAAGCCACTCTATGCAGTTCATCATAAGAATAGCTACCTTATCACCTTTTTTTATACCTCTGGTAAGAAGCAGATTTGCAAATCTGTTTGCCTTTTTATTGAACTCACTCCAGGTAAGTTCTTTTCTGTAAGCCATGTGGGGATTGGATACTATGAGAGAATATTCTCTCCATGTCATCCTCGCCTGGTCTTCAAGTTTTGGATTAATCTCCACAAGACTTATGTCATTTGGATAAAAATCCGCATTTTTTGTCAAAATATCTGTGATTGGCATTTTTATTCTCCTTTGTAATATTTTTGAGGACAAATAAAAAAACCCGTCCTCACAATGCAGAGGACGAGAATTAATAACCCGTGGTACCACCTCAATTTATCACTACCTCTCAATAGTGACCTTGGCAGGTAAAAACCCTTGTTCTATAACGGGAACTCCCGTTGCAGCCTACTCGTTTCCTTTCGGTGCACTGCTCTTGGAATGTATTCAACCAAATCTAGCCACTGTCTCGCAGCATCCGACAGCTCTCTTTAAGCATCAAAGTGGTCTACTTGTTTCCAGTCATTGCATTTAAAATATTAATAATGATAAATTATATCAGTAAAGTGGTATTTTGTCAATAGATTTGTGTCAATTTCAAATACAAAAAACATACTGTTGACAATGGGTTTTCCTATTGGTAAAATAAGTTATAGTTTGTAATTTTGAAAGGAAAAATATATGAAATTAAAACATTTAATAGCAGATAAGGCATTTTACAAGTCCACCCTTGCAATCGCTATACCGATAATGATTCAAAATGGTATTACAAACTTTGTAAATATGCTTGACAACATTATGATTGGTCAGATAGGCACTGAACAGATGTCAGGTGTCGCTATAGTTAATCAGATAATGTTTGTATTTATCATCAGCATATTCGGAGCCTGTTCGGGTGCAGGAATATTTACTGCACAGTACCACGGAAACAATGATGCGGACGGAGTAAGAGACACAACAAGATTTAAAATAATTATTGGATCTATTATTGCAACCTCTATGTATCTTGATACAACTGTTGC
>JAEIGA010011515.1_pt1 | contig 13434 bp, 14 predicted proteins | sample 9270691 | NCBI WGS metagenome assembly JAEIGA01 (sample SAMN17057246, study PRJNA624740) | gut metagenome | biome: biome; isolation source: fecal sample | host: Bos grunniens | place: China: Xizang | collected 2019
GTAACACCTATTCCTCACAACGGCTGCCGTCCACCAAAAAGAAGACGTGTATAACATAATAGGAGGAAACGAATTATGGCAAGATATACCGGTGCGGTATGCAAACTCTGTCGTCGTGAGGGCCAGAAGCTCTTCTTAAAGGGTGGCAGATGCTATACCAATAAATGTGCTTTAGAGCGTCGTTCTTATGCACCAGGCCAGCATGGTCAGGGTCGTAAGAAGGTTTCAGAATACGGCATGCAGCTTCGTGAGAAGCAGAAAGCAAGACGTTATTATGGCGTTCTCGAAGGACAGTTCCACAAGTATTTCCTTATGGCTGAGAAGATGCCTGGTCAGGCTGGTGAAAACCTTCTCAAGATTTGCGAAAGCCGTTTGGATAATATAGTTTACCTTCTTGGCTGGGCAGATTCCAGAGCAGAAGGCAGACAGCTCGTTACACATGGTCATTTCTGTGTAAACGGCAAAAAGGTTGATATTCCTTCATACCTTTGCAAAGCAGGGGATGTAATTTCAATTAAGGAAAAATCAGCTCAGACCGACGCATTTAAGAATATTATTGAAGCTAACGCAAGCCGTCCTGTTCCAGCATGGCTTGACCTCAATCGTGAAGCACTTTCCGGTAAGGTTGTTAACCTTCCTGAAAGAGATCAGATTGAAGTTCCTGTTGCAGAGCATCTTATCGTCGAGTTCTATTCAAAATAATGCTCTTTAGCCTCACGCCTTTATTGAAAGGCAAAACAAAAATCGCAGCTTGACTGTGAAATTTTAAGGAGGGTTTGGTATGATTGGTATCGAGAAACCAGAGGTAAAATTTATCGGCTCAGCAGAAGATTCAGCATACGGTACATTTGTTGTAGAACCGCTTGAAAGAGGTTTCGGTACAACACTTGGAAACAGCCTTCGTAGAGTTCTTCTTTCATCTCTTCCAGGCTACGCTATCACTTCTGTAAAGATTGATAATGTTCTTCACGAATTCTCAACAATCCCCAACGTAAAAGAGGATGTTACCGAGATAGTTCTTAACCTTAAGGGCGTTATTCTCAAAATACACGGAGACGGGCCAAAGATTATGTATATCGAGGCAAACGGCTCCGGTGAAATCACAGCGGGTGACATCAAAGCTGACTCAGAGGTTGAAATTCTTAACCCTGAGCACCATATTGCAACACTTGATGCTGATGCACATGTTGTTATGGAGCTTACAGCTGATAAGGGCAGAGGATATGTATCTTCTGACAGAAACAAACAGATTCTTGAGCCTGCAATTGGCGTTATCGCTATTGACTCAATCTATACACCCGTATTAAAGGTTAACTACACTGTAGATAATACTCGTGTAGGTCAGATTACCGACTACGACAAGCTTATAATCGAGGTTTGGACTGATGGTACAATTTCTGCAAAAGACGCTGTATCATATGCCGCAAAGATTCTCACTGAGCACCTTAATCTCTTTGTTGAACTTTCTGATGAAGTTTCAGGTACAGAGATTATGATTGACAAGGATGATTCTGAAAACGGTAAGGTTCTTGAAACAACAATTGAAGAGCTTGATCTTTCAGTTCGTTCATTCAACTGTCTTAAGAGAGCCGGTATCAATACTGTTGAAGATTTAATCAACAAAACAGAAGATGATATGATGAAGGTAAGAAACCTTGGCAGAAAGTCTCTTGAAGAGGTTATTGCTAAGTTAGCATCCCTTAATCTTTCTCTTCGTGATGAGGACGAATAAGATATTTCTCAAAGGAGTGATTTAGATGCCAGGAACAAGAAAACTCGGCAGAGCAAGTGATCACCGCGATGCTATGCTTCGCAACATGGTTACATCTTTACTTGAAAATGGTAAGATGACAACTACAGTCACAAGAGCAAAAGAAGTTCGCGCTATGGCTGAAAAGATGATTACTCTCGCTAAGGTTGACAGTCTCCACAACAAGAGACAGGCATTAGCTTATATTACTAAGGAAGATGTAGTTAAAAAGCTTTTTGACGAAATCGCACCTAAGTATAAAGATGTTAACGGCGGTTACTGCCGCTTAATCAAGACTGAAGCTCGCCGCGGTGACGCAGCAGAGATGTGCATTCTTGAATTAGTTTGATTTAAGTGTAAAGCACCTGACATTTGTCAGGTGCTTTTAATTTTATATCCCCCTTGAAAATAACAGCTTTTCAAGGGGGATAATACTACATATTTAGTTTTAATTATATATCAAGAACTATTTTAGCAATTTTGTAAACATCACCACAACCGAGAGTAAGAACTAAATCTCCTTCGCCGATATTTTTCTTTAAGTAATCTGCAACTTTGGGGAAGGTATCAAACCAAACAGAACCAGGGATTTCATCTGCAAGGTCTTGTGTTGTAATGCCGTAAGTGTTGATTTCTCTTGAACCCATAATTTCAGTAAGAACTACATTGTCTGCTATTGAAAGAGCTTTTGCAAACGCATCTAGGTGTAACTTTGTTCTACTGAAGGTAAATGGTTGGAAAACTGCCCAAACACGCTTATAATCCATCTTTTTAGCAGCCGAAAGTGTAACTTCAAGCTCTGCCGGATGGTGAGCGTAGTCATCAACAATATCTGCGCCATTATATGTGCCTAAAAACTCAAAGCGTCTTCCAGCACCTTTAAATGTTATAATACTTTTTTTGCATTGTTCAACTGTTGCACCACAGTACATTGCAGTAGCAATTGCAGCAAGGGAGTTGAGAACATTATGTTCACCTGGAACGCTAAGTTCAATTCTTTCCTGTAACTGACCATTGATGTAAAGGTCGTAGCAAGGGAAAGCACCATTATTAAAGCCAACATTTTTAGCAGAGTAAGCGCATTTTTCGGATGTACCAAAAGAAATCATTTCTTTACTTTCAACACCAACAAGGCTGTCGAGAGTGTTTTGGTCATCACCGTTATAAATGACTGCCTTTGTTGACATATCAGCAAATTTTCTGAATGAAGCTTCAAGATTTTCAAGAGTCTTAAAATATTCCATATGGTCTCTGTCAATATTGAGAATAACGCTTATATCAGGTGTAAGGTCAAGAAATGTATCTTTATATTCACAAGCCTCGCAAACAAGAATATCACTTTTGCCTACTCTGCCGTTTGTACCGGTGAGAGGAAGCTTACCACCAATAATCGCTGAGGGATCAAAGTTGTTATCAATTAGAATATGAGAAAGCATAGATGTTACAGTTGTTTTGCCGTGTGTACCGCAAACACCTATACACCTATCATAATTTCTTGTAAAGTAGCCAAAAAGCTTACTTCTTTCAAAAGTAGGGATACCGCTTTCTTTAGCAGCAACAAGCTCAGGGTTGTCAGGAAGAAGGGCAGCTGTATACACAACCATATCAGCGCCAACTATATTTTCTGCTTTCTGACCCATAGTAACAGGTATACCGAGAGCACGAATTCTCTTTAATGTATCTGATTCATTGTTATCAGAGCCTGTAAGGTAATGGCCCTGAGAATGCAAAATCTCGGCTAAAGGACACATTCCGCTTCCGCCGATTCCTATAAAATGAATTCGTTTTGCATTTTTTATGGCTTCATCTATTAACATATAAAACAGCCCTTTCACAAGTCTCTGATAATTATACTCTAAATTAGTTCAAAAATAAACCCTATGATAAAAAATATTATTGTAATTTCTTTATTATATCTCTTTTAAATAGTGTTTTTTGGAGAAGTGTGCCGAGAATACCACAAGAAATAAATTCGCCTATAAAAACAGTAAGCGCAAAGTACCAATATGTACCTTCAAGTGCATACACATTTACAAGCACAAAAGGAACAATTATTGTGTTTGCAAGCATAGGTGGAATAGTAGCAAGAAGTTTATGCTTTCTTAGTAAGTAAGTACCTACAGCACCTATAAGCGTAGCAAAACTTCCTAAAATAATATCCCAAAGAGCGCAGCCTGTGAGAATGTTAGCAAGAAGACAACCTATAAATACACCCGGAATGGCATATGGTGTAAATATGGGCAATATTGTAAGTGCTTCTGATAGCCTCACTTGAATTGCTCCGCTTGCAAGCCCGAAGGCAGATGCAACAAAGGTTAATACAACGTACGCGGCTGCAATAAGTGCAGCCATGGCGATGCCTTGAATTTTCTTTCTGTTTTTCAATTTAATCAACTCCATAGTTTTTATTATTGTGAGGATGGTTTCGAACTCACAGTTTATATAAAAAATGCCTTGAATATTCGTTAAAAAAGACACTTTTTATTTTGGAAAATAATGTGTTATATTATATCATATAAAATGAAAACAGAGGTGTATTATATGATTAACGTAACAATATGGAACGAAGGACGACACGAAATTGAATCTGACGAAGTGCGCGCAGTGTATCCCAATGGTATACACAACTGCATTAAAAACTTTTTAAGCATCAATGATGACCTTAATATAAGAACAGCGGTTCTCGATGACACTGATAACGGTCTTCCAGACGATGTTTTAGAGAACACAGATGTACTTCTTTGGTGGGGGCATATGGCTCATGAGTGTGTGCCGGATGAATTGGTTGAAAAGGTTTATAACCGTGTTATGAGAGGTATGGGCTTTATCGCTCTTCACTCTGCTCATTTTTCAAAACCATTTAAACGCCTTATGGGAACAACATGTTCTCTTAAGTGGCGCGATGGAGATAGAGAACGCCTTTGGTGCATAAGCCCTAACCACCCGATTGCAAAGGATATTCCTGAAAGCTTCAATATTCCTGTTGAGGAAATGTATGGTGAACGCTTTGATATACCAACACCTGATGAAATTGTGTTCATGGGTTGGTTCAAAGGCGGCGAGGTGTTCCGCTCAGGTTGTTGCTGGAACAGAGGCTTAGGAAAGGTTTTCTATTTCCAGCCCGGTCACGAAAGCAATCCTACATACCATATTCCTGAAATACAAAAAATAGTTACAAACGCGGTTTATTGGGTAGCACCTGGAAAGGTGATTCCTGAGGTTGAGTGTCCATGGGTTCCTTCTTTAGAAGAAGCATATGACGGACCCAATAAATAATTATACCATAAAACTTATGGAAGGTAAATACAAATGAAAAGATTTTTGTTTCAAGGCGACTCTATAACTGATGTAAGCAGAGTAGATGTCGACGATGGTGGAGCTGGCAGTTATCTTTTTGGCTATGGCTACCCCAATCTTCTGGCGGCAGATTTCCTCAAAAATCGCAAAGGAGAATTTGATTTTATAAACAGAGGCGTCAGCGGCGACAGAATTGTTGACCTTTATGCCAGAATTAAAGACGATATAATAAACCTTAAGCCTGATATTATGTCTATTCTCATAGGCGTAAATGATGTTTGGCACGAGCTTTCTGTTCAGAATGGCGTGTGTGCAGAAAAGTTTGAAAAAATCTATTCAATGCTTATTGAAGAAATTAAAGAAGCATTGCCGGATATAAAAATAATAATTCTTGCTCCTTTTGTTCTTAAAGGCTCAGGCACAGAAATGTATTATGACGAATTTCGTGTTGAGGTCACAAAAAGAGCGGAGTGCGCAAAACGTGTTGCAGAAAAATACAATCTAAAATATGTGCCTCTTCAGAATGCATTTGACGAAGCATCAACAGACGGAGATACAACATATTGGACTACAGATGGTGTTCACCCAACTGCAGCAGGACATCAGATAATTAAAGAGGCGCTTACAAAAGAGTTGAATAATTTATTATAAATTTTACACCCTTGTTTACACTTATTGATGTAAACAAGGGTGTTTTTTGTTATAGAATTATCATGTTGTCATTGTTTTCAGGTTCTGCAACCTTGAGGAAATAATCTCTGTTTTCCAGAGCACCCATCTCTCGTAATGCATTTGTTGCTGTTTCGTATGCAAGCTGTGGGGTATTGTTTTCCATACTTAAGTGGGCAAGAATAAAATGGGTTGAGCCTTTATTTACAAGGGCTCTTAAAGCATCTGCGCACGTATCATTTGAAAGATGGCCAATATTTGAAAGAATACGTTTTTGCAACTGGAAAGGGTAGGGACCGGTTTTTAACATATCAACATCGTGATTGGATTCGAGATACACTAGTCGGCAACCTGTTATGTCGCTTAAAAGCTCTGTTGATATGTAGCCAGTATCCGTAGCAATAGCAGCTTTTGTTACGCCATCGCAACCGGTTATAATATAACCTCTGCCATCTGCACAGTCATGCGAAGTTTTTATAGGTTTTATATCCAAGTCTGCTACCTGTATGTTTTCTGTTACAGATATATCTATATGCTTACCTGTGAGCACGCCTTTGTTTTTTAATGCTGCTAACGTACCTGTAGAAGCATATACAGGTATGTTATGTTTTGCAGCAAAAACACTAAGACCATTAATATGGTCGGTATGCTCGTGGGTTACGAATATACCTTTTATCGAATCGGCTTCTACGCCGATTTTTTTTAACATCAAGTCAGTCTGTTTGGCACTTCTGCCTACATCTACAAGAATTCCACCTGAATTATCTCCTATGTAAACAGAATTGCCGCTGCTTGATGAAAACAGCGGACAAAACTTAAGCATATTAATTAATCCTCGTCGTAACTTACTCTCTTTATATCAGCGCCTACGCCAGTGAGCTTCTCAATAAGCTCTTCGTAGCCTCGGTCGATATATTTAATGTTTTCAACATACGTTTCTCCATTAGCAACAAGACCGGCAATAACCATTGCCGCACCGGCACGAAGGTCATCTGCCTCAACAGGGGCTGCCTGAAGAGTTTCAACACCGGTTATAAGAGCTGTATCACCATTCACTATGATGTTAGCGCCCATTCTTCTTAACTGGTCAACATATTTAAAGCGGTTGTCCCACACGTCTTCAACAACTGTGCTGGTACCATTGCAGGTAGAAAGAAGTGTGGCGAACTGAGGTTGCATATCTGTTGGGAAGCCTGGGTGAGGACTTGTTTTCACTCTGCAAGCCTTAGGGCGTCTGCCCTCAGATATTATTCTTACACTTTCGTCGCCTTCAATTACTGTTATTCCGCAATCCTCAAGCTTGTTTGTAATGGATTCGAGATGTTTAGGTATAACATTATTTATAATGACATCTCCGCCTGCGGCAGCTGCAGCGACCATATATGTGCCTGCTTCAATCTGGTCAGGGATGATTGAATATGTGCAGCCATACATATTTTCAACACCACGGATTTTAATAACCTCTGTACCTGCACCTCTGATGTCTGCACCCATAGAGTTAAGAAAGTTTGCGAGGTCAACAATATGCGGCTCTCTTGCTGCATTTTCAATAACTGTAAGACCTTTTGCTTTAACAGCAGCAAGCATGGCATTAATGGTTGCGCCTACAGATACAACATCAAGATATATAGAAGAACCATAAAGTTCATCACCGTTAACGTTTACAATAGCGTTATCTGTGTTAACGCTTGCTCCCAATGCTTCAAAAGCTTTTATATGTTGGTCTATAGGACGCACACCGAAATAGCAACCGCCGGGTAAAGCAACGCTTGCTGTGCCGTATTTGCTAAGAAGTGCACCTAAAAGATAATATGAAGCGCGGAGCTTACGGGTCATTTCGTCGGGGATTGTAATATTGGGGTTTACGTTGGTTGAATCCACAATGATAACGCCCTTCTCAGGCTTTTCAACCTTTGCGCCAATGAAATTCAGAATTTTAATCATCATTCGTACGTCGCTGATTTCAGGAATATTTTCAATGCGACAAGGCTCACCTGCAAAAACAGATGCAGCGATTATAGGTAAAGCGGCATTTTTAGCACCGCTGATATTAATTGTACCGTTGAGCTTGTTTCCGCCTCGGATAACAAATCTTTCCACAAACTCACTCCTTATCTGAAGATTTATAAAACACAATAATCTACATTAAAAACCAATATTAGTATAACACCTTTACTTAAAAAAAGAAAGAGGATTTCAGCATAAAGAACAGAATAATTATTATAAAATTACGGCATCAATTTGTATATTTCTACAAATTAATGCCGTATATGGTTTTAATTAATTATTTTGAGTATAACATTTTATAAAAGTTAGGGTATGCGTTTAAAAATTGATTAAGAGTTGTTCGTGTTTTTGAACCTGGGTCATTAATATAAAAGGCAGATGGTGTAAGTGCTTCGCAACTTTTAATGCCGGTAACTACAACATAGTGTTGACCGCCATAAGAATTTTTAGCTCCTACTATAACCGGCTTACCGCTTTTAAGAGCGTTGTATATCTTCTGAAGATAATTGTTTGAAGTTGTAATAACAGTATAGTTTGTCGGCCAATAAACAGCACCGCCAGAAGTGTATGAAAGCTTTTTTGCCATATTGTTCGGATAAATGGATGTGCCGGTTCTGTAGCTTTCTGTCATTGCAAGGGCAGTTGTAGCGCAACCTATTTTTCCTATTGGCTGTCCGGATGAGCCTAACGTTACATTTGCCCATCTTGAATCTGTCTGCTTATAATCAGGTACTTTTAAAGAAATAGCGTTATAATTGCTTGTAAAGTTCTGTGGTTTTATGATGTAATCGGTACTTACATATCCAACCTTGTTACCATCATAAATGACTTTCGCAAAATTGCTATCTGCAGTGTGAACTGTTAACAGTGTGCCCGACGGAAGATAAGCTAGGATTGACGCGTTTGTTGATGGTGCTGAACGAACTCTCAGAGAACCGTTTGTTGTTTTTACTTGTCTTACTGCAGTTGAAACACTGTAAATATAATCGGCGTGGCAATAGCCGTATCCTGATGTGTTATAGCGGACATACCAATATGAACCGCTTTTTGATATGAGCGTAACGTATGAGCCAATAGGGAGTGTTGTTTTAACAGATGCAGAAGATGATGGTGCAGAGCGGACGTTTAAAGAAGAATTTTTAGTGTTAACTCTACCGGCACCGGTAATATCTGTTGCTTTTGAAGGTACCACTAACAATACACTTAATAACATTATTGTGGCTAAAATAAAACTTGTTTTTGTTTTCAAAAAAATCACCTCGTAGAAAAAAGATGTGTCCATCTTACCATACGAGGTGAGTAAAAGTCATTGTATAAATATTGGAAATCAGGCGTTTTGCTCGATTAATTCAAGTGCTATCTGACGTAATTCTTCAACAGAATTTATAAGTCCTATTCTTGCTCTGTGGTTTGCGGCACCGTGAATTCCCTTGGTGTACCAGGCGGCGTGCTTCCTTGCCTCACGTATACCAACATATTCGCCCTTATATTCGCATATTTTCTCAATATGCTTAAGCATAACATACATTTTTTGTGTAACAGGAGGTTCAGGGAGGATAACCTCATTATCAAGGTAAGCGTTAATTTCCTGAAATACCCATGGCCTACCAAGAGCGCCTCGGCCTACCATAACCATATCGCAACCGGTTTCTTCAATCATTTTTGCCGCACTTTTCCCGTCTGTTACATCTCCGTTTGCTATAACAGGTATGGAGATAGCTTGTTTTACCTCTTTAATAATATTAATGTTTACAGGTGGTGCATACATCTGCACTTTTGTTCTACCATGCACAGTTATAGCTGCGGCACCTGCCTGTTCGCAACGTTTAGCAAGTTCAACGCAGTTGATTGAATTGTCGTCCCAACCTGAACGCATTTTTACTGTTACGGGAACAGTAGATGCATTAACGACAGCACGTACAATATCTTCTGCTAACTGTAGATTTTTCATTAACAGAGCCCCCCCTCCGGAGGCGGAAACTTTTGGTGCAGGACAACCCATGTTTATATCAATAAAATCTGGTGAATATTCAAGAGCCTTTTCTGTAGCAATAGCCATTGTTTCAGGTGAATTACCAAAAATCTGACTTCCTGCAGGACGTTCTGTTTCTGTTATTGAAAGAAGCTCCGAACTTTTTTTATCCCCAAGGCTAATGCCTTTTGCGCTTGCCATTTCACAAACAGTATAGGCGGCGCCGTAACCACGGCAAAGTTCGCGGAATGCTCTGTCTGCGACGCCTGCAAGGGGAGCGAGAGCAGCTTTTTCTTTTATTTCAAGGTTACCGATTTTCATAGTAATTCTCCATACATAAAAACTGTAAATAGAATATCACGAAATAGGTGAAATTTCAAGTGAGCGATGCATATATATAGTGTTCTATTGGAATAACTTTACAATTACTTGTAAAATTATAGTAACTTTGACAGTTTTTTTGCCATATGTTTGGTGAAAGTGATAATATGATTTTTGAAATTAATGTGTTATAATTCAAGGGTAAAAGTATACTTATAATTTTGGAGGAGTACGCATGAAGAAAAACTTCAAAAAACTTATGTCTTTAGCGCTTGTTGTTGTAATGCTTGGATCAATTTTCAGCGTTTCTGCATCAGCTGCTACTTACACAATCACTCTTGCCGGTGGTTCCAGAGGTACCGGTGCCAATGCTGTAAATGGTTATTTTAATGAAAAAATCAGCGCCATTGAAGGCACAACCTATATCGATGAGAATGGCGTAAAATACACAATTAACAAAAAAAGAAATACAATCTCATTTCAAACAGATTCTTCAGGTAATTTTACTTTCCCTGAGTATTTCTTTGATATGGACGGTTATGTGCAATACGCTTGGGTTACAAATAAGTCAAATAATACCGGTGCAAAATATAAAGGTGATACAGCTAAGGTTACAAAAAACACTGCATATTATGCAGGTTACAATGTAGCGTCCTTTACTGTTAATTTCCTTCCTGGTATCGATGGCGAAGGAGAGTCCAAGGCCATTACAGGTGTAGTACATGGTGACGAGGTGACTCTTGAAGGTGCGATATTTACTCGTCCGGGTTATGCACAGATTGGTTGGGCAACCACAGAAAATGCTGATAGTGTAGAATATAGCTTCTCATCTATCTATAAAGTTACTGGTGACATTAATTTGTATCCTGTATGGCAGAAAGCGATAATTAATGTTACTTACGATGTAAATAATATCTCATTTGGTTCACTTTGTAAGGGTTACATTACACCTGAAGCTCGAATTGTTACTATCACTAATATGGGTAATGCTCCTGTTTCGCTTACTCTTCCTAAATCGGATGCGTATAATGTTGTTGAAGGTGGTTCAACAACTATTGCTGCAAATGGCGGAACCCTTGCTGTTTCTATTCAACCTAAAGTTGGTCTTGATGTTGGTTCTTATAAAGAAAATCTTTTATTTGATTTCGGCGATGAAAAAGCAAACTTTAATGTTTTGGTAAGGTTTGTTGTTAATGATCACCTGTTCCTTAAATATGAACTTGAAGGAGATGCAACTTATTCAGAAGATGGTCATAAAATAGCTAAATGCTTCAATTGTGATGCTGTAGACAGGCCAATCGCTGAGGGTTCAATGAAAAAGTACTTAGCTGAAAACAACACAGCAGATGGTCTTTTGGAAGAATATCTCTACTACAAGACAGTTAAGTTTGTAGCTTTCGGTAGTGGTATGGATGATGCCGAAGGCGTTATCGGTAAGCGTTTCCGTCCAACAGAGTGGAGCGTAGCAGATACTAAGTTAGGTGGTAAGTTTGCAGAAACATACACAAAAACTTACGATGCTGAAGATTATACAGTACAGTATGACCATGGCGACGGCAACTTCGGTACATACACTCTCACAATTAAATATGTTGAGGAAGAAAAGAATGCTGATGGTGAATGGGTTTCAACAGGTATTGAAGATGTTAAAAACTTCAAATATTCAATTGGTCCATCAGAAAAAGATAATCAGGAAGTTGTTAGACCAAATATGATTGTTTCAATTATCTTCGGTCTCTTTGGTTATCTTGTTGATTTAATCACAAGCGGTAGCTTATTCTAAAATGCAAATAGTTACACCACCGTGTTATACGGTGGTGTTTTTTGTTTGATATATAGTTTTTTACTTTTCCCATTTAAATAGTAGTATTCCGCCAATAGATATTGCGATACCCATGAGCTTATACCATTGAAAATTTACTTTGTCTGTACCGAATAACCCAAAGAGTTCTATCAGATATGCAGCAAGCAATTGGGCGGTTACAATAATCATTACTGCTTGTGCGGGACCAAGCCCTGACATGCTTTTTATTACGGTATAGGTAATGAGAGCACCTAAAATACCACCAAGGAGCATGTATTTATCGTCTATTCTTAAAAGAGCAGTAAAGCTACTTTCCATACCTGTAAAAAACCAGGCACATATACAAAACAGAAATGCGGTAAGTTGTACAAATGATGCGGATACCCAGATAGATGTCTGCTTTGTTACACCTTCGTTAAAAACTCCTTGCACACTCATCAGAATACCCGAAACAATTGCAGTAATAATACCTATCATAAAATCAACCTCATGCTGTTATGTTTTATGATAGTATGTGTATATTTATCTGAAATATAAAGCCACTCTGTAAAGATTTACAGAGTGGCTTTTAGTATATTTGATTAATTATTCCAGTTCAGGTAATTTGTAAACATCTACCCATTTAACAAAGAAAGAAGAATATTTCTCAAGCTCTTCAGGTGTCAGCTCTATAGCACTGTTACTGCTTCCGCAGGCAGGAAAAACAGTTTCAAATCGTTTTATGGATTCGTCAAGGTAAACCTTAACGCCATCGTTTATTGCGAATGGGCATACTCCGCCAATTGCATGACCGATTTTCTCAACAACCTCATCAGGTGTAAGCATTTTTGCTTTGGCTCCGAAACATGTTTTGTATTTTTTGTTATCTACCTTGGCATCACCGGCTGTAACAATAAGAATAGGGGAGCCATTAACAGAAAATGAAAGGGTTTTAGCAATTCTGCAACCATCTGTGTTAAGCGCCTGGGCAGCAAGCTCAACAGTAGCGCTTGATACCGGGAATTCCAAAATTTTATCTTCAATTCCGTATTGTTTGAAATATTCTTTTACTTTATCAATAGACATAAGTTTCTCCTTTGGGTGAGAGTTATTTAGCGTTTATATTATAGCAAAACCGAAGCATAGTTTCAATAGAACATATTCATATTCACTCTTCCTTCTTACATGAAATTCCGCACATAGAAGCGTTATTAGTGAAGAGTGAATAGTTAATAGTGAATAAGAAAAAAATCCCACACACTTTCATGTGCGGGATTTTTTGGTGGAGATGGCGAGATTTGAACTCGCGTCCGAAAATCTATTCCCGAAACTTTCTACGAGCGTAGTTTATCTTTTGAAATTCCCTCGGAAAAACGCCGGTAAACAGGCTTTTATCCTTGGTAGCCCTTTAAGCCGTGATAAAGTACAAGGCTCTCCTTTATTCACGTGCACCGCTAAATGACGCTCTTATCCAAGTCGCGGTAGTCTCGGTAAGAACGGCAGCTGACTTAAGCAGCTGCTAAAACTGTTTTATTATTGTCAGTTATTTTTAAAAGTGTGGTTTTTAAAGCGGTACCACGCCTCTGCTCGCTTATAACGGTTCAAAATCCCCGTCGAAATCCTTTCATCCCCATA
>JAEIGA010011516.1_pt1 | contig 13434 bp, 5 predicted proteins | sample 9270691 | NCBI WGS metagenome assembly JAEIGA01 (sample SAMN17057246, study PRJNA624740) | gut metagenome | biome: biome; isolation source: fecal sample | host: Bos grunniens | place: China: Xizang | collected 2019
CGACCTTGACCTGGATTTTTACCCCATTGGCATTATATCCCTTGTCAAGGAATTTTGCTGAAATTGAAGGATTGTCGCCTGCCTCCTCCTTAGGTACGATCACGGTGATGTAACGTACAGGCTTCTCGTCGGTCTTCTTTACATTGAAGCTGGCATTGATTCTCTTGTTCTTCTTCATGTAGTCCGGAGACTGCCATCCTTCTTCTTTCTTCATGGTCATGCCCTCAGGACCGAAGCATTGAAGCTTCATGTTGCATCCGTTGTCAGCCTCTGTGTTGAAATGCATGGTCTCACGGCTGTTGGTGCTCTTTCCTCGAGGCATCTGATAATGGAGATTTACGACTCCTTTGGCGTTTCCCACAGCTTCATCAACGATTACGAAATATTTTCCGTCCACAAAGAAGATGCTGCGGCGATGCTTGAGGTTCTTGTAGCTCTGGTTCTCCGTAACGAAGATCTGAACGTCTCCTTCAGGCTGCCACAGAAGAGTCTTGGAATCTGTGGTCTCGATGTCTTTGTGGTTTAAAGTGAGGGTGTTGTGGGAAGCAGTCCTGCGGAACCACCTTCTCCATTCCATCACTTCTCCCTCGCCGGCATATACATATGATCCTGAATCCTGGAAGAGAGGTCTGCCGTTATACCAGATTTCGAAAGTGCCGTTGTCCGGCTGGTTGTGCCAGAAAGCAGGGGGTCCCGCCTTTACTGTCATCTGGAGAGCGTCCTTGCCCCAACCGTTGCGGAATACGAAGAATCCTGAATTTGGATATCCGATCGAGAGATGTTCAGGTAGGGCACCCTTCTTGCCATCTGTAGCCCAATATTTTATGGCCTGATTCTCAGGGAACAGTCGGGACCATTTCTTGAAGTTGGTTCTCATCTGCTTGCCTTTGATGAGCTTGGCATCGCTGAAGCAAGGGTTTGAGAAGTCCGGAAAGCAGATGTTTGCATAGAACATGATCATCTTTTCGATGGTGTCGATGTAGCTCTGCGGGAAGGCATTGCGGAATCCGTTGAGATCCGCCATATCGAGGGCCTTGATGAAGATCTCGATTGATGCCAGATGATAGTGAGGACAAAGCTCATACTGGCCGCCGTCATCATAAATCTGCACACCGATCTCTCTGTTGAGGATTTCTACTCCGTTTTTTCTCCATGTTTCGGCATTCTTGAATTCAGGGAAGAAAGTTCCTGCATAGATCATTCTCTGAGCCTCGAAGAGAAGATGGTTGCCTGAGTCAGACCAGTTGTTCATGATATGCTCAGCATGCCTGTGGTAGTTGAAGAGGAATTCCGTGAGGAACTCCGCTGTGAAGGCAGGCGACACAATGAAGAGCTGGAACTGGAGTGTCTGGTCCTGAAGACGGTTGCTCACCTCAAGCGGACGCCATGCGAAACGCATGTTCTCTACATCAGGATCCACGTCTGCCTTTACCTCTCCTTCGCCCGGCCCGTCAGTAAATACCTTGCCTTTATTGGTTATATATGGATTCTTGCGGATCCAGTCGATATACTGCTTTGCCCATTCCACAGCATATTTCTCATCGCCGCTTATCCTGTATGCCTTTCCCATAGGAGTAAACCATTTGTGACGGTGGAGCTGCCAGCGGAGTTCATTGTCCTTTACGGGCCAGAAACGCCAGTCGATATCCTCTCCGTAATTATATGAAGGCTGATATCCTTTATGTACGAAGAAGGTGTGTTCAAGTGCATCATCCGCCCACTTCTGATGCTCTTCGGTGATAGTCACTTTAGCGGGATCCTTTATATCAGGAGTGGCTACTCCTGTCCTGTTCTTATAATAATCCAGAAGGGCTGCCGCCGCTTCGGTGTCGTTTCCTGCCGCATGGAGGGCCTTGACCTGCTCCATTCCAGGGCGATCCAGGTCGATCATGTTGAATACCTCGCTCCTGAGCTGCGGTTCCTGCGCATATGTGCTTGTCCCGAGCAGTATAGCTGCAGCAATAGATAATATACGCTTCATGGTTTAGAGATTCTTATATTCGATACCCTTGATATTCATGTATCTCTGGAGTCCTTCGAGATAGTAGTAGTCGGCGTAGTTAAGGGGAACGTCGATTTCAGAACCATGTGCGAGGGATCCTGTAGAGTGCTTGAGAATGAATCCCTCGTTTTCGCCTGGTGCTGCCAGATATGCGTCTGTCGAGAGGCTCTTGAGGATATTCTCTGCATAATCAAAATATTTCGCTCCGTCTTCTGTCATGGTGCTGAGTTCAAGAAGGCCGCATGCAGTCACTGCTGCAGCAGATGCGTCGCGTGGAGTATCAGCTCCTGCAGGAGCGTCATAGTCCCAATAAGGGATGAAGTCTTCTGTTGTGACCTTTTCCATAATCATGTCTGCAATCTTCTGCGCAAACTCAAGATATCGAGGCTCCTTGGTCTCACGGTAGATTGCTGTGTATCCGTAAACAGCCCATGCCTGACCGCGTGACCATGCTGAGTCGTGGTTCTTGCCCTGGAAAGTCTCTTTGCATTCTACGCTACCGTCGTTGTTGTAGCTTATAACATGCCAGCATGTCATGTCTTCACGGAAGTGGTTAGGCATGGTGGTGTCTGCGTGTTTCATTGCGACATCCCTGTAGCAAGGCTTGCCGGTAAGTCTCTCTGCATTGAAGAGAAGGTCGAGGTTCATCATGTTGTCGATGATTACAGGGAAATTCCATCTTCCGAAGTCCCATGAACGGATGCAGCCGATCTCGCTGTTGAAACGTGAACAGAGATTGTCGGCTGTCTGTATGAGTACCGCAGGGATGGTGTCGTTAGGAGCAAGTCTCAGAGCATTGCCATAACTGCAGTTCATCATGAATCCGAGGTCGTGTGTGCCGGTGTACTCGCGGATAGGGTAGAGCAGATTGGTGTACTTCACGGCTTCAGCCTTCACAGCCTCGTCACCGGTGAACTCATAGACATACCAGAGAGAGCCAGGGAAGAATCCGCTGGTCCAGTCGTAGATTCCGCAGAGGCGACGCTTTCCGAGTTTGTCGGCCGTAGGATGGGTTCTGAGTGAGTCCTTGAAGACTGCCTTATCCTTTCCGAGCTGGTAGCTTAGCATGTCAAGGTCATAGCCTGACCAGATTGAACGCGGCATCATGCCTGTTCCGTCGATTTCCGATGCTGTGAGCATCAGCTGGTGCTGTGCCCTGTCGATACCGGTCTTGATCCATCCATACTCTTCGTCCTGGCATCCCGTCAGGAAAATTGCTGCAGAAACTGCGATGATGAGGTTGTTTAGTTTCATGATATTATAGATTTATGTTAATTTCCGAAATACAAAGTTAGCGTTTCTTCGCGCGTAGAGCGTGCGTAATTGTATAATTATCTTTTAACATGTTTCATACTTCATCAAAGATGTTGAAAATAGGCTGTATTTCGTGGTGTGTGGTCTGTTTTGCACAAAAATGAAATCACATTGAACAAATATGGTGACATATGATTCAGAATTAACATTATCAGGCACAAAGTCAAGTTCTCGTTTTTATTATGCAATATAATTTTGCAATATGAACCATTATGCTCTTTGAGTATTGATTTATAATTAAATAAACCTGTTTTATGAAAAGAAACTTTCTGCTTCTGCTGCTTGCATTTGTTACTGTTGCATGCGCAGATACGCTTGAAGAAGGGAAAAAAGAGGTCGGAGATCCGAATATTTCCGTACTTCCCGAGGTGGGGAAGCCGGATGAAATCGACACCGATATCTTCTCTCTTCTGAATCTGGACTATCCTGGTCTGGAGAAGGTAAAGGCTCATTATGAGGCCGGGGAGTATGCATATGCTGCACATTTCCTTCTCGAGTATTACCGCTCCAGGACTGAGGTTTACAATTCTAATCCGGATCTGGTGAATCCGAATCTTACGGATGCTGAAAAGAGAATCGCCAATCAGGCTCTCGAGCATCGCTATTATGTGAAATATGGCGGTGTCGAAAGTACTGATGAGACTACTGGAGTGGAGACTTACTGGAGTTTCCTGGATTCGGACGGTAATATAGACTGGAGCTTCCTCCCTGCCGGAGTGGATTATAAGTCTGAGTTTTCGTACCAGAAGAACCGTCTTCAGTGGATGATTCCTCAGGCAAAGGCCTATAGGGCTACAGGTAATGAGGAATATCTGAAGAACTGGATCGAGACCTGGTGGTCGTGGCTTGCTGCCTATCCTTGTCCGGAAGGCAAGACTTCGAGTATGGAATGGACTGGTCTGCAGCTGTCGAGCCGTATATCCGTTCAGACGGATATACTGTGGTATTACATTCATTCAGAGAATTTTACCCCTGCTCTTCTTACCCAGTTCCTGAAAGCACTCAGCAATCATATGGAGTGTCTCAGGAACAACTGGTACAAGACAGACACTAGCAACATCCGTCTAAGCCAGGATCAGGCATATACAATTGCGGCAATTATGTATCCTGAGTTCAGAAATTCCGGAATATGGCTTAACGAGGGTGCAGCTTCAATTTCCACACAGCTTGATACACAGTTCCTTGAGGATGGTGTGCATAATGAATTCGATATAAGCTACCATTTCGGTGAGACAGGTCTTGCAGCTTTCACTGAGCTTTATGCCGTGGCTCTTGCAAATGACAAGCTTTCTCTGTTCCCTTCGGATTACACTGCCAAACTCTACAAGGCGACACAGTTCATGAAGGATGTGATCTATCCGAACTATTCGGTGGATAACTTCAATGATACACGAAGCGCCCGTGTCAGCCGCAGCGTTCTTCTTAGAAACTTCAGGACATATTCTTCGATGTTCCCGGAGGATCAGGAGCTTATGTGGGTTGCAAATCAGGGTGCAGTAGGCACTGCGCCTTCTTATCGCTCCAAGGCTTATCCTGCAGGAGGATATTATATGCTCCGTACCGGATGGGATGCTAAGGACATGATGCTCATCCATAAGAGCAATGCCAATGTGAAAGGTAACTGGCACTGCCAGCCGGACAACGGACATTTCTCGCTTTACAGGAACGGTCGCCGCTTCCTTCCTGATGCAGGCGTGTACACATATGACGATGAGGCTACCCGCAAGGTGTATGCTTCCACATATATGCATAATACAATTACTAAGAACAAGGAGAATATCACAGTTATGAACGGACGTATGCTCAAGATGGAAAGCCAGCAGAACGCCGAACTGATCGTCACGGAGAATCCCGGTTATGCGGACCTTACTCATCGTAGGGCGATCTTCCTTGTTGAGAACAAGTTCTTTGTAGTTGTGGACGAGGCTTACGGGGAGGCTTCCGATGTGACTGTGAACCTCAATTTCAAGCTTTGTTCGGATACATCCAAGGACGGCCTCGGAAGAGAGGTGTGCGTTATCGACCAGCAAGGTGCCCACACAGTATTCAAGGATGACAACAATATGATTTTCAAGTCGTTCTCCGAAACTTCGGAAGGCTATGCATTCTCACACGGAACCTGCTATTATTCCGATGAAATCGATACGAATGTCCAAAGAAAATGCTATCAGCTGGATGTTACCAAGAAGTCTGGACTTGCTGCCAGGTTCATTACCGTCATCCTTCCTTACGGAAAGCCTGAGACATTTGCAGAGAATGCTATCGAAGCGCAGTTCACAGACAATGCCGCATCTCCTGCCGGAACATTCCGCCAGAGCGGTGCTTCAGTCAAAGTGACAGTAAACGGAGTAGTATATAACTTATCATATACACTATAACATGAGACTATCAAGGATATCAAAAATATGGTCTGCGCTGCTGACACTCCTCGCAGCTGCAGGTCTGGGTGCCGGCATATCTTCATGCCAGCCTGAAGGTATCACCGACACATCTGAATTCACACTGTATTATCCTGGAATTACAGATATCGGCCCTTCAACCAATTTTTCGGTGGCTCCCACTTACCATGGAGCGGCTCCTTCGGATTTCAGTATCTATAAGGTGACCCATGAAGGAAAGGATTTCCAGACAGAGTGCTTCACGGTGGATGCTTCTACGGGTGAGGTCTTTCTTGCAGAAACAGATGCTCTTCCTGTCGGAAGATATGCAGTCAGCATAGCGTGTATGAGTGCCGGAAAGGAATTCCGCTTTGCAGATGCAATAACCGTGAATATGATGAAGCCTGTTCCGGACGGCATTTCTATGGAGCCTTCATTCCTGACTGTGAAGCTCGATGATGTCATTGCCGGCAGTCAGTTGCCGACATCGCAGGTTACGACCGAAGGAGGACACATATCCATCAAGGGATATAAGATCGCTTCAGTGCGTAAGGATGGTGCGCTTCTGGCCAAGCATGACAGCTTCTTCAAGATAAATTCTTCCGGTGTGCTTTCGATTATCGGTAAGAACGAAGACTTTCAGCCAGGAAAATATGAGTTTGACCTCAAGCTTACCACATACATCGTGGACAGCGAGTCTTCTGAGGGAATATATCAGAATGCCTTGACCATCAATGTGACTTCAGGTCCTCTTGCAATGTCTTATTCTCCTTCGCAGGGTAAGGTGGAGGCTGGCCTTTCGATGAGGTCTAAGGCGCCTGTTGTAAAGGGATCGAAGGATGGACTTAAGTTTGATATCAAGTCTGTTACTCCTGAGTGTCAGTGGCTCAAGGTGGAACCTCTGACCGGAATCCTTACAATAGACGAGGGAAATGACCTTGTTATCGGTGACAGATACGTCGTCTCGATGATTGCTACCAATAAGTACGGATCGAAAGACTTTGAGGATGTATATACTATTACAGTAGTAGATTTCATCGAGCCTATCACCGAATTCTCGTATTCAGCTCATGATGATGTTATCCAGACTCTTCCTGTAAGCGGAACACCATCGGTGACAGGAGAGGATGTTACCTTCTATTTCAAGGAAGAACTTCCTGCTGCCCTTTCCGAGCTGACTCTTAATGCCGAGACAGGACTGATCAGCGCTCCTAAGGGCAACAATATTCCAGTAGGAGATTATAGTGTGACAGTCGTTGCGGAGAATATCAAGAGTTCTTTGGAGGCTGTATTCTCATTCAAGGTGGTTGAAAATCCTTATTACTTCACCACAGTGCGTTGGGGTAACAACCTCGGACTTGAGCCTGCCGAAGACTATGCCGACCAGTTCAGGTTTACGGAGAAGAACAAGGAGTATGACCTTCCGGTTCTCAGCAATGACATTCCTAAGGATTCTCCTGTCAAGTATGAAGTGACCAAGCTTTGGACTCAGGACGGAGTCAAGATTGCAGAGGATGGAACGATTACCGTTACCACCAGCCGTTTCGAGCGTCCTATGAATGCGCTGAAGGTGAATGTGACTGTAGGAGGAAGCGATCCTGCTGCCATCACAAGGACTTTCTATGTGTTCTACCATAATAAGTTCCTTATTTCAAGCAAATATTATATCGAATATACTCCATTCGTGTTCCAGGTAAACCCTAAGACAGGAGGCACATCTGCTCCTGCAGTGGTTACAGATAAGGAGGGTAATGATATTGCATCAACCTTTGCAATGGATTTCCGCGGAGGTTGGAACTTCTGGTGCTTTGATGGCAAATATACTGCTTCGAATCAGAAACCAGCCGACAAAGGTAGTTTCCTGAATAATCTTTGGACACAGTATTACAAAGGTGTCGGAGGAGAGAATGCGACAGTAAATACAGGTGAGAGGAATCCGATATCGGCATATAAGTTCAATGCCCAGTACCGTCTCGGATATTATCGTCAGGAGGATCTCAGGATGGTTGTGAATCCGGACAAGTGGAGGGACACTGACGGCAACTATGCAAACGGAATCTTCCTTGGTGAAACCCAGGTGGACAACAACGGCAAGACCGACCCTACAGTGACTAACGGTCCTCGTACTTATGTTATGTGGGTGTGGTTCGACACCAGGTTCAATAATGAGTAAAGACTATGGAAATGAAACAGACAACAATATTCAACTGGGGAACAAGGGCAGTGGTGACTGTCCTGTCCCTCATGCTTTCCCTGACTGTTTTTGCTCAGGAAAAAATAACTGTGTCAGGAGTAGTGACTGATGAGACAGGATTGCCTATGATAGGTGCCGGAGTAATTGAAGAGGGTAACCTTTCCAATGGAACCGTGACCGATATCGACGGAAACTATTCCCTTACAGTGCCAGCTGATGCTTCCATCAATTTTAATTTCATCAGTTATAAGACTGAAATCGTGAAAGTTGGCGGAAAGACAAAGATTGATATCCAGCTCATGCCAGATACTAATCTTCTTGATGAAGTCGTAGTCATAGGTTATGGTACAATGAAGAAGAGCGACCTTACCGGCTCAGTTGCATCAGTATCAGCCAAGGCTATCGAGGATTTTAAGAGTGCGACTGTGCTGGAGGCTCTCGGTGGTCAGGTTGCCGGTGTGAACGTAATGGCTGCGGATGGAACTCCAGGAGCCGGATTCGATATCAAGATCCGCGGTGTCGGCAGTGTTAACGGAGACACTTCTCCTCTTTACATAGTGGACGGCTTCGAGGTGGACAATATTGATTATCTTGCCAGTCAGGACATTCAGTCGGTGGACTTCCTTAAGGATGCTTCTGCTTCGGCAATCTATGGAGCCCGTGCAGCGAATGGTGTGGTTCTCGTTACCACCAAGTCCGGAATTGAAGGCGCCCCTCAGATAAGTTATAACGGATCGGCTACATATCGCGTGCTGTCCAAGAGGGTAGAACTTCTTTCTCCTTATGAATTCGTGAAGCTTCAGGTGGAGTCCAATCCGACAAAGTATGGGTCTACATATTATAAGCTTGGTGAAGACTCTGATGGAGAGAAGTACGTATATCAGACGGCTGAGGACTATCTTGCTCCAGGCATAGGTATTGACTGGCAGGACGAGGCCTTTCGTCCTACATGGTCACAGAACCATGATGTGAGCATAAGAGGTGGCGTAAAGGATTCGAAATATACCGTTTCCTTCTCCCACTTCGATGAGGATGGTATATTTGCCAACAGCGGATATCGCAAGGATAACGCCCGAGTGAAGATATTTCAGAAGGTCACAAATTGGCTGAACCTTGATTTCTCCCTCAATTATACCAATACCCTCAAGACAGGAACAGGTACGAGTGGAGGTGTTCTTGCTAACATTCTCCGTTATCGTCCGACTGGAGGTCTTAACGTTAGCGACTACACTCTCAGATACTCTATGTATGATCCTCTGTCAATGTCCGAGACCAACTTCAATTCATCTGACAACAACCCTATCCTTCAGGCTGAGTCAGTGGATGACGACCGTTCGGCAGAGCAGTGGATTGCAAATGCATCTTTGAATTTCACTCTTGCAAAAGGACTGACATTCAAGACATCTGCCACATATAATGCCAACTATCAGAGACGTGACCTGTTCTATGGCGAGAACAGTAACCAGGCATATCGCGGCGGCGGAGTCTATGGCTCCACTCAGATGACACGTGCGCTTCGTTGGCAGAACAGTAATGTCTTGACTTATAAGACTAAGATAGCAAAAAAGCACAGTATTGACGCGATGATAGGTCATGAGGTTTCTTATAGTGGCAACGAGTACCTCCTCGGCCAGTCAAAGGATTTCCCTTTCTCGGATCTTAAGAATGACAATCTCGGTCTGGGTGCGACTCCGAGCCAGGTGACGACATACAAGGCGGAGAATCTCCGTCAGTCGTTCTTTGCCAGGGCATTTTATAACTATAAGGACAGGTATATGCTCACAGGTACGGTCCGTGCAGATGCCTCAACTGTGTTCTCGGCCAAGCATAAGTGGGGATTCTTCCCGTCATTCTCGGCAGCTTGGAATATAGCTAAAGAGGATTTTATGAAAGATGCATCAGGATGGCTGTCAAACTTCAAGTTCCGTGCAGGTTGGGGTACAGTGGGTAATGACCGTATCTCGAACTATCTTTCCATGGACCTTTATACTATGAGCAAGTATGGTGTCGGGTCGTCTCAGACCACAGTCCTTACTCCTAAGCAGATTGCCAATGAAAATCTGAAATGGGAAGGATCGACGACAACCAATGTCGGTCTGGACTTCGGAGTGTTCGATAGCCGCCTGAACCTTACTGTGGATGCCTTCATCAAGGATACCAAGGACCTTCTTCTTGCGCAGAACCTTGCTCATGTCACTGGTTTTGATTCGCAGTGGCAGAATATCGGAAAGATCCGCAATAAGGGTATAGAGATTACTGTAAATTCAGTGAATTTCAGTAACCGCAATTTCTTCTGGTCAACCGACTTCAACATTTCATTCCTTGAAAACACACTCGTGGCCCTTCAGGACGGCACTGACTACATGTTTTCGAGAAGCGGATTCAATTCTAACTTCAGCGGATATGACTATGTCGCTTATGTCGGATCGGCCCTTGGAGATATGTATGGTTATGTGTATGACGGAGTGTATCAGTACTCTGATTTCGAGGTGGCTCCTGGTGGAGGAATGACTCTTAAGGAGGGTGTTGCCGACATCAGCGAGCATACCGGAAAGGCTGCAGCGCCAGGTATGGCCAAGTATAAGGATATGGACGGTGACGGTGTCATCACAACTTCTGACCGTTCGGTGATAGGAAACGGTCAGGCTGACTGGTATGGAGGTATTACCAATACATTTAATATATATGGAATTGATCTCAGCTTCATGTTCCAGTTCAGCTATGGTAATGATGTCTATAATGCGACCCGTATGTATTGTACACAGTCAAATGCAGACAGAACCAATCAGTGGGCTGAGGTGGCTGACAGATGGACTCCTACCAATGCATCCAATGCAGTTCCTTCATATGACGGATATGTGCCTTCAGAACTTTATTCGAGATTCATTGAAGACGGCTCTTATCTCCGTCTGAAGAATGTGACCCTGGGATATACTCTTCCTGAAGACCTTACTCGCAGAGCTAAAATCAAGAAGGTGCGTCTCTATGTCACTGCTCAGAATCTCTTCTGCCTGTCCAAGTACAGCGGATACGATCCTGAGGTGAACACCCTTTCTTCTCCGCTTATGCCTGGATTCGACTGGGGTGGATATCCAAAGAGCAAGGCGTATACATTCGGTCTTGAACTTCAATTTTAATGCGTGGAGGAAGTAGTATGAAAAGATTTATATATTTGATTATCATAGCTGTTGCATCGCTTTTCGTGTCTTCGTGCTCTTTGGATGAGCATAACTATGTGGAGATACAGAAGGATTCATATATCAACGATGCGAAACAAGCCGAGAGTGTTCTGCTCGGAGTGTACAGGAATCTTGTCACCGACGGCCTCTACGGCTACCATCTGTCTCTCTTCTTTACCCTCGGTACAGACGAGGCTAAGGTGGAAGGAAACTCTCTTACCAACTACCGTAATGTGCCGAACAATGCATACACCTCCACAGAAGATGAGGTGCAGGCTACATGGCAGGCGCTATACAACGGTGTATATGAAGCTAATGACTTCATTGAGAGACTTTCTGTAAAATGGCAGGAGTTTTCAACTGAGGACCAGCGTCTGGCTGCGGTCTATATGGCTGAAGCACGCGCTCTCAGGGCTCTCTTCTATTTCGAACTTGTGCGCTGGTTCGGAAATGTTCCTTTGATGACTGCTACAGCCCAGAGCCACCAGCATCCTTCGACATTCGTCCAGGCTGCCCCAGTGGATGTGTATGCTTTCATCGAACAGGATCTTCTGTATGCAGTGGAAACCCTTCCTTATGCATCTGAGGATATATACAGGTCAAGCAACAGTTTCCGCATCTCAAAGGGTGGAGCATTGGGTCTCCTCGCAAAGGTATATGCTACCTGGGCAGGATATCCGCTTTGCGACGAAAGCAAGTGGGAACAGGCAGCTAAGACTGCACAGGTGCTGATCAACTCCGGCAAGCATGGACTTCTTGAGGATTTTGAGCAGCTTTGGTATAATTCCGGAGCAGGCTCTTGGGATCCTAAGGAGAGTCTTATAGAAGTAAGTTTCTATTCCCCTACAATTACTGGCAATGGTACCAATGATTCAAGCGGACGAATCGGCAAGTGGAACGGTGTTTCTGCCGCAGCAGAAGCCGTGAACTGCGGACGTATCGCCGCAAACTGGAAGGTGCTGCCTACGTTTGCATTAGCTTGGTATGAGTCCGGCTATCCGAATGACAAGAGATGGGCAATTTCATGTGCTGACCATAAGTACACAGCTGATGCCGGCAAGACATCTCTTTGGACATACAAGGAAAACAACGTTGCCAAGAACGGCTATTGGGCTCTTGCAGCTGATCCTAATGCAAAAGCAGACTATCGTAAGAACTATAATAATAATATGTGTCCGGGCAAATGGGATATTCCTAAGTATGTGAGCGAGGAGAACAATATAGTGGATGCGAACGTGTCCAATGTGAACTGGTATATCCTCCGCTATGCAGATGTGCTCCTTCTTTACGCAGAGGCTCTCAACGAGTGGAAGAAGGGTCCGTCAAACGAGGCGTTTGCCGCAGTCAATGCGGTCCGTCGCAGAGGATATGGACTTCCTGTCAGTGCAGCATCGTCTGTGGCTGACCTGGATGCGAGTCTTGGTTACGAACAGTTCAGGCAGGCTGTCCGCAACGAGCGTGCCCATGAGCTTGCATTTGAGGGACATCGTCGTCAGGACCTTGTCAGATGGGGCGTGTATTACTCTACTATACGAGCTACCTTTGATGCTTTGGCAGAGTGGCATGACCAGAGTCAGGAGTATTACAAGCTGGCTCAATATACTATCGAGGGCAAGAACGAACTGCTTCCGATCCCTCAGAGAGATAAGGACCTTTGTTCACAGTTCAAGCAGAACCCTGGTTGGTAATAATTCAAAAACATATACAATATGAAAAAGATTTTCTACATTTTCATTTCTCTGCTCGTTTTGAGCTTTACAGGATGTAGCCAGTATGCTCTTCAGGAGGATCTGGAAGCCCTTCAGAAGGAGGTGGCTGAACTCAAGGCCATGGTTGAGGACCTTAATGGCGACGTGGCTGCCCTCAACACATTCATGGCGGCTTATAACGGCTGCAAAATGGTTACTCATGTCGTGGAGACATCTTACGGATGGACCATCTATTTCAATGATGACACTTACTGCGACCTCCGTCACGGAAAGGACGGTGACAAGGGAGAGGCCGGAGATAAGGGTGACAAGGGAGATGTTCCCGTTATTGGTGTGAAGCAGGATACTGACGGCGTCTGGTACTGGACTCTTAACGGTGAATTCCTCCTTATGGACGGAAAGAAGGTTCCGACAACCGGCGAAGACGGCAAGGATGCCCCTACACCTAAGTTCCAGGTGGCTGAGGGAAATATGCTCCAGGTGTCTTATGACAACGGCTCTACATGGCAGAATGTCGGTGAAGTAGAGGGTGTTTCTACTGTTCCTTCGGCTGTCACAGATGTGATTGTAACAGAAGATGAAGTTACTTTTGTCCTCGCTGAGGGTGACTCTCTTGTGATGGCTATGTATAAGCCTCTCAAGATCACTGTTGCTGCTC
>JAEIGA010011517.1_pt1 | contig 13434 bp, 11 predicted proteins | sample 9270691 | NCBI WGS metagenome assembly JAEIGA01 (sample SAMN17057246, study PRJNA624740) | gut metagenome | biome: biome; isolation source: fecal sample | host: Bos grunniens | place: China: Xizang | collected 2019
CTTGCTTTCTATGAATACTTGTCTGCTGGGGTATTTTACTGCCGGATTACCGAATACGTCAGCGAGTGAAAAACCACTCCAAAAAGTGGGTATGCTTTCGCAAATATTTTTCACACGGGCAGGAACTTACTATCACAGACAACCGTTTGAGTTTCAATACATTACACATACGCTCATATAGATAAAACAAAAAGCAGTTTCTTGGCTATCAAGAAACTGCCTTTTGCACTCTGAAACGCAGTCTTTTGCGCACCAAAAAACTGCGTTTCACAAACAGGATAAATACATCATTTTTCTGATGCAGTATTTTTTCTTGTTCTGAAGAACTTTTTCAGTCTTTGCCATCCCTCCACACCGAGTATTGCAAGTCCTGCATACTGGCATGTCTTAGCCAGTCCGAAGAAGACAAACCAAAGGATGCCTTTTACTGCGACGCTCGTGGGCAGCGCTGCCTGTGCAAATGAAATAACGTAAAACGGTATGCACATGGCAAGAACTATTACGCCTGTGCGGAACGACAGCCTGGAGAGGAATCTCTGTATCTGAGTTTTCATGCTTTGTAGGTTTGTGTGTGTCTTCCCCTCGGCAAAGCCGGACATCTCTCACTCCTTGCTATGACAGGGGACGATGATGCATCACGGAGTGTGCAGGGAGAAGAAGGATGACTAATCCCACGCCTCTAAATCTTTCTCTATATCGGGCATCTGCGAGCGTCTGAAGACAGGGTCGCGCCGTTCAGCGCGCTGCGCCATGAAATCGGCTACCAGGTAATGCACCTTCGGGTATAGCCATACTATTGCTATAAGGTTGCAGATAGTGATCAATGCCATGCAAAGGTCAATCATGCTCCATGCGAAATCGAGAGTCATCAGTGTGCCGCCCATAACAAATGCAGCTGCAATGATGCGATAGATAAAGAGCGCACCCTTATTCTTCGTGAAGAAGAGAAGGTTTGTCTCGCCATAGTAGCAGTTGGCTATGATTGTGCTGAAGGCAAACATCCATATCATGAGGGCTATGACATAGTTGCCCCAGGTGCCTATTTCGGCAACAAGTGCATTCTGCGTCAGCTGTATGCCGTTGCTCGCTCTGTAGTCTACACCGCTGCAAAGAATCAGGAATGCTGTGCAGGAGCAGACAACAAGCGTATCGACAAAAACACCGAGAGCCTGCACAAGACCTTGCTTTACGGGGTGAGTCACCTCAGCTGTGGCTGCAGCATTAGGGGCTGATCCTTCGCCAGCCTCATTGCTAAAGAGCCCTCGCTTTATTCCCATCATGACGATTGTGCCAAGCGTGCCGCCAGCAACCTGGCTCATGCCAAAGGCATTCTCAACTATAAGCTGCAGAACACTAGGCACCAAGGCATAGTTTGTCACCATGACGTAGAGCGTAATGACAAGATACGCCACGGCCATTACGGGCACTACAGCCGACGACACATGGGCTATGCGCTGTATGCCTCCGAAGATGACAGCCATGGTGAGCAGACACAGAACTATGCCCATCCACTCTAACGGGACATCGAATGCCTGCAGACACGCCAGCGCAATAGTATTGCTCTGCATGGCGTTGTTGGCAAATCCGAATGTGATAATCATCAGAACGCTGAATATCACGCCCATCCAGCGGCGGTGCAGCCCGTGGCGCATATAGTATGCCGGGCCGCCATAGTATCCCGCCCCTGTGCGACGCTTATACAGCTGCGCCAAAGTCGACTCGACAAAGGCTGTCGCTGCACCAAGCAATGCCATAAGCCACATCCAGAATATCGCTCCCGGACCACCCACGCTGATGGCTGTCGCCACACCGGCAAGATTGCCTGTACCTATGCGCGACGCGAGTGCGACAATAAAAGCCTGGAATGATGATATCTGTTTCTTGCCTGACGGCTCTCCTGACACCGAACCTGAGCGGAACATCTGGCGCACCATATCGCCAAACAGCCTGAACTGAATGCCGCGCATACGGAATGTGAAGAATATCGCACAACCTACAAGGAGTCCTATATTTACGTATGTCCACAACCAGTCTTGCGCGACATCGATAAGTCTATGTATTTCTGCCAGCATATCTCTTTATTGTCTATGGCTTTTATCTCTTTTTTCGTATCAAATCGTTCCTGCTTTACCTCGACTGATAGTGTTGCGGGAAATAGGAGCTACATCTCTAATAATCAAAACTATAGCTATGCGTATTTATGACTATGCAAGACTGTCCGGAAGCGACGGAAAATCATATGCCGTGATGTCTATCGTGGCTGGAGTTACTGCGACATATCCGTTACGCAAAGCCCATGCATCGGTGTCCTCAGCCTCTGGTTCGCGGCTGCTATAGTAGCCTCTTAACACACAGACAGGATTGCCATGCTCGTCATGGCGGTCTGCCAGTGTCTCTACCTCATTGAGCCACTCTCCGCGTGACATTCTGCACATGCGCAGTCCCTTAAGTTCTTCTGCTGCAGACACTTTAGGCACATTAACGTTGAGGAATGCGCCCTTAGGCATACCGTTATGCAGGACGTGCTCACAGAGCATGCGCACCACAGTGTCCATCGGCGTAAAATCAGCATCGGCATCGTAGTCGCACAACGAGAAGGCAATAGACGGAATGTCCTTGATGGCTCCTTCAAAAGCTATGCCTACCGTACCGCTGTAATGTGCATTGGTAGAGGCATTGTCGCCATGATTTATTCCGCCTATGATAAGATCTGGACGACGTGGGCATAGCTTCCAGTATGCTATCTTGACACAGTCAACAGGAGTGCCGGAACAGGCATACCATGACTCCTGAAAAGATGTGCTGGCAGGCTCCGTTGGAGCTTCTATCTGTCTCACCGTAAGTTCGTCCATTGTGAAAGCTCGTGATTTGCCAGAACGTGCGCCTTCTGGAGCACAAACGATTACATCACCAAGATGACGAATCATTCGCACAAGTTCACGGATGCCTTTTGCCTGGTATCCGTCGTCGTTAGATATGAGTATTAATGGTCTTTTCATCGATATAAATAACTAATTTGTCTGCAAAAGTACTAAAAAAAGGTTTAATATTCGAATTTCTCAAATAAAATTAGTAATTTTGTAGCGATATTCACAGAATACGGCACAGCCAGAACTGCACAACAACACGGCACATCTGGCAGACGCCTCAAAACAAACAAAATAAATGGGAAAGATAATTGCACTTGCCAATCAGAAAGGCGGCGTGGGAAAAACTACCACAACAATCAACCTGGCTGCCTCTTTGGCTACAATGGAGAAAAGCGTGCTCGTAATCGATGCCGACCCGCAGGCCAATGCCTCAAGCGGACTCGGCGTGGACATACAGCAATTGGAGTGCTCTATTTATGAGTGTATCATAAACAACGCTGACATCAGAGACGCAATATACACTACTGACATTGACGGACTCGACATTGTTGCAAGCCATATCAACCTCGTCGGAGCAGAAATAGAGATGCTGAATCTCGAAAACAGAGAAACCGTAATAAAGAGACTGCTTGAAACCGTAAGAGAAGAATACGACTATATACTCATAGACTGTTCGCCTTCACTCGGACTAATCACTGTCAACGCTCTTACTGCCGCAGACTCTGTAATCATACCAGTGCAATGCGAGTATTTCGCACTTGAAGGCATCAGCAAACTGCTCAACACCATCAAGATAATAAAGTCAAAACTTAACCCAAGGCTCGAAATAGAGGGATTCCTGCTGACTATGTACGACAGCAGACTACGTCTCGCTAACCAGATATACGACGAAGTGAAACGTCACTTCCAGGAGCTCGTATTCAAAACCGTCATTCAGCGAAACGTGAAATTATCTGAGTCGCCGAGCCATGGCATACCGGTCATACTATATGATGCCGACTCTAACGGTGCGAAAAACCATCTCGCACTCGCTAAAGAACTCATCAGCCGAGAGCCTAAAGCATAGCACACTCTTGACGGAAAACAACGTCAAGGCTTAAAGGCTGAAACAGAAACATAACATCCACACAAAGCATCATGACGGACACACACCAAAAACATACCGCACTGATGCATGCTACGCAATAAGCACAGACACTTAAAAACAGAATTAACACACACAAACGATTAATTCTGTTTTTAAGTTTTCTTGCCTATAGAGCCAAACAAAACATACACATCGGACAAACAATGGCAGTAAGAAAAAAATTCAACACACTGGGCAGAGGGCTCAACGATATTTCTACATCAGGAAAAGGACTGGGCGCACTGATTTCAACTAATGACGTGCAGACAAACGGCTCATCTAAAATAAACGAAATAGAGATAACAAAAATCGAGCGCAATCATAATCAGCCAAGACGAGAATTTGACGAGGAGGCACTGCAGGAACTGGCGAACAGCATCAGAGAACTCGGCATCGTGCAGCCTATAACACTCAGACAGATTGACGAGGACAGATATCAAATCATTGCCGGCGAAAGAAGATGGAGAGCATCACAGATAGCCGGACTGACATCTGTGCCTGCTTATATACGCACGATAAATGACGAGAATGTTATGGAAATGGCACTCGTCGAAAATATACAGCGAGAAGATCTCAATGCCGTCGAAATTGCTCTGGCTTACCAGCACCTACTTGACAACACCGGAATGACACAGGAGAAAGTAGCTGAAAGAGTAGGAAAGAAAAGAGCTACAGTGGCTAACTTCCTGCGACTGCTGAAACTACCAGCACAGGTGCAGATGGCTCTGCAGAAAAAGGAGATTGACATGGGACACGCCAGAGCATTGCTCGCACTCGACGACCCTAAGCTACAGATAAAAATATTCAAGGAAATAGTTAAGCAGGGCTACTCTGTAAGAAAGGTTGAAGAAATTATCCAACAGCTCAAAGCAGGAGAGAATCCTGACTTGGGAAAGAAGAAAATAAAAACCGAAACACAGCTGCCTCTGAATATTGAAAACGAAAGGAAAAGAATAGAACAGCAAACAGGACAAAAGGTCAGACTGACATGCGGGGCAAACGGTAAAGGAAAAATCTCTATTCCTTTCAGCAATATGGAAGAACTGCAGCGCATTCTCGGAATGATAAAGGAATAAGGCAAAACAGACAGAACGGCAAAAGCAGAATCCAACCAAAACATCATAGCAGGCACTGCCTCATAAAAAACAAAAGCTGATGCCGACACACCTGACCTGAAAATAAAAAAACAGACTGATTCGCATTGAAAACTCTTCTTATCATAATCACACTATCAATTGCTGCCGCAATGAACACGGCTGCTCAGGAGGTTGTCGACACAACCTTCAGAGACGCAGTGATTGAAATGGACAGTGTGACTGTTGCATCTCAAGACTCTCTGCCGGCTGAAAAACCTCAGCCTACGCTCATCAAGGGAGAAAAAGAGAAACCGAAACCAACACTCGAAATAGAAAAAACATGGAAGCCTGACCCCAAAAAGGCCATGTGGATGGCTATCGTCATACCAGGAGGAGGACAGATATACAACCGCAAATACTGGAAACTGCCGCTCGTATACGGAGGATTCGTGGGATGTATATATGCCCTGCAGTGGAACGGGCAGATGTACTCTGATTATGCCCAAGCCTATCAGGACATCATGGATGACGACCCTGAAACAAAAAGCTATGAGGAATTTCTGCACCTGGGGGCTGTTATCAACGACACAAACTTAGAAAGATACAAGACTATATTCAAAAGCAGAAAAGACAGATATCGCAGATGGCGAGACTTGTCGCTCTTCTGCATAATAGGAGTATACGGGCTATCTATCATTGATGCATATGTCGACGCGTCGCTCTCACAGTTTGACATCAGCGACGACCTCAGCATGAAAGTTACACCTGCTTACATAAACAACAACAGCAAAAACCTTATGGCATCAAGAAATATTTTCGAGAATAGCGGACTCGGAATTAGATGTCAGCTGAATTTCTAAAAAACTTATGGCTAACTCCAACAGAAAACAGGAACAGCCAAAAGTAAAAAACATAATTATGAACAAGACAAAGAAATACATCACAGCATTCTGTCTCATAGCATCGGCTGCAGCCAACACTGCATACGGACAAATAACTTACGTTGAAGAAAATGAGAAGAACGTTGTAGCCAAGAACGAAAACGGTAATGACGAGCAGATTGATATGCCTGAAGCTATGCTGCAGAATATCGACTCGCTGCTCAACCAATATCACGCTAAAATGTATTTGCAGCCAGATGCTGACTGCAATATGCAGGACATCAATCCTTACTTCGAACCGGAAGTATACAAGCAAAGACTGTCAAGACTGCCTACGATTATCGAAATGCCTTATAACGATATCGTACAGAAATTCATTGACAAATATACAACACAATTAAGAAGAAGCGTCAGCATGATGCTGGGTGCAAGCAATTTCTACATGCCTGTATTCGAACAGGCTCTGGAAATGTACAACGTTCCGCTTGAGCTCAAATACCTTCCTGTCATTGAGTCTGCACTCAATCCTACTGCCGTATCAAGAGTGGGAGCAACAGGCATTTGGCAGTTCATGATTAACACAGGAAAACAATACGGACTGAACGTTAATACTCTTGTCGACGAGAGACGTGATCCATTTAAAGCATCGTATGCAGCAGCACACTACCTGCGTGACCTCTACAATATATTTGGCGACTGGACACTGGCTATCGCAGCATATAATGCCGGACCAGAAAACATCAACAAAGCAATAAAAAGAGCTGGCGGAACAAAAGACTACTGGGCGATATATCCATATCTGCCAAGAGAAACAAGAGGATATGTACCAGGATTCATTGCAGCAAACTACATAATGAACTACTATTGCGAGCATAACATATGCCCAATGGTAACAACACTTCCTACTAAAACCGACACAATAATGGTTAATAGGGATGTGCATCTGCAGCAAGTTGCCGCTGTTCTCAATCTTGACATCGAACAGATTAAGGCTATTAATCCACAGTACAGACATAACATCGTAAACGGCAGCACAGAACCTTCACCTATAAGACTTCCGCAGACACATATCAGCATGTTCTTAGAGAACGAAGATTCTATATACGCATATCAAACAGAACAGCTGCTAACAAAACGCACTGAGGTGGTCGTAAATGACAATGACCTCAATGCTGGCAACGGCAAAAAGAGCAGATACAGCAAGCGCAATAAACGCTCTCGCTCTAAGTCTGTCACCATACGAAAAGGCGACACTCTATCAGAAATCGCTAAACGAAATGGCACTACTGTTGCAAAGCTAAAGCGTCTGAATAAGATTTCCGGTTCAAATATCCGTGCCGGCAAGAAAATCAGAGTAAGATAAAGACTAAGGAGAGAGACTCCTCTGACAGGGCTTACTCAAAAGCTATTCTCTTACAGGAATAGATGTGTGCTGCTGCAGACTGACAAAGTACATCATCTCAATAAGACGAGTAGATGAGCAGACACATAAGTATATCCACAGACACACACGAAATATATTATTATATATAATAAGGTGTATGGCAGAAAATCTCACAAAAGAACAACAGGACGAGAAAATGGTTGCCGAGGCATTTGAGCAACTGCTCGAATGCTATATCAATTCACCACACCGACGCAAAGTTGATATCATAAAAAAAGCGTTTAACTTTGCGTATCATGCACATCAAGGCGTACGTCGACTCTCTGGCGAACCATATATCATGCATCCACTGGAGGTCGCTACTATTGCATGCAAGGAAATCGGACTTGGCTCTACAAGTATATGCGCGGCACTATTGCACGATGTCGTAGAGGATACTGACTATACAATCAACGATATAGAAAATATCTTCGGAGCAAAGGTAGCGCAGATTGTTGATGGCCTCACAAAAATTTCAGGAGGAATTTTTGGCGACAAAGCATCAGCTCAGGCTGAGAACTTCAAGAAACTTCTTCTGACCATGAGCGATGACATTCGTGTCATCTTGATAAAGATTTGCGACCGCCTGCATAACATGAGAACATTAGCTTCTCAGCCAGCAAACAAGCAATATAAAATTGCGGGTGAGACGCTATACATCTATGCTCCTCTCGCAAACCGACTTGGACTAAACAAGATAAAGACAGAGCTTGAAGACCTCAGCTTCAAATACGAGCATCCAGAAGAATACAAGCGCATAGAAGATAAGTTGCAGTCTACTCAGGAAAAGCGTGACCTTCTGTTTGACGAGTTCACAGGGCCAATACGCCAGTCTCTTGACAAGATGGGCGTAAACTACGAGATAAAGGCTCGCGTGAAAAGCCCCTACTCTATCTGGAACAAGATGCGCAACAAGCATGTCACATTTGATGAAATATACGACATTCTTGCAGTACGCATAATATGCACTCCGCACAAACGCGAAGAAGAGATAAACGAGTGCTTCCAGATATATGTTGCCATAAGCCAGCTCTACGAAGCTCATCCTGACCGCTTACGCGATTGGTTGAATCATCCAAAAGCAAATGGCTACCGAGCACTGCACGTAACACTGATGTCTAAGTCAGGACGTTGGATAGAGGTGCAGATTCGCTCTGACCATATGGATGAAATAGCCGAACAAGGCTTTGCTGCCCACTGGAAATACAAAGATGGAGCAAACACCTCAGAAGACGAGCACGACAGAGAGCTCAACGACTGGCTACGAACCATCAAGGAAATACTTGATGACCCGCAGCCAGATGCCATGGACTTTCTTGATGCAATAAAGCTGAATCTCTTCGCAAGCGAGATATTTGTCTTCACACCAAAAGGCGATATCGTAACCATGCCAGCAAACAGCACAGCACTGGACTTCGCTTACAACATACACACTTTTCTCGGCAATCACTGCATCGGAGCAAAAGTAAACCATAAGCTTGTACCGCTTAGTCACACACTACAGTCTGGCGACCAAGTAGAGATTCTTACATCCAAGGCACAGCATGTGTCACCTGAATGGATAAACTTTGTCTCTACCGCCAAGGCACGTGGCAAAATTCAGACACAGCTGCATCGTGAAGAGAAAGAAACACGCCGACTGGGTGAATCTATGCTAAAGGAGTGGATGAGCCAGCATGGCCTGGAACTTACAACCTCGTACCTTGACAGAATGTGCGACATACTTAAGGTAGGCAAGCACGAACAGCTGTTCCTGGGAATCGGCAACAAGAAGCTCAAGCTCACCGATGCACTTCTTGACTCTCTCATCAAGCATAAACAGCCAAAGGATGGTGCATCAAAGTGGCGCAAGTTCGTACCTTCATTCATCAGCGGTGACAGTCGTAAGGCAAAGAAGGACGTGAAGCAAGGCGGCAATGCTAATGAAACAACAAGCCCAAGCTCTGCCCTCAACCTTATTCCTGGCACAGAACTCGGCGATGACGGCAAGATAAGGACATTAAGCACATTCAACAAGAAAGAGACAATATTCATCACAGAAGATAATATTGACTATTTCGTGTTTGAAGATTGCTGCAATATTATCCCTGGCGACGATGTTCTGGGATATATTGACAGCAAAGGCAGAATAAAGATTCATCAGCGCGACTGTCACATAGCAGCACGACTAAAGTCTGGCTATGGCAATCGAATAGTCGATGCGAAGTGGAATATGCGCAAGACACGTCTATTCGTGACCAGCATACACGTTCGCGGAATAGACCGCATAGGATTGCTCAACGATGTGACACATGTTTTCTCTTCAGAGTTGCAGCTTAACATCATGAAGGTAAACATAGACTGCATGGACGGAATATTTGATGCTCACTTCTCATTCCGCATACATGACCGCGAAGAAGTTGCAAATATCATCAACCGACTGAAACAAATATCCGACCTTCAAGAAATATCACAAGAATAAATATATCTGCTGAACGCAAAGAGAAGAGGCCACATCAGGTGGTCGTATATCTTAGCTCTCACACAAACTAAACCTAATACAAGAAAGATTATGAAGAAAATCATCATGACACTGCTTGCTATCATCAGCATCACAGCAGTAAATGCGGCAAACAAGTATGACAATCCTGACACACTCTTCGTGTCACGCGATGGCACCTGCGAGTTCCGAAACATTAGCGATGCAATAGAGGTATGCCGCGCATACATGACTTATCACAAGGTGATTTTTGTCAAGAAAGGCGTATACAAAGAGAAGATTATCGTACCTACATGGCTTACCAACATTGAGATATGCGGTGAAGACCGTGAGAATACAATAATAACATGGGACGACCACGCAAATATTGTCGACCCGCATCTCGGCCGCAAGCTGACCACCTTCCGTACCTATACTGTTCTTGTACAAGGTTCAGACATCACATTTAAGAATATCACAATAGACAACAATGCAGCACGTCTGGGTCAGGCTGTAGCTCTACATACTGAAGGCGACAAATGTGCCTTCATAAACTGTAAGCTGCTTGGCAATCAGGACACTGTATTCACAGGCAGAGCCGGAGCACGTCAGTATTTCAAGAACTGCTATATTGAAGGTACAACCGACTTCATCTTCGGTCCTTCGACTGTATGGTTTGAGAACTGTGACATCGTAAACAAAAACGATTCATACGTAACAGCAGCCTCTACCCCAGCTGACCAGGCATATGGTTATATCTTCAATAACTGCCGAGTGAAATGCCTTGAAGGTCAAGATGCAATAAACAGCAACCGCAACAATCCAATAACAAAGTGTTATCTCGGCCGTCCATGGCGTCCGTACGCATACACACTATTCATGAATTGTGAACTTGGCGGCCATATCGTTGCTGCAGGATGGAACAACTGGGGCAACAAGGAGAATGAGAAGACTGCCCGCTACATGGAATACAACAACCATGGCAAGGGTGCTGCAATAGAAGGACGTGCAGCATGGGCTAAGCAACTTACAAAGAAAGAAGCGAGCGCCATAACACTTGAGGCAGTATTCGGCGGAGACATCAGCTGGCTTCCAAAAGAATAGTGCTATCATAGATACTCAAAGCGCGAGCCACACTATTCCTGCCTCTAAGCATCACCACTGACAGCAACAGGAGATTATCGCACATAACAGTATGGCAGGTTATGGACAATCATGAACACAATGCCACAGGCGGACAGACCACACAGCCTCGTCTGTGGAACAGAAACTACACAAGAGCATGGACAGCAAACTTCATGCTCTATGTATCGTTCATGCTCATTGTGCCTATATTGCCGCTCTATCTTAACGACACATATGGTGCGGGCAAGCATACCATAGGAGCAGTACTTTCGGGCTACACCATAGCGATTATGTTAGTGAGGCCCTTCAGCGGTTATCTTATCGACAGTTTCAATCGTCATAAGGTTCTGCTGCTGTTCTATTCACTGGCATTCCTAATGTGCGGAATGTATCTTATAAGCATTTCACTGCTTATGTTCACAATCGTCCGCACTCTTCATGGCGCTCCATACGGTGCGACGATAATAGCCAACAGCACCGTTGCAATAGATGTGCTTCATCCAGAGCGCCGTGCAGAAGGCATCGGCTATTATGGGTTGTCAAACAATCTTGCCACAGCTCTCAGCCCTTCGCTTGGAATCTTCATATATGAGATGACAGGTAATTTCCAACTGCTATTCGTCATTTCTATGGCCGTAGCAGGCATTGGAATGTTCATAGCTTCGAAGATAGAAATCCGTCAGCGCGAACCCTTGCGTCGCGAGAAGCTATCTCTTGACCGATTTTTCCTTCTTGCAGGCTGGCGTCAGGCAGTAATCATATGCTGTTTCGGTCTGAGCTATGGCATTCTCTCCACCTATCTTGCCATCTACGGCAAGGAACAGCTGGGCATTAGCAGTGGCACCGGGATATATTTCATGATACTATCCGTCGGTCTGATTCTGTCACGAATACAAGGCGGCCGTGCACTGCGTGACGGACGGGTCACTCACAATGCTGCCGTCGGTGTAGTCATATCTGTGATAGGCTATACACTATTTGCTGCTGTAACAGATATGTGGGCATACTATGCATCAGCTTTCATCATCGGATTAGGCAATGGTCATATGTTTCCAGCTATACAGACCATGTTCATCAACCTTGCTCCAAACAACAAGCGCGGCACAGCAAACTCCACGCTATATTCATCATGGGATGCGGGAGTCGGCATTGGTATTCTGGCAGGCGGCATAGTAGCTGAGAGCATGGGCTACAGTCTTGCATTCTGGGCAGGCGCTATTGCCAATATGCTGGGTGTAGTATTTTTCTTCACCAACGTGCGGAAGTCATACGAAGCCTGCAAGCTGAGATAAAAACAGCAAACTTGTGAGCATAGCAAGCTCTATCCATGCACAAAGAATAATTAACTCCAACATACATTAATATATCATCATGACTCTAAAACAAAACAAGAATCTGAAACTCTACTACTCCATAAAGGAAGTAGCCCAGATGTTTAATGTGTCTGAGAGTCTTCTAAGATATTGGGAGACAGAGTTCCCAACACTTCGCCCAAAGACAACGCCGAACAAGGTGCGTCAATACAGCGAGGCAGACATCAAGCAGGTGCGTAACATCCATAATCTGCTGAAGGTGCGTGGATTCAAGATTGCAGCAGCACGCAAGATGATTAACAAGAACCCGACCACAGTAGATAAGAGTGCAGACATTCTCAATACACTCATCTCTGTGCGCGATGAACTAAAGGATTTGAAGAAACAACTTGACAGTCTGCAGTAGAAACATCCTAACAGAGAGATTCTAATTTGCTCTGCGCATTACATTCATGGTCACACGACAAGAAATTCATACGCAGACAGCGAGAATCAGGAAAAAAGAGAAGATTAACAATAAAAAATATACAACAAAAATGATGACAGCAAATGAAATCCGTGACTCGTTCAAACAATTTTTCGAGTCAAAAGGACACACCATTGTGCCAAGCGCACCAATGGTAGTAAAAGACGACCCTACGCTGATGTTTACTAATGCTGGCATGAACCAGTGGAAAGACATCATCCTTGGCACACGTGATCCAGAGCCACGCCGTCGTGCAGATTCACAGAAGTGTCTGCGTGTAAGCGGAAAGCATAACGACCTTGAGGAAGTAGGCCACGACACATACCACCATACCATGTTCGAGATGCTCGGCAACTGGTCGTTCGGCGACTACTTCAAAGAAGGCGCTATCGATATGGCATGGGAGTATCTTGTTGATGTGCTTAAGCTCAATCCTGCCGATCTCTATGTCACTGTATTCGAAGGCGATGACACAGAAGGTCTCGGACGCGACGACGAGGCTGCACAGTTCTGGCTGAAGCATGTGCCAGCCGACCATATCATCAACGGCAACAAGCACGACAACTTCTGGGAGATGGGTGATACAGGACCATGCGGACCATGCTCAGAGATTCACCTCGACAGCCGTACACCAGAAGAGAAAGCAGCTGTGAGCGGACGTGAACTCGTAAACAAGGACGACCCGCAGGTTATCGA
>JAEIGA010011518.1_pt1 | contig 13434 bp, 7 predicted proteins | sample 9270691 | NCBI WGS metagenome assembly JAEIGA01 (sample SAMN17057246, study PRJNA624740) | gut metagenome | biome: biome; isolation source: fecal sample | host: Bos grunniens | place: China: Xizang | collected 2019
CATATCATTAAAGTCGGGCAACGTACCCTCGATATAGTTGAGAGATAGTTGAAGCTCCTCCAACTCCTCCCATAAGAATAGATTTCTAACGACGTTGTCTTCAGCATCCTCAATCTTTGCATAGATACCAATCTTGCCCTCTTTGGTAGTGCTTCGCTCACGAAGATCCGAAATTGATGCTCGACGGTTACTTGCAAGGTTCAAAACCTTCAACTTAGGGAAGTTCACCTTAGTAATAACCGCTGGTATCTCGTTGAAATTATTGGAATTAAGATCCAATGACTCGAGCGTATCACCAAGATCCACAAAATTCGCTGGCAACGATACAAGACCAAAGGCTGCGATACGCAAATCCTTCAAATATTCGAGTGTAGCCACCTCCTCGCAAAGGTCGATACTCTTATGCATAGTGTTCACGTTACCGGACAATGATAAGGTCTCCAAATATTTGAGGTGCTTAACCTCCACTGGCACGCCATCCTCGGTATTGAAGTAGTTTAGATCGAGGTCACGCACACGACCTACAGCCTCAGGCGATGGAAGACTCTTATCCGTAGACTTCCACAAGCGAACACAGTCCCAACGGCTCATATTTTCGGTAGTCGAGATACCATTATTGGTCAAACACTCCAACTTCTCGTAAATGGTGATTATAGCCAACGAGTCACCCGCACGGTTATCCTCAATAAGAGGACCCGCAGCCTGACGGATATTGATTGTAGCAAGCTCCAACGTATCGGCATCATCGCTGATAAAGCGCAAGGTCTCAACACGCTCCTCAGGTGCGCTGTTCATCTTCCAGTCGAGACGGATGCGTGTAGTGCGTGGACGCATACCACGATTAAGGTCGAGCTCATAGTCATCGTCCACATCAATCCAGTTAGCACCACTCTTAATCTTAAACTTCACGTTAGTCGTAACATCAAACTCCACCCATCTATCAGCCTTAATTGCTGAAGCAGCGATTTCGATACTACTCTTCTCAGGTGTGATAGCCTTCTCAAAGCCCTTCTGAGTGATAGTAATCATCTTTGGCTCCTCGAAGCCCGAGTTGATAAGTATGTTTGCACTACGCTGCTCGCTCATAAGCGCAGAGTCAATCTTAATCGAGCATCGAGTCTCACCACGACCATTCGCTGGAGAGACCATAACCCATGGCTCGTCAACCACAGCTACCCAATCCTGCGCCGAGCGGATAGTCACGAAATACTCGCCACCCACAGCCTCAGCCTCGATAGGATCGGTATCTGCCTCGAAGCCCGAGATTGTAGGTACATCATCTTTGCAGGCACCAAGCAATAGAGCTGCAAACAAAGGCATATAATAGTATAAATTCTTCATAATCAATGTACTTAATCAAGATTTAGAGCACTACATCCACGAATATCCTGCGTAGAATCGTATATAAGTTCGTAGTATCCCATCTCGATATATGGACATACGTTGCTTAGGTCAATCGAGATATTTGGGTTATCCTTAATCTCGAATAGGAGGATATATGGCGAGATGGTGTCGTTAATCTTACCCAAGTCGTTAGAGCCTATATATAGCGCCATAAGACCCTTATGGTCGCCAATACCCTCTGGCCATATAGAGAGTGTACGGTTACCCTCATCATCACGCTGCTGGCGGATGCTGATAACGGTCAATCTATCCACCGTGAGCAGAGCGTATGGCACCTCCTCAAAGGCATTGCTCGAGAGGTCGATACCGTAGAGGAATGGAATGTTCGAGATGCTAAAATCGTCGTATGGTAGCTCCTCAAGGCGATTAAAGCTAAGGTCGATAGTAGTGAGATGCTCGCTTCCTGAGCCGATAAGTGCTCCCTTCTCTATCTTGCGCATACCGTTTGAGCTAAGCATCAACGTACCGATACGCGAGCCAGAACCAATAAGGCGCTTTGGCAACTCCCCGAGTCTATTATCTGCAAGGTTTAGCGATGAGGTATTAACACCGCGCCACGCCTCGCCATTCTCCAAAGCACTAATCTTGTTTGACGAGAAGTCTACCGATAGCAACGAGTAGACAGACTGAGCATTAAAGAGGTCTGGCAACTCGGTAAGCTGATTATTCGAACAAGTGAAGTCCTCTAACTGGCTAAGACCGCAGAAGTCACCATTGTGAGTACCTATCTTTGTAATCTTATTATAGTCGTAGATAAGTGTTGTTGGGCATATCTCCTTACCAAATGGGTGTACGGTGTGAAGCTTATTGCTATTACAATCCAAAAGACCCAACTTCGACATCTTACTTAGCATCTGGTATGAAGGAGTCTCCTCGAGGTTATTAAAACCAATATAGAGAATCTGTACCTTGCCACCTGAAGCACCATCAATCAACGCCTCCCAGTCCGCCTTTAGCTGCGCACCCGAAATACCATAGTTCATCGCTACATTCAACGACTGAATAGCTGGCAACTCGGTAATAAGTTCACGTGGCAAAGCAGTAAGATTTGGACAGTTATAGATCTCTACATCCATCAAGTTCTCGAAGTTTGCCCAACTAAGCGACTCATCCTTCTCACCCACGAAGAAGCCCTCGGTAGTGATCGGTGCGTTGGCAATAAAGAGTTGCTCAAGTTTTGTTAGGCGCATCACCTCACGCGAGATACCCGTAATGCCGTTTGTAAGATTTCCAAACGCCACATCCTTGCGATTTACACGGCTCGAAAGGATAGGTTGCTGCGTAGCATCGCAGTTTATAGCCTCTTTAAGTTCCAAGCTCAAATCCTCGCGTACATCACGCTTAAGAGCAGTATTATAGTAGTTTAGAGCATCAATACGTGCAGATTTATTTGCGTCGTAGCCACCAATAAGCTCGTTGTGGTTACCCAAATAGAGGAGCTTAAGATCAGTAAGTTGACCGATAGCGTCAGGCAAAACGCCCTTCACACCGAAGCCCGATAGGTTCAAGTTCTCCACACGACCCTCAGCGTTTAGCGTAACACCTGGCTGATCACCCCACATATCGATATCCTTGTTAAAGTCCCAATTGCTACCTGCAGGATACTCTTCGCCATAGAACGTCCAGTTTGGACCATCCATCGCCAACCATATCTCCTTTAGAGCCACATAATCCTTGATATGCTCTGCCGTGGTAGACAACTTAACAGGCACATCCTCAACACTATGCAACTGATTGAGTGCCACTTCAAAGCTCACACCGAGATCAGCAATAGAGGCTGTCTCAAGCTTATTCTGAGCCTTAGCATCTGAGTATGTTGTATATGAAGTAATGGTGTACTTGCCTGTCTCCAACCAGAAGCTCTCCTCACACTCGATATATGCTGTAAGGGCATTACGATTGTATAGCTCCTCATCCAGAGCCCCCTCAACAAACTCCTCCACTACCGACAACTTACGCGCCTCCAAAGTTGTTGACTTACCAGTAAAGCCATGCTTAACGGTGATGTCGACCGCCTTGATACTCTCAAAGAGGTAGTCGTCACCTGCTCTTGTATCCTCAAAGAGCTTTACCAATCTAAAGCCCACCTTACCGCGCTCTGTAGCACCTACAACACCGATATTGCACACGGTAAGACCGCCCTTAACAACAGTAAACGACACGCCCTCGCACTGAGCATCCATAAGCTCATTATCGAGGTTATCATAGAGTTTATAGCCCAAAACCTGATACTCTCCTGCAAGCATACGAAGCTTATCGCTTGTTACACCCCACTCAGCCAACTCCTTATCGTAATAAGTGATAGGTAGAGTCTGCTTCAAAGTGGTGTAATCCTTAAGCGACTGCATGGTAACAGTAACCTTATGCGCATCGGAAAGCCAGTTGAGCTTTGCGCGTGTTGCCGACTCTGCCTCTGCCTCCAATTGCTTGGTTAACCTAAAGGCGACATATCCATAATCGACAGATTGCCCATCGGTACTATCCTTCGCACATGAGCTTAGGAGTAGTGCTGAGCTAAATATCAGTGTACAAAGTTGTATGAACTTGTTTCTCATACTCTCTAATTGTAGTTTGTGTTACGCCTATTTTACTGGTGGTGTCACCACAAGAAGCTTCTTAGCCTCGTTGCCCACCTTAAATACTATATAGATGTTCTCGCCACCAATTGCAAAGCCACTCTTAGGACCATATAGCTGCAACGATAGTAGCTCGTCTACATTCTCACCAATATAGTACTCATTATCCGACATCTTTAGCTGCTCACCCTTGTACCATACCTCAACACCGACCTTGCCATTCTCATACTCCTTGGTTGTCCAACCCTCAACACGTGGGTTGATAACAATACATGGCTGTCTATCAGCAATAGAGTTGATAAATGGTGCAATATATGCCTCCTCAACACCATACTGCGCCAATACAGCACTATCGGTATATGGCATAGCTGGAATCTCGTATGCTGTTAGCGAGTGGTAGATATGCATCTGAGTTGCAGGGTCTGCCTCAACACGACCTCGCTGTGTGAAAGAGGCAACAACATACTGCAAAAATTTATTCTTAAGCACTGGGAGCTCAATACCAGAGCTATTATCCATCTCGAAGAGTACACCCGTCTTTAGATCCTCGCCAAGATTTTCGTAGACACCATGTGGTAGTGCCATAACAAAGCCGTGACGCTGTCTATCGGTAGCATCAACCGTAAACGCCATACGCTCCTTATCGAAGTGCATCCAACAATTTACATAGTCATCATCAGTAACATCATCCAAATAGACCATATACGATGGTATACCGCGCTCAATAACATTCTCCACAAAGACCATATCATAGATATCTTTATGAGCAATGATGTTATAAATCAACTCATTCTCAAAGGTCACCACTTCGCCCTCAGCATTAAGCTGACTAAAGCTCTTACCATCAGCTGATACCTCCCAACCAAACTCATCAGTCGTAGGACCGTTGATAGCAATCACATCCTCGCCCATACCGTTATAGACAATAGCGCATCTAAAGGTCTTCTCTGGCTTGCCATCTTCTGCCGAGAAGACAATCTCGTAGCCATCCTCCTTGGTTATAGGATAACGCTCGCGCTCACCATTAGGCACGATGCGGAGGTAGGCCTCTGTCTGCTCATTAGCAACACCCACAATGGTCTCGCCCAAGATCTCTACCCACTCTGGGAACTCCACCGAAGCATAATCGAAGTTTGCCCAGATAAGAACTGGAGTATAGTCTCTGTAGCTAATATTGATTACACCATTTGTAGGCGTACCTGTAATATCGTAGACCTTAAAATCAAACTTATCAGGATCACGCTCTACACGTGCAATAATAGCCTTGTTACTACCCATAATAATGGTAATATTGGCAGTTGTCACACGATCCTTAATCTGCTCATTGCTAATCTCAAGTTTAATTTGATGTGTACCTGCACGACCAGATATATCCTGAAGATTGCCACCAGATGTCTGGAACTTACACCACACCGCATCGGAACTTAGACGCCAGTTGCCGTTGGCGGTAAAGACCAAATCCTTGCGATCTCCTGCACTACACTTAATAACCTGCATATTAGGGAGTTCAGGCGTCGCCGACTCTTCGTTGCCACACGATAGTGTGCTAATAGCCATTGATACCAAAAGTATCATAGACCAAATTTTACTTAGATGTAGACTCCTCATATTCTATACTTTTATTATTATCGACCTTAAAATCCCTCGCGCATAATACGCTCAGCCTCGTCATCGCTTATCCACTCGAAGATGTTAACATAGGTACCTACTGTACCCACATTATCCACATACATCATCGTATACAAGACCATAAAGTTCTCACAAGCACCGAAGTATGAGTTGTAGCCCGTAGGCTCGCTCATAAGCAACTTACCATCTCCATAGATAGTACCAAATGCCTCTCCCGTAGATCCTATAACCTGAACATCAGGCAATATCACACGAGGCTCCAATGGTTTACTGTCATCGAACGATACCTCGATATCATAACCCTCGTAGAACATATCCTTCACTACGATGCTATTCTTCTCCTTGCCAAGCTCTGTTCGCACCAAACGAGCATCACTATTCATATACTGCATAGTCCACGTTGATGTAATCTTTGCATAGCCCACGAAGTTATTGATATCGAACTTACAGCAGCGCTGCAACTTAACCTCACTCTGTGTTCCATAAAGTTCCGAGATATTATCCTCGTCGAGCACCAAGCTGAGGTGGAGTGTAAGTTCCTCGCCCACAGCAATATTCTCCACGATACCGCGAATACGGAACGCTGTAGTAAGCTTACCCTTAGGGATAGTCAAGGTATTCGACTCCACAACATAGTGTAGACCCTCTATAGCGCTACTCTTCGACCATAGCGCCTCAACGCCAATATTTCGGTCGTAGTCCACGACATTCGTTGCCGAGATCGGTATCTCGAGCCACTCCTCGCTATCAATTACGCCCAACGTGTAGCTCTCATCGGAGAACATCACAAAATCGGGATTTACATCCACCGTATAGTCTGCACGGCACGCCGAAAGTACAAATGCGATGCAGATTGCCAATATATGCTTTACATTCATAACTAATTATACTTCTATATGTTACTATCGTTTGGTGTTATCATCGAGCCTGGAGCCTCAAGCTCATGCTTTGGAATAGGCCACACAAAGAACTTATCCCCCGCCTCCTTCTTAAGCGACGAGCCATTCTCCAACGATTGCTCCTGAGGCTTGCGTTCAAAGCCCTTACCCCAGCGCTTAAGATCCATAAGGCGGAAGCCCTCCATATACAACTCCTTAACGCGCTCCTCCTCGATAATATCCATTGCCGAATCCTTGGTCATCGAGACACTACTTCCGTACGACTCATATCGTGCCGCACGCAATGTTGCAATATCATTACCCGCAAGCGAATACTTCTCATTCTTAGCGTATGCCTCAGCTCTAATTAGATACTGCTCCGCAAGGCGGAAAGGCTTTGGCATTGTGGTATGCAATATGTTGCTATTGTAGAAGTTCATATTACCGAAGTACTTAACAAGCAGAGGCCATTGCAAGCCGTGGTCATAGCCTGTCTGATAGGTATAGAAGTAATTACCATATCTAAGGTCGCTTTGGTCGTAAAGATTAAGTACCCACTCGGCTGGCACATAGTCGGGCTTCATACTACGATAGTCGTAGTTGAAGAATGGCTGACCCAAAGCACCACCGTATGAGTTGATTGTATAACCTACCTTCCAGATAATCTCGGTAGCCTCATCATACTGCCACATATATGTAAAGTAACTCATACCAGATGTATACTCCACATTTGCTGGTGAAAGCGCATAGTAGCCACTATCGATAACCTTCGATGCATACTCAATAGCCGCATCGTAGTCCTTCATATATAACGCAACGCGCGCGCGAAGGGCGTAAACGGTGTACTCATTGAAGTATGACGAACTATAGAGAGCACCCGCGAAGCTCTGCTCGTCGATATCCATCAACTCGGCAGCAGCCTCAAGATCCTTGATAACGCGATTGTAAGACTCCTGGAGCGATGCACGCACCATAGGCTCGTCGGTGTTATACTTCGTAACGATCACAACACCTGGGTCTGTAGAGGCAGTATCCTTGTTGTAGTCCTTGCAGTAGAGCTTAATAAGCTCCGAGTATGCCAAGCCTCGAGCGAAGTATGCCTCACCACAAATCTGGCTAAACTGCTCGAACTCCTCGTCGGTAACAAGCGTCTGCTCCACACGTGGCGCATACTGCAACATAAAGTTAGCGTTGGCAATAACGGCATACAACGATGCATATACCGAGGTTATCTCCGAATTGGTTGCCAAAATATCCCAGCGCCATATATTACCGTAGATATTAGTATAGCCATTTACAGCATACGCCATATCGCACTGCAAATCTGGTAGCAGGGTCAAATAGCCACTATACAGCGCGCCACTAAGAAAGCTCGCGTATAGTCCGATAGCCGCCTGATCAAACTCCTCAAGGGTATTGATAGCCTTGTCGGCAGGGATAGCGTGGTCTGGATACTTATCCAAGCATGAGGTAGAGCTAATGCCCACAGCAACGAGCATTGCCACCGAGATAAATGCGTGATATATCTTATTCTTAATCATAGACATCCGTAGTTTAGAAGTTCAAATCAATACCCATAGAGTACTGGCGCGATACTGGGTACTGCGCCTTATATACATTGCTCGACGACTCTGGATCAAGACCCGTAAACGGTGTCAAGGTAAAGAGGTTCTGGGCCTGAACATATATACGTACTGCGCTAAAGAGCTTTGCCTTACGCAAGACATTGCGTGGCACCGAGTAGCTAAGCATCACATTCTTAAGACGCAAGAACGAGGCATTTTCCAAGAAACGAGAGTCCATCTGAGGTGTTACACCATAGCGAGGGATATCCTTCACATCGCCAGGCTTCATCCAGCGGTCGGTAAGCAGTCTGCGCGACTGGTTATATGCCGAATAGAGTCCGTTACTCTCCTCGAAGAAACGGTCGTTGTTAAACATCCAGCGGTCCGCAACCCAGCTAAACTGCGACGACAAAGTAAAGCCATTCCAAGTGATCGAAGTGCCGAAACCACCCTGCCATGGGGCGATATAGCTCTTGCCAATCATCTTCTTATCGCTCTCTCGGTACTCCGTAGTGATATTGCCATCCGCATCCAGCCACCAAGCATCACCATTTGCAGGGTTTACTCCAGCATAGCGGTTTACGAAGAACTCACCTACCGAATGACCCTTAACAAGTTTGGTATTTGTTGACGATAGCTCATACTCGTCAAGGTCGCCATACAACTCCGTAATGACATTCTTATTATACGACACATTTGCCGAGATGTTCCATACAAAGTTATGGCTACGGATTACATCAGCATTAAGCTGAAGCTCGATACCACCATTTACCATAGCACCGATATTATCCCAACGGAAGCCCTCGCCCTTATTGGCATACGACACTGGCACCGACATAAGCATATCGGTAGTGAGCTTATTATAGACCTCCAAGTCTACATTCAAACGATTCCAGAAACCGAGGTGGAAGGCGATGTTTGTAGTCCACAACTTCTCCCAACCCAAATCCTCGTTACCGCTCTGCATTGGGTAGATACCCATCTGGTCGTTGTAGTTAGCGCCACCGCCAACCAAAGCCAAGTGGTCGTAGTTAGGAATTGAGGAGTTACCCGAAGTACCAGTACTAAATGCCACCTGGGCATTCGATAGCCAATCTACACCATCCAAGAAACTCTCCTTACGCGCATTCCACATAAGACCTACCGACCAGAATGTTGCCCAGCGACCATCCTTACCAAAGCGCGATGAAGCATCGGTACGCAACGACATATCTACATAATAGCGATTATCATAGCTATACTCACCGCGAGCGAAGAATGACAAATAGCTATACGAGTCGGTAACATCACTCCAAACAGAGGCGCGCGAACCCGACGATAGCGTATTTAGGAAGTCGTTGTTCTGACCCTGCGTGATAAGCTGGAAGCCCTCGTAGTAGTAGTCAACACCCTCCTGACCTACCATAAAGTTAAGTGAGTGAAGGTTATCGATAGTTGTCTGATAGGTTGCCGTATTGGTGATTGTAAGGTTTACAGTGTTGTATGCAGCACGACCCGCAGCACCTACGCCATTGTTAGCCACATAGCTCGGTGTAGACTGCATAAAGGCCGTTGAGTTGGTATAGTCGGCACCCATCTGCGAACGAAAGGTGAAGCCCTTGAATGGGGTTAACTCCATAAAGAGCGTAGATAGCGCCTTATACTTTTTGTTGAGCTGCTGATTGTTATTCATCCACTCCAAAGGGTTCTGACCAGTACCCTGCCATGAGCCATCAGCCTCCGATGCAATAGAGCCATCCTCGCGGTATGGATTCCAGTAAGGGAGCATAAAGCGGCTTGCAGAGATTGGTGAGTAGAGTGCATATTCGCCATCCTCAGCCTGCTTCACCTCCTCATATACAATCATCGTGTTAGTACCCAAGCGCAACCACTCCGAAGCCTTTACATCGGCATTAGCACGCATATTATAGCGGCGGAACATTGAGCTATGAGCGATACCGTCCTGATCGTAGTAAGAGCCCGACACATAGTAGTTCATCTTATCCGTAGCACGGCTAATAGAGAGATCGTAGCTCTGCAACACCGCACGGTCGTTAAAGACCATATCAAGCCAGTTGATATCGGTCTGCGAAAGGATATCGTAATTCTTGCCCGCATCAATACCGATCTGCTTCTCAAACTCGATACGCTCCTCAGTATTCATCAAATTCCAGTTTCCATGTGCAAGCTGCGAGATACCAAACTGGCTACGGAATGTTATCTTAGCATCGTCGGATGTAGTACCGCGCTTGGTGGTAATAACCACAACACCATTCGCTGCACGCGCACCATAGATTGATGATGACGAGGCATCCTTCAACACAGAGACCGACTCGATATCTGATGGGGAAATCGTATTGAAATCGGAACTTGAGATAGGCACACCATCAAGGATAAAGAGTGGCGCTGTACCCGAGTTAATGGAGTTTGTACCACGAATCTGGAAGGTAGCAGCCTTTGAAGGCTCACCCGAATTAGACAAGACCATAAGACCTGGGCTCTGACCCTGCAACGCCTGATCAAAACCAGCAGCTGGCACGCTCTCCAACTTTTCACTCTTAACGGTAGAGACCGAACCTGCGATAGTACCCTTCTTACGAGTACCGTAGGCTACAACCACTACCTCCTCAAGCTGATCGACAACATCAAACTCCAAAGCCACATCGTTGCGCACCTCGCGCTGACCCGCTGGCACAACCCACTCCACAGTCTTATAACCCAAGTATTGGTAGACAAGCGTTGTACCCTCAGCCACCGATACCGAGTATCCACCATCAACACCCGTGGTAACACCCGTACCTGGTCCAGTGATGATACTTACACCAATCAACGGCGTGGAATCCGAAGCATCGGAAACAACACCTTTAACCGTAACTCTTTGTTGTGCAGATGCCGTTACAGCCACACACAACAGCATTGCAAGCGATAGTAGTTTGTATAATTGTCTCATTGGAATACTAATTTCTTCAATATATCCTCTCTATTATTTCGCAAATATAGAAATAAATTTCTAAATATCGGCACTTATTTATAAAAAATAACCATTGATAGTCAACCTTTAATAATTTTCGGAATAGATCATAATAAGAATATATTTATTTCAGGTTTGGTATTTGGTTTAATTATTACCACCCCACCTCGATTTAGGTATTTATACTACCGATTGGAGGGGTAAAATTAGATAACTTTGCCCCAGTAAATAGTGCCGATTTATGGGAAAATATTTCGATATGCTCACAGAGGATGTACGCCTTAAAGAGGGTCTTAAGGCCTGTATGAACTGTGGTGTCTGCACCGCAGTATGCCCCGCTGCCGAGTTCTATAACTACGACCCCCGACAGATAGTTGCAATCGTACAGACACGCAACGACAACGAGATAGAACAACTCCTAAAGGGGGATACCATTTGGTACTGCGGCGAGTGTATGTCATGCCGTCCACGATGTCCACGCGGCAACACCCCAGGCTATGTGATTCAGGCTCTGAGAACACTATCTCAGCGATTAGGCTTCTTCGTGGAGAGCGAAAAGGGGCGACAGCAGTTAGCGCTAAAACGCTTTATCGGCGACAATATTCTCAAAACGGGTTATTGCCTCACACCGCGCAACATCCGTCCAGACCTACACCCCGAGCAGGGTCATGTATGGGAGTGGGTATATGAGCATGACAACGACGTATTTGGTAAATTCTCAGACTGTTACGGCACGGAAGGTGCTGGAGCATTGCGCCGTGTGGATGCCGAGTCAATGGCAGAGATTAACCGCATATTTGAGGTTAGCGGAGGCAAGGACTTTTACGACAACATCGAGCGCCACTCCGAGCGTAAGGCTCGCGAGATGGGCTACGATGGTGCTAACGAGGAGTACCTAATGGATGTATATACCCTAAATTCCGAAAATCACTATTAATTTATGGGATCAAGAAGAGCATCATGGCAGGAGTATCAGAAGGATATTGCCGACGACAAATACTATTATGCCCGTAGTTGCATTCGCCAAAACTTCTTTCCAGGAAGCGAAAAGGCATTCCTCAACATCCTCGCGAAGGATCTTGGCAAGGATATATTCGACGACCCTCTGCACACCTCCTGCACTGGCATCGGCTACCACTCCGATGTTGTGCCTTTGGAGACTATAATGACCGTTGTTGCGCGTCAGTTTGCACTTATGGCTGAGGCTGGATATGAGAACTTTATCTCCTCGTGCATCACCTCATTTGGCATCTACAACGAGGTCCTCTCCACTTGGGAGGAGTTCCCCGAAACCGAGGAGCGCACACGCAGATACCTTAAGGAGGCAACGGGGCGCGAACTTGTAAAGCCACGCTCCATAGCCCACACCTCCGATATCATATTTACGCATCGCCACGCCATTGCACAAAGGGCCAAACGTAGCTTAGTCGATATTCACACAGGCAAGCCATTAAGGGTGGTGGAGCATATAGGATGCCACTATGCCAAGATATTCCCTAAGTCAGGCATCGGCGGCTCGGAGTTTCCATACGTCTTGGCGGGTATGATCGAGGCGTGGGGAGGTGAAGTTGTCGACTACCCTGAGCGCAGACACTGCTGCGGTTTCGGCTTTAGAAACTACTTAGTGCAAGCAAATCGCGGTTCGTCGATAGCAAACTCACATAAGAAACTCGACAGCATGGCGCCCTACAAACCAGATTTTATCGTAGCCAACTGCCCTGGTTGTGCGATGTTCCTCGATAAGTGGCAATATACTATTGCTGAGATGGATGGCACAATATATGGCGCAAATGGCAAGGGCATCCCAGTGCTTACATACGAGGAGATGGCTGGCTTAGTATTAGGCTACGATCCTTGGGAGCTTGGCATGCAATTTCATCAAGTCGATGTAGAACCACTGCTCGATAAGTTAGGCGTAGAGTACGACCCAAAGAGCAAATATTTAGGTAAGGATGGCAAATATATCGGCAAGCCAAAGCCCGCAGCTGTAAACTGCGAGTCGGAGCGATACATATACGAAATGAAGGAGAACTTGGAGAGATGGTAAAGCGCGTAGTTATAGTAGGTGGTGGCGCTGCAGGTATGCAGACAGCCCTTGAGCTTAAATCACGAGGTATAGAACCTATGATTGTAGAGCGCGATATTGAACTTGGTGGCAAGGCACGCGGATGGCATAAGCTATTTCCCTCGTTTACACCCGCCAAGGATGTACTAAACGAGATCGTGGAGCGCGTAAAGCAAGCGCACATACGATGCTTCCTTGGTCAGGAGGTTAAGCAGATATCCTCGGATGGCGTAACACTACGCTCTGAGGAGCGCATCCTCGCCGATGCTGTGGTTATAGCCACGGGCTTTACCCTCTTCGATGCCCACCGTAAGCAGGAGTATGGCTACGGACTATACGATAATGTTATCACCTCTGTTGACCTCGA
>JAEIGA010011519.1_pt1 | contig 13433 bp, 23 predicted proteins | sample 9270691 | NCBI WGS metagenome assembly JAEIGA01 (sample SAMN17057246, study PRJNA624740) | gut metagenome | biome: biome; isolation source: fecal sample | host: Bos grunniens | place: China: Xizang | collected 2019
ATTTCACCGTCATTAAAATTTGATGATATCTCCTCTTTGTACTCTGCGGATGATCTCATCTCTATCCGCTTTAGTAAGACGGGACACATCGTCTTTAACAACTGCTGCACTCTGTGAAGACATTCCGTTCTCGACAGGTCTCTTGCCACCTGCGGCAATGCTGTTGGCGATCTTCTGTTCAACAGTCTTAGCTGTGAACTGCATCGCAGCCGGGATGATCTCATCCTTGTGAAGAACTTCATACGCAGTTCTTACATCAACATTGCTCTTCAGGAGATTCACAAACTGAGGATTCTGCATCTCTGCATTCAGATCGAATGAGGGATAGACAGCCTTTGCATCATTAGCCTGATCCATCCACTGTGCATAGAGCTTGTTAGCATTATCTCTAACATTCTGCTCCTGCATCTGTCTGCGGAGTTCTGCATTCTCCTTCTCCATCTTGCGGATTGACTTGAGTTGCTCAACTGAAATGCCTTTTTCAAGAGCCTCGTCCTCATAGTAGGCATCGTCTTCTTCGATAGCCTTATTGAGAGCATCAATGTCGGATGCATCTACACCGTATTTCTTCGCAAGCATCTCAAGTGTGGGGGAGAGAGCATTGTATCTTTCAACGGTCTCCTTCGTACTCTTGAGTCTTCTCTGAACGATGTCCTGTACATCCCCATCAAAGAGGTCTTTGTACTCACCTCTTATAAGCTCTTTGTACTTAGCACTTCTGTCTTCAGTTGCTAATGTCTGCACATCAGCAGACTGCACATCGGCGGTCTGTGCTTCCTCCTGTTTTCCGTACTTAACTGCGGAAAGAGGATTCTGTTTTACGCCCTTAGTCTGAGGCAAGGCGGCTGCCCCTGTTACGCCCTCTCCACCAGTCCCTGTGCCACCATCACCTGCTCCTCCGTCAGCGAAGAGCTGAAGATCGAGATTGTGGAATAGAATTGTTTTTGCCATATAGGTCATCCTTTCTGTCCGTATCGTGGACGATTCGTTGGTTTATATTAAAGGCTTATTCAGCCTCACCAAGCATTTGGGATGATACAATATCAACAAGCTCATTGATTGTCTCAACAATATCTCCGAGAGTAGATTCTTTGGGTATATACTTGTATTCACCGAAACTTTCAAAAGTCTGTGTGACTTTAAGGGAGTTCCCGTTGTTGTGTTCCTCAACTACCCTTCGTATAGTATCAGCTTTATATCCGACACTAAACTTGCCATCCCATTCAGCAAGTATTGCTGTTTGGTTTTTCACGATGATTGTTTCAGACTCGCTGATATCTACTCTTTCGGGTAGTTCCTTATAGAGTCTTTTCTCCATGTCTTTCATGATTAGTTCCATATCTTTACCTTTCTGCTCTTAAAGTGAGCGACTCTTATTTATTGCTAAGGACTTAAATGTCCTCACCAAGCGGATCAACTTCAACATACTGCGGATAGCTTTCAGCAAGAAGACAGAATCCTGTTCCTGCGAAGCTATAAGCACTCTGCAAAGGCTTGTACACTGAATCTATGGGGACACAAGAAATCTCGGTGTCACCGCTTTCAAGCTTTATCACACACTCTTTGAGTGCGCCAAGTCTATTCAGCAAGTCAACCTTATGTGCCACAGTATTAGCGAGTATCGATGCAGAGGCGCAGATAATATCCCTGCCTTCCTCCGCATATCCTGCATGTCCTTTGACAATGAGAGAGAGTCTTTCACCCTCATTGATAATTGTTGCTTTTATCATCTGCTTCCTCCTTAAGTCGGAGAGGTGGACTCAGCCACTCTCTGCCTTGCTTTCTTGGTGTTGGAGGCTTCGCTCTTCTCATTGCCACCGAGAGCCTCAGTCTCCTCTACACTTCCTGCCGCATTGCCATCAATGGGAGCAGGCATCGGACTTCCCGTGATACCTGCAGCCATCTGTTCTGCAATGTTAGTGCCTCTTGACTCATCCACCATCTGTGCGAGCATCAGCATCTGCTGTTGCATCTGCATCAGTTGCTGATACATACCACCGTTCTCAGCGATCTTCTGCATGATGAACTGCTTTCTGTCAAAATCCATCATGTCAAGACAAGCGAGAGCCTGATCTGCCATCTGAGGATTGAAGAATCCTGCACCAAAGAACTGAAGTGCAAGCTCATTCTGTGACATCTTGGAGTAGGGAGACTGCTTCTGAGCAGTTACCTCAACATCAAACATGGGAACTCTGTATCCCATGTCTACACCCATCTCAATGCCCTGCATCTGAGGTGTGATACCTTGATTGGAATACTGTATGTATCGCATCGCTCCATTCTCTCCCATAATGCGGAAGCATCGGGGAAGGTCATAGAACTGACGGATTCTCTCAATGATCATGATGACCATTCTGCGGAAAGCTCTGTAAGCGGACTTGTTGTCATCTCTCGCAAGCTTAGAACCTGCCTCCTGCATAGCAGCTATAGCTGATGCAGCAGTAACACCTGATGTAGTACCACCAGTGGAGATATCTCTGTTACCAGTTGTCTCCTTCAGCTCATCTACCTTGTTGTCCTTGATCTTGACATATACCTCTGACAGAGTGTTTGTCTGTATTGGCATAATAGAGTCAGTGCCAAGGTTACCGTCAACGTGAATCAGAGGCTTGTTTGTGTCAAGATACTCCTCTTCGTTGACAGAGCCATCAGAGCGAACAAAGTGACGAGGCTTTGCATTGGCAAGCATATTCTGCATAATCGCTTGGTCAGCTCTGTCTATGTAGCTCTGTGCATCCTTGCCCACATCAATGTAGCCAAAGCCACAAGGTGTACCCTCAATAGGGAAGAGAGTATCAAAGACGAAGGGATACTGCCCATCGTCATACCATCCTCTCTCAGCGAGTTCAGGATCATTCTCTGTGGCAAACAGCACCTCTTCACCAACGAACTTGCAGTAGTGAAGGACAGTCTTGCCACCCACATTCTTTTTGTAGTACCAGTCCACCACAGCAGACTTATTGGTGGTGTCCACCTTGTCATCGTACTGGTATTTAGAAACATCAATAGAGGTAGTGCCATTCTTTCCTGCTATCTGAGGATAAACCTGAGCAAGAAGATCAGTGTCAGCAAGCTCTACGTGGAATACATTGCGAGACTTCTGTATATCTGTGATGCCACTCTCCCAAAAGAGATTCAGGAGGTCAATCTTCTTGACTGTCACATCACCAAGTCCGTTGAGCTTGGACTTGTCCCAAAAGACTCCGTATACTCCGGTACCACCCTTGAGCTTGTAGTATGTAACATCGTCATATGTCTGCTCAAAGTCATCCTGATCCAGTATCACAGGGATAATGGAACTCAGCATTTCACTTTGCCCGACATCGCTCTCCTCCCTTGGGAGAATATTCGCACTTGGGAAGTTGTCCATAGCGTCTGCATGCTTATTTGCAATAGCATTGAATAGCCATGCAGAGGAAGGCTGTACCTGCTGTGCCTGATCTCTCATGCACTCCCAATGGCGAATCTTAAACCACTGCTCATTGTCAATGATCTTTCGCTCAAGGTTAGCTTTACCTTCCTTGTACTTCAGCAGAGTCTGATAAGCTTCCTGCACCTGCTCTCTGCCTATCTTCTGCATAGGTACATCAAAGCCATTGACAGCACCTCCCATAGCACCACCACTCATCTGAGTCTGTCTCTTTGCCATAGCCTTTGCAGCTTCTTCCTGTATTGTCGGACGAGGAGCAGACTGCCTTCTCAGGAGTTGCTCGTCATTCGGAGGAGTATGACTTGTCTGCATCTCCGCAGACTGCTCTTCATCCCTATTCTTTTCTTTATTTATTGCCATCTATGATCTCCATTCTCGGTCTTCTTCTGACCGTTCCAAGATTCTCCTTCGGTATGTCGAGGAATATGTTAAGAGGATTCGATGCATACTCATCAGCCTTGGGACTCATCCGAGGTTTTATCGGTCTTGACATACAGAAGTACCTCACCTCATCAGCAACGTGATCCTCACCCTCTGTGTCAAGGTCTTCAGGCTTGTGCTCATCATATTGCAGAAGGGGAATAGTTCTTATAAATGCCTTGCAATTGCTGAAGATGTACATCATGGGGAATCCATTGTCATCAAAAGCGAATCTGTAATGCATCTGCATCCATCCGGGGATTCTCTTGTGATCACCCGGAGAGAAGTAGACTCTGTACTTGGCAGCAGTCTCAGCAAGAGACTCACCCATCTCCGCATCCCATATAGCAGGATCGGCAATGCCTGTGATCTGCTTACCTTGTAGCCACCTATGCTCTGTCTCTATGCGATGTATCTCACCGAATACCTTGTCAGGAGTCCACTTAACACCCTCATTAGGTGTCTTGGTGCATCCGTACAGCTCCAGTATTCGGTACATCACACCGTCATAGTCCACTGCCCACCATCCACAGGAGAATGGCTTGTTGTATCCCCAGTCAAAGGAGCGATATATCTTCCATCCATCAGGAATCTCAAAGGGATCAATAACATGAGTCCATTGCCTGTCTTGATAGTGCTCAGGCTTGTCCATGAAGTCCTCAAAGAACTGTCCCTCAAAGATGTCCCAATTGCCATATAGCCATGCCTCACGAAGTTTCGGAGGCAGTGCCTCAAGCTGTGCAAGGTAGTCAGGCTGTTCTTTAAGCAGAGCCTTGTTGTCAGTCACAAGGGACTGTATAAAGGAATAATCCTCAGCTCTCTCTGTGGACTCATATCTCTTCTCTATGAACAACCTCTTCACCCACTGGTGACCAACTCCACCGGGATTGCAAGTGAGATATACTCTCTTAGGGAAGTTGTTAACACCACGAATACAAGCTATGAGCTTCTTGTACTGTGTCTCAGTGAACTGTGTAGCCTCATCTATGAAGAGGATGTCACACTCAGTACCCTGAAAGTTGTCAAGGTCTTTTTCATTTGAGCAGTACCTGAAGATGATCTGAGAGCCATTCTTGAAGTGCAGTCTCTTCTTTGAGTCATTGTATCGGTATGATCCGAGAGGCAGCATCTCCTTGAAGGGGATAATGTGGTTAGCCTCAAGCTCAGGATATGACCTACGAAGGATCATTATTTTGATGCCGGGATACCTACCCATGAGGAGAATGCTCTTGACTCTGACAGACCAAGACTTACCTCCACCTCTCGCACCACCGAATGCTACATACTTGTGCTTGTCCGAGAGGAACATAGCCTGACGAGGATTCGGAGAGGGAATGCTTATACTCAGCTCTGCCAATCTTCATCCCCACCTTCTATCGTGATCTTAACCACAGCATCCTTGTCATCATCACTCTCAGCCTGTTTCTTGAGTATGGCGATCCTTGCCTTCTGCTCCTCAATGTCAAGCTGTGACTTGATGTTCTGAATATCCTTGATATCCTTGATAGCTCCTGAGAGCGATTTTAAGACACCTTTTTCAACAGATAATTCTCCGGTAGTAAATGCCTTGACTGATTCCTCAACAGCATCAAGAAGCATGTCAGAGACTGTCAGAAGCCTCCTCATTCGTTCAGCTTGTTTGTCGGACTCTATTTCAACGATTTTTGTGGCTGCTTTTTGCTTACACTGTTCTCTGAGTCCCACCCAGTCTTCTTCTCTTGCTATCCGTTTAAGGACACTAAAATTAGCTTTATACTTTTCTGCAAGCTTCCTGTAGCTTGTACCACCTGCAATGTACTCTGCTTTTAGCTTTTTCCAATCCACAGAAAGCCTCCTTTCGTGTATCTGATGTCATTGTACAAATACATAGGTGTGTAATGTAACACCACCCCCCCATAGAAAAAAACACAGCCATTGTGGCTGTGTTCTTATGTTTCTCTTATTTTGATATTGTGGATATAAAGCATCAGCTTTCGCTTTATCTTGTATACATCTGTTCTGACACCCTTGCAATCTTCCACTACAAACTGCCACTTACCACTCTGATCCTTCTCATGGTAAGTGAAGTCAGCTATATAGTCGCAAGCTCTCTCGCCCTTCTGCTTTGGTATCAGTTCAAACTTCACTTGTAGATTGAGGTTTTTTATAACCTTGGCTCTCTCAAGTAAGGAAAGCTTACGATATCTAACAGCTTCCTTTTTTGAGTCGAACTTGATTCCATCAACAGTAACGATCTTGTTGTGATATTTGCTCTGTTTGAACATCATTCCACCCCCCATCTCTTGTTGTTCGCCTTGGCAATAGGGCAGATGTTGTAATCATCACAGCATACATCGAGTTGATAGTTCTTCCTCTCGACAGGTGATTTGAACACTATATGTACATACACATCATCATCAATCGCTTCACCCTTACAGCATATCTTTTCACCCTTGTCTTTTCTGTAATAAGGGCACACCACATCCTTAGCCATAAAGCTGCTCATAACATCACTCCCTGTTTGCCCGAATAATCTGCTGTATCCGACCTTTGGTCAGATTGAATTTGTATGCTATCTCTGTTAATGGTATCCCCTCCTTTGCAAGCTTAACTATCTTCTGATCTCTGTCAGGCTCTACCGGAGCACCCCTGTAGGACTTGTGACTTGAACTTGCCTTGCTCCTGCGTTCTGCTTCAAGGGAGCAGTGATAAGAGCAAACCTTGCTACCCTTGCCATCGTTGTATACCCATTCAGGTGTGGGAAAGAAAACCTTTCCGCATATCGGGCATACAGACTCAATAAAGCATACATATGGTCTGCGTTTGCTCTTTACCTCATCAGCCATATTCACTCATCCTTTCCGGTTATAATCTCACTATACGGCAGACTCTCGATCCAGTCACAGAACGTGTGCCACTCATCGAGCTTGTGATTCTTCCTCGCATGATACATATTCCGCAACACCTCATAATTGAGAGTGATGGTGCGTTTCTGATTGTAGGATGAAGGGAGGAGCTGTATCATCTGATACCAATGTGTTTTATCTTTAGACTCAAGGAAATATTGTCTCTGAGCATTAAGACAAGTAATCAATGGTTCCATTACCGCAAGCACGATCGGTTTTATCAAATGCTCATGACTGAAATCATCAAGCTCAAATTCCTTCTTATGTATCGTGTGCATCGTTGAACACGAGTTCGCCACAGTCCCCACCTTGTATGTGTCAAACTCCTTCCACCAGTACAGCGGAGCAGTAATATCCACCGATACGAATATCTGCCTCATATACTTGCAGTGGTCTGATCCTGCTTTGGCAAGCTTCTTCATAAGAGTGAGGTCATTCTCACCGATAGCAAATCCGGTAGCATCTTTTGTAGGGCACTGAATTTCGGGAGAACAATTGACACATGTTATTTCGTTACAATGGAAACTATCACTCTTCTCCCACGATTCCATGGGATTCCTCATCCCTCGGAGGGATGCCTCCCATCCGTATGTCTCTGTGTGTGAAAACTTAATCATTGTTTTTCTCCTCCTCACATTTCAATCGCCATAAGAAGAAACGCACAGGATATCGGAGCAAACACAAGCATAAAAAGAGCTCTCCAATCCCCGGTACATATGATCATAGCAATAGGAATCACAACCAGTGCCAATGTGACAATCGCCGCAGTTCCAACTATCAGCATCTTTATAATTGTATCAATCATGTCTTACCTCCGCTTTCGCTCCATTCGGATACCTCTTGTCAGCTTCAGCCTGCAATGCCTTCAGATCAATGCCAATGTCAAGCAGAGCCTTCTCCATGGCATACCATTCCATGTCATCGTCATCGAGAGATCCGTTGTACTTGGCTGTGATCTTGATGTAGTTATCAATCATCGCCCAGTACAGCCTCTCACACCTCTCCTTGCCGAATCCGAAGACAACGTGCAACGTATACAGCCAAAGACCATCCATCTTCCTGCATAACAGCTCATTCGCATCATATGTCATCTGATCCGCAATAGCCTTAGCCTCTTTCAGCCTCCGCTTCCGTTCAAGCTTCTTTGTCAGACTCATGATCTCTGTACTCCTCTATACAGTCTCTTGGTATATGATTCTCGTCTCTGAATTTCTTTAACGAGTATGCTTTACTGTAATGGTATGGGCAAGCATAGTTCCCTCTGCCACACATATGTGCTATCACCCATTCCCCATGCTTTATGTCGGGGATTTCATCAAAATCCTCAAGCTTCTCACCCTCTTCAAGTATTACGAAATGATCCCTTGCATTATCCGACATGGACTTATGTGGATTTTCAGAACACATCCCATGCTCATGCTTTCTGAAGAAGTCATTCAAGTGTCCCTCCATATTCTTGGCGGTACAGTAATAAGATCCTATGTATCCACTTCCCAAAGTTATCTGGTCACCACAGTGCTTGCACGTAAGCATTATTCTTGAGTTAGACATCACCCCTCACCGCCTTCATCGGGATATTCATCTCTTGCTTTTGCACACAGACTTCTTATGAATTCGGCACACTCTTTGGTTTGTTCGATCCACCCACCACGAATGGATGTACCCCAATTCCCAAACATACCGACCAAAAGCATCCAAATTACGTGCTCTTCCGAGTGCCACACATTCGGATCTAAAGGATTCCCATAAACCTCCTCTGCCTTTTCAAGTTCATCTGCAAGCTTTTCAAGCCATTCCTCATGACCGTTGTACCATACGATACATTCCAGAGCATATTCCATGCTGTTTATCATCACCCCTCACCCCTCCTTCAGTTCAGCACCGCAGGCAGCATATCCTGCGAGGTCAACGAAAGAGTCATCCGTTGCAGTCCCGGTCTTAACTCTCGCAATCTTCAAAAGAGCCATCATCATAGCAACATCAACGGAACTTACCTCAACCCCAAGGTAAGCAGTCCAAAGGTTTGCTATCCTTGCAAAGTTATTCTCAGGAGAACCGTACTGATCCTGTCTCTCTCCGCATACGCACTTCATTGCGTTTTCAAGTGTTTCTTTTCTTTTCATTTATCAATCCTCCTTTTTTGCATCTTCTCGCCACCACTTCAGAATAGTGGCATAATGGTTAGCTACAGTAGCATTCTTTTCGATAATGAAGTTAGCAAGCTTCTCCATGTATCGGTCAAAGCCATCAAGTCCGAGCTTCTCTATGAGGTCATCCATCTGATCCTGTGTCAGATAGACCACACCCTTGCCGAGCTTACCCCCGATAGCCTGTATCTTTTCCACAGGCTCGGTGTTGCTGTTGTCTCCCGATGCACTAACCTCAACTACCTCTAACCTATCTCTATCCTTACTCTTACCTAACCTATGCTGACATTTGTCAGTCACTTGACTGTCACTTGACTGACATTTGCTTGACATACATATCTCGTCCCATTTCTGAATAACCTCATCAGCATTGAGGCTACCGGTTTCGGTGTCCTTCAAGGATACATTGCACTGGTGGCATATAACTGAGATGTTCCCAAGTTCGTGTTTACCACCCTTGGAGATTGGAGTATTATGCTGAATGCTCGGTCTACGATTATTCGTAATAACACCGCATTCATCAATATCCTCACTCATTGCACATCCACATACAGGGCACTCCTCGCCATAAAAGGCTTGTCTTATCTTGTACTCAAAGCTATAGGGCAATGTGCTTTCCCTGTATGCCTTCTGTCTTGCTGTTTCATTTGTAGATGGCAGCATAGCTGTAGTATCTGATATGAGAGAGTAAGCTCCATTTTCCTTCTCCACAAGCATGGACATCTCTTCAGGATATACAGTATCCTTTTTTCTGTCTCCCCTTATGTAGTTGTGAATCTTCCAGTGCTTGATCACTACTATCCCCGAATCAAACGGTATAATAAATCGTTTTGTAATTAGCACCTTCAGATCATCATCAGCACAGCCTACCATCCTCTGTATCTTCTTGGGATTGTTGATGAATCCATCATCATCTGCCCTCATGGATAGATGAAAGTACAGAGCCTGAGTGGACAGAGGCATATCAATGAATGCATCACTGTCTATGATTGTTTTTGCAAACATTCTGCGTTCTGCCAAAGTTTATCACCTCCATCCTCACGGACATCGATCCTCACGATGTCCTCTATATCTTCAAGCCTCATGGCTATCTGTTCCTTCACACCGATTATGTTGTCGGTGTCTTTGATTTTGATTATTATAAGTATAAACTCCACCTCTTTTTCATTTCTGCAGGGATGGACTGCCCTTTATTCCGAATGCCAGTCCAATGAGTACCACCAGCTTGTCCCTCGCAATTAAAATTGCTTGCCTTAAGGCTTGCGCCATTCTCTGAATGTAGAGTATAGGTTATAACCTTCTTGTATCCCATAGCCTTTGCAATGCGGCTGCAGGCTCCATATAACATCGAGCAGGCATTCTTCGTGCCATCCGTGCAAACTCTGTTTATCTCAAGAGTATATCCATCATCAAGCCGCCTGCTCACAGGTCTTCCGCACACCGCCACTCCATGAATGTGTCCTTCGTCATCGATGACCGAGATGCAGAATTTGCATCCTGTAGTAGCATTGTGATGACGATGGTTTTCGTTTATGTACCCCGAAGCTTTTCGGAACGTGATAGGAGCGATTCTCATCTCTCCTCACCCCTTAAAACGGCAGATCCTCATCATCTGCGATAGCCTCAAAGTTCGGTGCAGATTCACCTGTGTAAATCGGCATAGGTGCAGGAGTAGACGATGCCTGCTGTACTGCCACAGGAGCTTCGCTCTTTGAATCAACAAAAGATGCCTCCTCAACTTCAATACTCACAGAGTAGTGTTTGTTACCATCCTGATCAGTCCAACTCTTGGACTGAAGGTTACCTACAATGCTGATGGAGCTTCCTTTTCTGAAATACTTGCAGATGAACTCAGCAGTCTGTCTCCAAGCAGTAACGGTAAAGAAATCTGCAACAGATTCTTCACCATCCTTGTTGAATCGTCTGTTTACAGCTACGGTGAAATTAACCACCGATACTCCCGAAGGAGTCTGCTTCAGTTCGGGATCGCCTGTAAGTCTGCCTCCGATGATTACCTTGTTAAAATTGAAATTCGCCATTGTTAATGCTCCTCCTCAATAAGCTTGTATACTGAATAGTGAGTAACCTCACCGTATCTGTTCATCGCTGTGCCTGTAGTGCTTGTGATCTTGTATCCTCGCTTCTTCAGATCACTGATCCTCGATGCGAGACGGAGTATTCCGTACTCCATAATAGCCTCAAGGGAACTGATAGTCCCATAGTCCCTCATGTGCCGAAGGATTCTGTCGCACTGAGTCTCCTTCATTACTCAGTCACCTCCCCGGTGTCGGTGTCAACCTCGGTAAAGTCACCCTCAACGAAGGGAGCAGAATCACCCTGATCAAGTCCGTATTCCTCCTGCATCTGATTTGCAAGAGACATACCATCCTCACGGCTCTGATAGTCAATGGACATCACACCCCACTTACCGATGAGCTTGCGATATACGGTCTTGCGAGCCATGGCATCGAAGTCCTCTCTCCAACCTTTGCCCATGTAGTCACCCTTGCGGAACTTCTTCTCGTGATTCTCAATCTGCTTCACGGTCATGTAGATGGTCTTCTCAGCACCATTGACCAGCCTGTAGTATCCAACATATCCGATGATGGGCAGGGACTCTCTCTTGTCCTCATCCTCCTCAAAGCGGATGTCCACCTCCTCGGTGAGTCTGTTGTAGCTCTTCAGCTCACCCTCTCTGATGTCCACCACGTTGATGGTCTTGTAAGAGCCTGTACGAAGTGCAAGCTGATGCATACCCTTCCATCCGAGGATGAAGTTGGCTGTCATCTTGCCCTTGTTCTTGAAAGGTACTATGTACGCATATCCGAGATTCTGATCCACCGGGAGATCAAATGTTGCTGCCTTGAGAGCTGCTTGAACAACTGTCATAGGAGACTCAAAGAATGCCTGTTGCATCGTCTGATCTGCATTAACGAGTGATACCACAGATGAAATGAACTGAGGTGCTCTCTTGCCGAGAAGCTCATCAAATCTGCTTCTCATCTTCTCCCCATCGAGGATAGAAGACATAAGCTGATTCACCGTCTGCTGTGCCGCAGGAGCTGCCGTGTTTGCCTTTGTTACCTGATTCTGAATAGTGTTTCCCATTTTTTATTCCTCCAAAATTAAATTAAATTAGTCATCGAATGATTTGTGGCAGTGTGGACAATAGGTTACGAGTGTCTTTCCTGCCTGCTCTGTGGTAATAGCTGTGTAAATCTGCTTTCCGCATTTCCAACAGAAGCCACTGTGAGGAGCGAGTAGAGGCTGTCCTGTCCTCTTGCAGTATTCTCTCTGAGCCTCAATGGACTTATGTACGTTGTACTCAGGCATCAGAACTCACCTCCGAGATTCATGTATATCCGCTTGAGAGCGAAGGAAGCAGCCTGAGCCACACCAAGCACACCATCGTGCATGATGTGTCCGTGACCGATGGCAATCTCAGTCTTGATATCATCCTTCACCTCGTAGAGCCTTGCTACAATCACATTGTCGAGGTGCTCAATCTCGTAGGTGTATGAAACCGCTTTCTCGATGAATTTGAGTTCATCCTCCGGGAAGAACCTCTCGCTACCGTCATAGAGTGTCACGAGGTATACGTTGTTCCCCTTTACACTCCTGAGCTTGTCCTTTACAACACCAGTACCACTGGCATATACAAATCCAACCTTATCTCCAATTTGAAATTCCATTTTTATTCCCTCCAGTAATCGTAAATTTCAATCGATAGTGGCAAACCGTGATCTGCCGAAACAATAAGTTCGTGGTCTGTTTCTTTGCTTAGTGCAACTAATTCTTCGATGGAATTGATAACGATTGTTGCTTCCGGACAAAAGGAATCGCTTTCGATCTCGTGATATTCATATTTAGATAATACCGGGTATGCATCAAGAAGCAATTTTTCATGGTATCCTGTATGAGTGATTCGAAACTCCATTTTTACTCTCCAATCTCCGCCACCTTAAAGGTGCGATATACTGATTTTTTGTAATATTCAGACAAATCAATGTCTGTGTGGTCAGCAGCGAATCTCTTTGCATCAAAGTTGCTTCTCGATGAAGTTGCAAAGGACACTCTGTAGCGATCAGATTCGCCTTTTCCTGCCTCTTTCATAAAAGCCTTAACCTTATTCGCAGCTTCGTCTCTTCGTGCCTCCAGTGCCTTTATCTGAGCTGAGAGTGCAGTGTACTCGGCAAGCTCTCTGTTGTATGCCGAAAGTCCCACCACCTCATCATTGGATTGAGGATAGAGCAGGGAAATACTCTCCGTTGTGGACTTGTTACCATCAGCCATGGGAGGAGTCTTCGTCCGTACATACTCCCAAAATTCTTCCTCAGACTTCGCAAGAGCAGCAATCTCTTCCTCATCTCTCTCAATCACGAAGTTATAGAAGCCTTCACCGAGAACAAGCACACCGAGATACCATCTCTTGCATCCCGTAACCATCAGGTAATGCACACACTGCACATAGTAGTTGTCGGGGAATGCTCCGTTCTTGAACTTCTTCAAGTTCAGCACCGATGTGGTCTTGCACTCAAGTCCTGCATCCTC
>JAEIGA010011520.1_pt1 | contig 13431 bp, 12 predicted proteins | sample 9270691 | NCBI WGS metagenome assembly JAEIGA01 (sample SAMN17057246, study PRJNA624740) | gut metagenome | biome: biome; isolation source: fecal sample | host: Bos grunniens | place: China: Xizang | collected 2019
ACACCTGCAAGAGTTTCCCAGTTATCATCCTGGTATCTTTCTACACCGGTACGAATGAAGTTAAGAACCAACTCGCCCGCATCTTTGTTGATAAGTCTGGCAGCATATGCACTTGCATACCCCTCCAAAACCTTCAGATTGGTCATAAAATCAGTGTAATTGGTTACACTTCCCGTTGTTTCCTCTGCGATGGCAGTCAGTGGCATAACACCGAGAACCATAACCAAAGCCAAAAGCAACGTCAAAACTCTTTTAAAGTTGTTCTTCACTCGTTTTACCTCTCTTTTTCAGAATAAATTTTGGCAAACAGCACGCACCGCGCGGCAGCTGCCGACTCAAATCGCCCGACCAGCAAGAAGGCATAGTTCGGACAATACTCCGTATATCATTATACCACTTTTTGTCGCTGTTGTCAATGTTTTATCTTACATATTATTGTAAAAAAAGAGATTTTTTCGCGAAGAATGGCGACAAGAGCATCCGCCGAAAAAAGTGCCGCGCAAAGCGACCGCAGAGAGGCGAAAAAACGGAAAAATCTCCGAGACCACAAAGGGTCTCAGAGATAAATGTCCCGCAGGAGCGGGTGATATTGGGAACATTTTGTGCCAGGTTGGCGCGAGAGACTTTTATCAAGCAAACAGTCTGAACGCCCACCCCATGGTAGGTATCACACGTACAATTTTGCTTACCGTTGTTTCTGTTATGGAGGTGCAATTACTTCACAAAGTAAACCTCAAGATGATTATTAGTACAATCCCAATCATCCTCACCCCAATCCCAATTATCAGCGGTTCGCGAGCGTGTAGTATGAGATAAATACTTTGGTAAGTGCTCAATAGCGAACTTGAATATCTAATATTCGAATTTCTCCCCCTTTATTTTATCCCGCATCGCATTTTTTATCACACCAATCGCATTGAATCAAATACACCCAATAGCTAAAAAGGCTGTCACGCACAAAATTGCGAGACAGCCTTTTGTTTATTCGATTTCTAATAAAGGCTTTCGTCATAGGGCATTATCAAACTGCTCCAGCGCACTCCGATTATCCGTGCACACACCTTGCAGGGCGATTTTTTTCTGACGGAGAGCGCCGATGTCCTGCAAAACCTCATGCAACACCGCATTCAGCGCCTCCTGCGTATTGTCGCATACCCAGCCGGCACCCGCTTCTTCAACCATTTCGTGCGCCGATGTGGTTCGCGTGGTCAGCACGGGAAGTCCGAGGCTGCGAGCCTCGTCAATCACCATGGGTGCCGCCTCGTGATACGAGGTCATCAGCAAAAGATCCGCGTGCTTCATATATCGGTACGGATTGCTTTGCTCACCGTAAAATATGACATAATTATCCATGTTCCTTCTCTGCGTCAGTGCTTGTAGCATTTCCCGTTCGCTGCCATCACCGACGATGTGCAGCATCGCACGCGAGCCTTGCTCCTGCGCGTACGCCAGCGCTTCAATGGCACGATCAATTCCCTTTTCGCGCGACAAACGCGCAACCAGCACGATATTCACAAAATTCTCATTGTAAATCACCGGCTCACAATCCGCCAAGCGCCGAATTTCCTCGAATCGATGGCAATTCCGCACGGTCGCACATCGATTCGCTAAATGGGGTAGCATTTCTACAAGCGCCGCGCGGCAACCCTCGGAGCATGCGGCAATTTGATCAAATTGCTCTATCTGGCGATTATTCTCCACATGGTTGGAACCGCAGTTGCGATAATCCCCATGCAAAAATAAAACTTTTTTATCCGACTTGACGCAATGCAAAACGAAGTCCTGAACGCCACCGTAAAAGGACTTTGGACGCCCGTTATGAAGAAACGCAATCGCGCAATCATACTGCTCCGCAAGCTCCGGCAGACGGCATTTGAAGTGTCTGAGCAGCTTGGTTCTGCCAAAAATTCGACAAAGTAACGCCAAAAAACCGCGGCACAGAAAGTCAAATCCTTTGCATTCTCGCTGACACATGCCGAGGTAGCGATACGGTCCTTTTACCTCAATGATGCGTACGGACGGCGGTAACTGCTCGGCATAGACACCGACCTTTTTGAACAGGCAAAGCGTAATATCGTACTTTCCCTCGATCGTCCAAAGCAGGTTGTACAAGCTCTTCTGTACGCCACCGATTTTCATATTGTTGTTGACAATAATAATTTTTTTCATGAATTATCCTGCTGCGAATGATACGGCTTCATATTCTTCCCTCCGCGCACACCGGCATAGACCAACCGAAGCCGACGCAGCACGCCAATATTTGTTTCTCGCTTGAAGCGCACGCCAAAATACAGGGCCATCAGGCCATACATCCGCGGGAACAACTTTCGCACGAGTACACCTCTGTCATAGAAATACTTTTCGTTATAGCCGGTAAACCAGGTTGATGTATCCTTGCAACAGGTTCCAAGGACATAGCTGTGTGAATATACCTTCAAGCCGGCATCAAAGCAGGACTTGAGGAAAAGAGTGTCCTCTCCTGAGCTGAACGGACAACCGCCGCCAAAGGATTGGTGGAACGTGATGTTGCTTTTCACCAGCGCGCCCCTTCGGGCAGCAACGCGTGCCGTTCCATATCGCATAGCGTTCCAAACATGCAGTCGTCGAATAGGGGAACGTCGTTTTTCTATTATTTCGCCTTTTTTTACAATATCGAGTCCGAAAATAAGCACATCTGCCTGAGGAATCTCATCAAAAGCCTCTGCCACCTTGGCAGGCATATCGTCATAGTACATCATATCGTCATCGCCAAAAACAACAATGTCCGCATCAGCCGCCATCAAAGCAATGTTTCGATTCAGACCAACGCCACGTGTAGGAGTTGTGATCATTTTCCACGTTCCGTATTCCGTTTCACTAACTGCTACTTCGTCACGATCCGCCTGATTGGCGATCACCGCATCGCAGCGGATATTCATTTTTTTTGCAATCGACAAATCCGCTTGGTGCATCGTAGCAACCAGCACCTGCAATCTCATAACACACAACCTCCTTCCGTTTTTCAGTTAATTATCGAATACTCCTGGTCAAAACATCGAATTTCAACCCTTTTTGATATTCCAAATAGTTTTCGTAAGAATTATCCGGATCAATCAGAATCGCATGCTGCTTGATCGCACGCGCCTCGGGAGGCGGCAGTTGCATGTAGTCCCCGTACAAAATTTGCAAAATTTCATCATATCGCGCCGGTATCGGATAACGCTCGCCTTCAAAAGATGCCTCCACCCGTTCTTCAAACAATTCCTGCGAATAGACGTTTTTCTCATATTTTGAAGCGGCAGCAAAAAACGTATGTACCATGCCGCTTTTTGGGGCTTTGCCGCGTGCCAGCTTCAAAAAAGGAGCTACAGGAAGCAGCCTGCAAGCGTGCATAATAAATTTCTTTTTCTTGCTTACCGTTTCATAGCCGCGTTTCCACAGTGCCTTGGCAATAACCACCTTGGAGGCGTAGAACTGAAGTTTTCTTCCAAGGAGAGAACGACAAGCGCGATCGCACGGAAACAAGTCGATATATATGCCTTGATGAGTTTTTGTGTCACGCGGATGATATTTTTCGAGACAAGTCGTCCCATTCAAGCGCAATTTTGAAAAGCAAAGCGGCCAATGCTCCGAAAACTCCTTCTGCAGGAAAAACTTTTCTCGATCCAGCACAGCATCCGCCTGCGACAGGAAACGCTCATAATCCTCTCGCATCATTAAAACGTCCACATCGTCATCCCACGGAATAAAGCCGCCGTGGCGCACGGCACCGAGTAATGTGCCCGAAAATAGCATATACGGAATGTCAAGATATTTACATACACGGTCAAATTCACGCAGCAGCACCAACAACGCTTGTTGGTGCTGCTTATGCATATCTACCGCATCTTTCTCTGCAACATTCCGTATTTCTGTCATGTTATGAACCATAATATTTCTTCAATCCATTGAATGCGTACGAAACAAACAGCCTCGCACTTTTCAATCGCGAAAAACGCAGATAGTCTCGATAAATACGCCACCGATTCTGCGCACTTCTTCGTTTATCAAATGATCTGGAATTTTCGAGCAACCGCCAATCGACCAACGCTTCACGGCAACCAGCAGCAACTCTTCCATCCTGCAATATACGAAGCCACAAGCAATAATCCTCATGGTAAAAACCCGTCGCAAAGCGATATTTAGTTATCATATCGCGAGACAGCATCACGGTTGAGCAACCAATGACGTTCTCCTTCAGCAAATCACAAAATGTGATACGTTCTGGCACGACATAAGGACGCTTGACGGAATCTCCGTTTGCATCTACAATAGCATAGGAGGTATAAGAAAGTCCCGCCCCCTCCGCAATCATTTTGTTCAATTGATACTCTAACTTCTCCGCATGCCAAACATCGTCACTATCCAAAAAAGCAGCATAGTCACCAACACACAGATCCAGTCCACGGTTTCTCGTGTTGGCTACGCCAATATTACGTGGATTCTTTAGCAACTTGATCCTTGTATCTTCAGCCAACAAACGCTCAACCACGCGACAGGTGGCATCCGTTGATCCGTCGTCCAATACAAGCAGTTCCCAATTTTCATGCGTCTGTCGCATTACGGAACGAATGGCCGCCTCTATATAAAGCTCACAATTATATGCCGGCATAATCACCGAAACAAGTAAGCCTTTCGACTGCGTATCATCCATCATGGCTTGATCTCCATATCAACCGCCTTTGCTTCTCCTTGGCGAGCTAAAAAAAGCACTCCCAAGCACAAATAGATTGGCATCAAAAAGAATTCATCAAAAAATAACATATCCAGCGCCATCCAGGGGCCGAATGCTCCGATCAGCAAAATACTCAATTGCGTTAAATTATACCAAGCTTCCTTCGCGCCCAACATCAAATTTCGAACGTAATATACCATCCACACCAGCAGCATCACGCCGCCAAGCAAGCCAAATTGGAAAACAATTTGCAAGATTGTATTATGCGAGGCTCTTTCATTAATAAGCACATTTGAAAATCCCTTGCCGAACAATATTAATAGCGGATCTTGCGTGAACGCTCTCAAATACTGCATCCACAAATCAATTCGTCCCGTTGTCAGATCTGATAGGCTTTGATTTCCTCTCAAACGTGAAAGCAGCATGCCCACCATATCCGTAAATGCGGTGCTCATCAGCAAAAAGGCCACTCCCACCAGCAGTGTGAGTAAAATTGCTACTTTCGCCGTTACCTTTTCCCTTGCAAACAGCAATGCAATAAGCCAAAACAGAATCAACACCACGAGAATCAAGAAAAACGATTTTGAAACCGACATAAATCCACAATACACGAGCAAACTCGTCAAGGCAACCAAAGTAATCGCTCTATGTCTCACTGGTTGGTTCAAGAAAATGACGAATATTCCACCAAGCACTGTCGTAATATGTGCCGAAAAGAAATTCGGATCTCCGTAAAAACCGGAATAGCGAATACCGCCGATCATTTGATGCATTCTGATATAATATCTTGTAATCGTCGGAAATATGATCAACGTACGCGCAGACAGAGCCGCAGTGATAATTCCCATGGCAAAAAGCAGTGTCAGCCAGTAGAAATCATATTTTTCTCCAAGCTCTCTTTGGAGAAGCGGAGCCAGCAATAATGCTGCTGAAAACAAAATATAGCTATTGTCTATTGAATATCCGTACAGCGTTTTAATAATCAAGGACAAAGCAATCAGGCAAAGTGCCGGCACAAAGTGCTTTATGCTGATATTTTTACTCCCCTTCACTGCGTATATTAAAAATACCGATAGCATTGCTACGGTATAAATAGAAATCGTTCCAGGTCTGAATTTCAACAAAGAAGCATACGGAAGGAAAAACAATAAGATTGGAATAGCCCACCCACGCAATGCTGCCCAAATGACGAATGCAAGAAAGAACGCAAGGCAGGGTACCAACAATATCATATTACCCAAGGTCTGGGACAACAGCAACCAAATGACCTCAACAAGGCAAACCACCATCCACAAAACCTTCGATTGAATTTTCAACATAGCTCAAAATCCTCATTTTGCACCTTCGCGGTGAACTACTACCCGAACGGTTGCAAACATAATTTTTATATCCAATCCAATGGATCTTTTTTTGATATACTCCACATCATACACAATCTTTTCTTCAGGTTTCAAATGATACCCTCCGTTGACCTGTGCTAATCCCGTCAAGCCGGGCTTGACCTTGAGACGCTCTCGAAATCCATGGATATACTTTTCAAATTCATTATAAAAAATCTCACGCTCCGGCCGGGGGCCAACCAAACTCATCTCGCCCTTCAGAATACACCACAGCTGAGGAAGCTCGTCCAACCGCGTTTTTCGCAAAAACCGTCCGACGCGCGTAATTCTAACGTCAGCATCTCCTGCCGACCATTGCGCACCGTTTTTTTCTGCATCGGTATACATGGTGCGGAACTTTATCACATTAAATTTCTTGCCGTTAAGCCCCAAGCGCTCTTGCCGATACAAGGCATGCCCTTTTGTCGAGCAGCAAATCAAAAGGGCGATGAAAGCCATCGGAAGCAAGAAAAGCAGCAAAAATATGACGGAACAGAAAATATCGAACACTCGCTTAAAAAAAGAGTACATCGGTTTTGCTTCGATTGCACCCAAATTCTCCACGTAAAACTCTTTTTGAACCTCAAAAGGCAAGATCACCTTTTTAGGCTCAGCATTTTTCTGTTCAACAAATTGCTTTTCCACCAATGGCCTCATCGCTCCTCTCGCATGTTCACTGTTTCAATTCATAGAAGCACTCGACAACGACCGCCATGACGGAATCGGAGTCGGGATAAAATTCCATAAATTCCTCGCCTACGCGATTTTCACCGCTGATATCGAGAATAGTATCGAGTTCATAACCGGAAAGTCTGTCCAGCAAGCTCTCCAGTCTGTTGCCGGAGCAGTCCGAAACCAAAAACTCCGTCATCTTCAAGGCAGTATGCGAAAGGAAAGACTCATCCTCTGCCATAACCTCGCGGGTCTTGGCATACACCGCCTCAAGATATTGCTTTTGGCGCTTCATTCGACTCTGGTTGGTCGGGTCCTCCATACCGTAGCGGGAACGAATGTAGGTCAGAGCCTGCTCGCCCGACAGCGTCATGGTCTCACCCTGCACAAGGCTTGGATCCACACCGCTGAAATCCTCCAGGATCTCCAGCGTGACACCGCCCAAAAGATCGGTATAAAGCGGGATCGCTTCCATCGTAACCGACACGTAATGATCGACCCGTGCACCCCAAAGCAGATCGGAGACAGCATCCGCCGTATTGCGGCAGCTGACCTCACGTCCGTTTCCATAGGTGTGAGCAAGTGCGATTTGCTTGGTAGCCGTTCCTATTTTGTCACCTGCAACGCCCAAAACGTTCATAATCGCCATGGTGTCGCGGTTGATGCGAATGGCGCGGCAGATCTCTTCCGATGGGTCAATGACAAGCAAGAGAAGGAAATCCGCCTGCTTATCATTATTGTAAGAACCGCTATCTTCATTTGCATAGGAATCAAGACCCAGGACAAGCATGGTCTCAACGTCTTCTCTGAGGACATACTCCTGCCCCTGATACGTCAACGTTTTCTCCAAAACGGGTCTGTCGGGAAATTTGTTATGGTCGCTTTCCCAAATTGCCAACACGATAAAGCCGATGACCAACAAAGCCACGGCCGCAAGGATAATGACAAGCTTGGCGCGCGAGGTACCTCTTGCGCCAAACTCGCCACGATCGCCTTTAGTCAGCATCTTATCTTACTTTGCAGCCTCAGCAGCGGTGTCCTTCTTCTTGAATACGAAGAACCAAAGAGCTGCGCCAACAGCAACCAGAACAAGAATGATCAGAAGGATGATCCACCACAGGTTGCTGCCGCCCTCTGCGGGAAGCTCACCGGTGGTAACGACCAGTGCGATGGGAGCAGCCTCGGTGCCGTAGAACTTCACGGTGTTGTTCTCTCTGTCAATCTCGTAAACGTCGCAGGTCTCCCAGTTGGACGAGTTCAAACGCAAAACACCAACCAGCTTGCTTGCATCGTCGACCTTGATGGTGATGGTAAAGCCGTCGTGCTCGTCGTGATTAGCGCAATTCGCAATATCAACGTCGAACAGATCACTGATCGCCAGCTCAGATGCATCTACCTTGAGCTGCTTTGCCAGCTTAGCCATAATTTCCGAAAAATCAGAGCCGCCGTTAGCGATATCTGCGTATGCCTGCTCAAGCAGAGCACGAGCCTCGTCGCTCAGAGAAGCTCTGTCAGCGTAAGCAGTGATAACCAGCTCAGCCTTGCAATTCTCGGAATCGGGCTCAACGCTTACAATGGTGGGTGCAGGTCTGCCGGAGGGGCTGGAAACGAATGCGCTTGCAGCGAATGCGGGGATGGCCAGTGCAACGATCATCAGCATAGCCATGAGGAATGTGGATACTCTTTTCATAATAAGTACTTCCTTTCGATTATTAAAAATTTAATATGTTTTAATATTAATTTTTCAGTGTTTGAGCAAACAACTCTCTCTGATATTCCATATAAGCATCAGCAACCGACGTGCCAAGTTTTTTTTTGATTTGAGAGAAAGCCTTTGCAACGTTGGGGGAGCGATCGGTCATATTGTGACAATCCGATCCGAGAAAGTGGATCTGATTATCCTTGACCATTTTGATGGCTTTACGCCATGTGCGGTGCTCGGTGAAGAAGGAGGAATTCGACTGAAACAGTACGCCGTTCTCCAAGAGTCGGTTGACAACGTCCTTTTTCTGTGCAAATATGTACCTCTCCACGTGTGCCAAGACGGGGATGATTCTTCCCTGTCCTGCAATGTCGAGAACTTCTCTTACAGCATATTCCGACCACTTGCTCATTGACATTTCCAAAAGCAACAGTCGGCTACCGTCAATCCGCAGCTTTTTGAGATCGGGCAGACGGCTGATTCCCTCATAGTACTTGACCTCCGCGCCCAAAATGATCCGGGGAACGTCGGTGTACTGCGATGCGAGTGCGGCATATGCCGCGTCGCGTCTTGAGAGAAAGCTGTCAACGGAATCATCGTTAGCGTAGAAATGCGGGGTTGCGATGACAGTCGTAACGCCCTGATCCTTCATCGCAGACAGCATCAAAAGGCTTTCTTCCAAGCCCTGGCTGCCGTCATCCACGCGAGGCAGAATATGCGAATGAAAATCAAGCATTTGCGCTCACCTCCTCACTTCTTGTCTAAGGTGTCGGAGGGCTTGGAGGTTTTCGCAGCGCTGTTATCACCGTAGCTTTCGTACTCACCGTAATGGCCGTAATGCTTGTAATAACGATAATTGCGCTTGTACTTATACTTGCTGTAATATTTCTTGTCGCTTTGCGTCTCGTTCATGACACAGCCAAGAACGTTGACGTTAGAGAGTCGCAGCTGTCTGAAGCAGGTAGCCAGCTCTCTTTTTTCGGTGTATTCCTCGCGGATAACCACGATCATACCCGTGATGTACTTGGAAACTGCCAAAGCATCCGAGACGATGTTGACGGGCGGCAGGTCGATGATGATATAGTCGAAATAATCCGACAGCATATTCAGCGCATCGCCCATGCGCTTGGAGCCCAGCAGCTCGGAGGGATTGGGCGGCAGCATACCCGAGGGCATAATATACCAGGTATCAAGCTCGGGAGATCTCAGCTTTTTGAGATCAAACGAAGCCTGACCCAGCAAAAGATCAGCCAGACCGAACTCACTCTCCATTCCCATCTTCTTTGCGACGGTAGGAATTCTCAAGTCGCCGTCGATGATCAGTACCTTTTTACCGCTCTCAGCCAGAACGTAAGACAGGTTGATCGCCGTGGTACTCTTGCCCTCGCCTCGCATAGAGCTGGTTACACCGATAATGTTGCAGCCCTCGTTTTTCGGCAAGGTAAAGGACAGGTTGGTACGAAGCAGCTTATACTGCTCGGTCGCCGTAAACTGCAGATTTTTGTGGAGCGTCTTTTGCGTTTCCGCCAGGGAGAAGAAATTGCCTTTGTTTTTCTTATTTTGCATTGCCATGGATCATCTCCTCCTTACTTCGCGGAATCCTGACTATAAGACTTGTACTTATAGTAACGGTTGTAGTAGCCGTATTTCTTAGAGCCGCCGTCAAGCAGGTTGGGAACCTTGGCCAAAATGGGATAGTTGTACGTCTGGATGACATAATCCTCGTCATGGACCGTGTTATCCATCAGTGCGGATATAATCAGTACAGCGACTGCAAGCAACATACCGACGATAAAGCCGACCACCGTGTACATGGTGATGCTCGGCGCTACCTTTTCGGTATCGACGATGGCCGAATCAACGACCTCCATCGATGCGCCCTCAATAACCTCGGCAATACGCTGCGGAAGCACCACGGCAATGCCGTTGGCAAGCAGCTCCGCCTCATAGGGGTCTTCGCAGGTGACCGTCACCTGTATGACCTCGGTCTCGTTGACCGGCGTGGAGTCGATCATATCGTAGACATCTTCCCAAGTATAACTTACGCCGGTTTCATCGATCACGCGCTCCAGTGTCGTGCGGTTTTTCAAAAGAACCGTATAGGTTTTCGCCAAGCTTTGTGCCGCCGTCAACTCCGAGGAGGTGATGCTGAAGCCCAAGTCGCCGACGTTAAACGAGCTGTTGTTAACGTACAGCATAATCGAGGAGGAATACGTGGGAGAGATCAAGAATGCCGCCAAAGAGAAGCCCATCGCAGCAACCAAAATACTGACCACAGCCACAACCCATACGTTACGCCATACGACCTTGACAATATGCGATAGATCTACCACATAATAGTCATTTGTCATTTTTTCTGTTTTTTCCATTCAAATATGTACCGCTCCGGTTGATATTCGAAAATGGCAAACGATCAACCCTTGCATTCACCATCCTGTGTGAGACCTCATTGCCAAACGAATGAGTCACACCGCACATCCGCAGGAATTTCATTGGAATTTCAGGAGAAAATACAGTAGCAGATGCTACACTCTCCTCAGCTTATTCCATACCAAGTATATTATATCACACGCCTTGATTTTTTGCAATACTTTTTTCAAAAAAACATCGGTCTTTGCCGACAAATATGTGCTTTTTTCGTGGTGCTTTTTGGGTATCCTTACAAATTATCATGCAAATTTGCCATATTTCCCGTTTTTCAAGCAAAATCGGACAGCAACTTGTTTTCCAAAGTGCGCACCACGTTGAAATGGCAATCACACTCACAGCCTGTCCTGGCGGCCGAGTCTTCACCCCATTGTACGCAGAAAAATCGCGTCTATGATAAATTTCCGCAAGCTTTTATAAAACAAGGAAGAAAGCCTTGACATTTGCGTTATGCCTTTGTATAATGTAGGCAAGAGCATCATAAAAGCCACGCAAAGGAGAGCCTGTATGGAATTCACCGTCCCGACGAGAATGGAATCCCCCAACCCGGCGTCGCACGTCGACCGATACTACATGCGACGCGTGATCACCGACAATCAGATCGAGCTCCACTGGCATAATTTTTTTGAAATCGATTTCATGGATGCCGGCTATGGCATGCACCGTCTCAACGGCGTTGAGCGTCCGTTTTCACGCGGCACGTTGAGTGTGCTCAGTCCCTTTGATTTTCATTCCTATCGGCACGAGCATGCACGCAAGGAATTCATGTCCTGCTTCAGCTTTCATTTTGACGATCACGTTCCCAATGCACAGACGCTTGCGCGGCTGCGCACCCTGGCCGGCAAACAGCTGCAGTGCGGCTCGGAGCTGTGTGATCTGCTGATCAGCGAATTTCGCCTTTTGGAGTCGGAATGCAACGAGGATCATTCTGACCGCGACGCCATGGTACGAAACATTTTGGAGCGAATCACGCTGTACGCTGTCAAGGTGCTGGGGATAGATACACCACCGGGCAACGTGCCTGCCGAGATGATCTACATTGAAAACAATTTCCGTCAGCCGATCACGTTGGGCGACGCCGCCAGGATTGCGGGTTACTCGGAGGACTATTTTGGACGGCTGTTCAAGCAGCAGTACGGCTGCGCCTTCCAGGAGTATCTCCTCGGGCGACGGCTGCAATGGGCCTATGGGCTGCTGCGCTCCTCGCGCCGCTCTGTCACCGAGATCGCATATGAGGCCGGCTTCAACAGCCACGCTTATTTTTGCCGTCGCTTCAAAAAACGCTACGGCATCACACCACTGCAGGCGCGAAAGGAAGCAGACAGTACACCCATGCAGCCCGAATTTTTGAAATGACAGAATTGTGCAAAGAAAAGTCGGAATAGTTCAAGAAAATTCGCTAAAAAGGCGGTATAATGATAGTACAATCAGAAAATGGAGGTAGCCTTACCATGTTCAAACGAAGCCTATCGGTATTTTTAGTCTGCATCTTGATACTCTCCGCCTTATGTATGCTGTTCTCCTGCGCTGGCAGTGAGGACAAGCCTGAACAGCCCGACGAGCCGGGCACGCAGGACACCCCGGATACGCCGGATGAGCCCGATGAGCCGCAGCCCGATGCCGTCCCCGCTCCCGATATTCCCGACACGCTCAAGGGTGGCGGTGAGTCCATCGTTATCCAGCTGGAGGGCTGGGCAAACTACGCTCCCTTGGACATCGTTGACGTCGGCATCACCGAGCGCAACAACGACAGCCTCAACGACGCCGCCTATCAGCGCGACCGTCAGATTGAAGAAATGCTGGACGTTATGATTGAAACGCGCGTCTATCCGGAGTACGCACCCTCGCAGGCCGAGCTGTCCCGATTGGTCAACAGCGGCTCCTGCGACGTGGATATTTGCCTGATGCGCACGGCTGCCTTCACCAGCGCCGTCACAGGACATCTGCTCTCTGACCTTGATCGTGCCACGCTGCAATATTTCAAGGCCGACGCTCCCTACTGGGATCAGAACTCCTATGACGCACTGTCGATCGCGGACGTGCACTACGGTCTGACGGGTGATTTTACCGTCGCCGATGACGCCACCTACTGGTGCGTTTTCTTCAACAAACAGATGATCTCCGACTACGGTTTGGACTCTCCCTATGATCTGGTCCAGGCCGGCGACTGGACATACGACGAAATGTATGCCCTGGGTGAAGACGTTGCCGCTGATCTTGACGGCGTCGAGGGTCCCACCTTCGATGACCGCTTCGGCATTTCTATGATCCGCGACGTGCTGGCGGGCGCACTCAACACCTGCGGCGTCACCATCGTCGAAAAGGATAAAAACGATCTGCCCGTCCCCAGCTTCTACACCGAGGATCACGTGGATATCCTCTTGGATCTTTTGGAGATCTTCTACGATAAGGACGTCGTTTACAACGTACACGTACAGGGCGGTAACGAGGTCGAGATCTTTACCAACGGCAACGTGCTGTTCACCTTTGGCGGCGTGTATTACGGTCCGCAGATGCGCAGCGCCGATATGGAGTTCGGCATTCTTCCCATGCCCAAG
>JAEIGA010011521.1_pt1 | contig 13431 bp, 10 predicted proteins | sample 9270691 | NCBI WGS metagenome assembly JAEIGA01 (sample SAMN17057246, study PRJNA624740) | gut metagenome | biome: biome; isolation source: fecal sample | host: Bos grunniens | place: China: Xizang | collected 2019
AGAACAGAAAAACATAAATTTATGTTATTATGTTATTTTGTCTTTTTGTTTAAATACTGTTTTTGTATTCTAAAGTGCGGAAAAATGAGAAGTGAACGTTGCCGTAGTTGCGGTGATCGACGAAGTTTGGGTGATTTTCGAATGAGGTTTTTGCACCATGTTCTACTATGAGAAGTCCGTCGGGATTGAGGTGATTGTGTTTGAATACTAAATTGGGTATATCAGTTATGTTTTCAAGTTGGTAAGGTGGGTCGGCAAAAATGAAGTCGAAAGATGTTTGTGTAGATGTGAGATAGCGGAAAACATCTTGTCGCATCACGCGAATATTGTCTATTTTGAGGTCAGTGCACATCTTTCGTATATAACTAATGTGTTTTTCGCTCATTTCGATAGCTGTAATGTGTAGTGCATCACGTGAAGCTAATTCGTAACTGATGGAACCAGTGCCAGAGAATAGGTCGAGGGCAGTGATACCTTCGATGTCCATTTCGTTGTTTATTAGGTTGAACAACGATTCTTTGGCAAAGTCGGTAGTAGGTCGAGCTGTAATATTACTTGGTGGGTCGAAACGACGACCTTTGAAACGTCCGCTGATTATTCGCATTATTCAGATTTTTAGATATTTAGTAGCGAGTAGCAAGACTTACTCGCTTTGCTCGTTTTTTTTTATATTAAGTTAAATGATTGCAGTGTGAATAGTGTGCTGTATTCGTTTGGGAATTCGGGATTCCAATTCTTTGGTTTTTGTATTTCTATGTGTCGGATGTAGTCTTTAAGGAAAGGTAAAGGGTTGATTGTCGTGATATTGCCTAAAATATTGAGTGGTGTATCTTCTTGTGAGAGTTCGAGTTGTTGGTAGCAGGCAAGTATGTAATAGGCTGCATCGTTGTCGCAAGTAATTGGGTAGGTGTTTGCGAGGTGAAGTTTTCGGTTTTTTATGACAACGATATTTATGTTTTGAGTTGTTATTTCTGCCCACATAGCATCTGATTCTGAGGCTTGTAGAGCAATAAGAGTGAGCAATTCTATTTCGTGGTGTTTTTTACAAATATTATTTAAAGTTCTTGTGTCTTGTGTCTTGTGTCTTGTATCTGTAAAAGGAATTGTCCATTGATTTGTGTAACAAGCGATAATAGTATCAGAATTGATAGGATTTGCAATTGTTTTAGCGCGGAGACGGAGGTTGTTTTCGATAGGGAGAAAAGCGGTGTAGTTGTTATCAATGATTAAATTTTGTGGTATCATTGAAAATACCCCATGTCCGATGTAGGTGGCAGAGCGATAGTTTAGTTGTAGTAATGGTTCGTTGGTAAGTAGTGCAGGTGTTATGTGTTCTGCTGAAATATGTTTTATGGCAACGCTTTCGTTTTTGTCGTTAGTAATATAAAAATTATATCCATCAGGTAGCTGCCTGATGGATATACTATATGTATCAGATAGATTAGCAGCGAAAGAGGATGTTATAAAGTCAAAAGGCTTATTCATTTTGTTACTATTCACTACGTTCATGATAATCTGTGGCACTCGGGAATGTATGTGGAATAAAAAGAAAAATAAAACGACATAGTCGTAAAAAGGAGTATCTCTTTTTTATGCATTGACCCAACTTGTCAAACATAAATAAATTTGTGTTTGCCAAATTGGGTCAACGGCATTTTATTTATCTTTTTATTTATGTGATTCAGCTCGTTGCGGTGATTATTCCCAGTTACCAGAGTTGTTGTTAGGTTCTACAACTGAACCAACTTTAAGACCATTGAAACGGTTGAGTTTTGTTTGTTTGTCTTTGAGGTTGATGAGTTGTTGACGGTCGAGGTCTGAGAGGTAAGTGTCGTAGTGAGCAGATACTTCGAAGAGTGGAGTAGGAAGACCTGATGCGGCACTGATGTAAGTGATAGTATCGAATTGGAATTTAGTTCCGTTAGAGAATGGAATCACTACGAGGTCAGCAATTTGTTCTTGAGTGTAGTCGTTAGCGAGAAGTGTTTCGTAAACGCTCACGTAAGTTGTGTCACGACGGAAGTTTTCGAGACCGTTAGCGATGATTTCTTTTTTATTGCCTTTTTTGATGATAGCAAGAGCTTTTTTCTCTGTAAGACCATTTTTGAGTTGGTCGTCAGTAAGAGTACCTTCTTTGAGGACAACAGGGAGTTTGCCTTCGAGGATGAAGTGAACCAAAGTGTCGGCATTTGGACAGAAATGGTTGTTTTGTTTTTGATATTCGATTTGAACTTTACGGATATCAACAAGTTTTTTGATGATTTGTTGTTCGCGTTTAGCTTGTTCTTGTTCGAATTCGATAGGAACAGTGATACTTGTTACGCAGATGTAACTCATTGCACAAATGGCAATTACCAAAAGAGTACGGAATGCTAATTTCATATTATTTAGACTATTAGTAGCGAGTAGTGAGTAACAAGAGGAATGAAACCCAAAGTCGCTTAATTATTATTTATTTTTGTTTATAAAACTCTGCAAATATACAAAAAATAATTGAAATAGGTGAGTTATTTTTAATATTTTTTGTGGTAGTGTGTAATGTATTGAGTTATAGACCGTTCGTTCCCTTTAGGGATATGTGTGAGGGGAAGGGGGTACTAAAAGTTGGACATCTTCGATGTCCGTAGTTACCTATATTAATTCCTTATTCTCTGCTCCCTGCTCCTTATTATCTGAGTTCGGCTACGCCTTGGCGGATGATTTCGAAATCGTCGGTTGTGCAGTCAACTACGGTTGAGACTTCGGTGTTGCCAATGCCTCCGTCGATGACGAGATCGACGAGTGAGCCATATTTTTCTTCTATTAGTTCGGGGTCGGTTTCGTATTCTTTTTCATCGTTCATGTCGCGGAACGATGTTGTAAGTATTGGATTACCAAGGTTTTCGACGATAGTATGTACTATGTTGCGGTTGGGAATACGGATGCCGATGGTTTTGCGCTCTTTGATGAGGCGAGGCAATTTGTTGTTGCCATTAAGTATGAAAGTGAACGCACCTGGGGTGTTACGACGGATGAGTTTGAAGGTGTCGTCGTCCATTTTTGTGTATTCGCTGATGTCGCTTAACGAGGCACACATAACCGAGAATTGCGCTTTGTGAGGGTCGATGCCTTTGATTTTGCATATTTTTTCGACTGCACGAGTCTGGAAAATATCGCAACCGAGGGCATACACCGTGTCGGTAGGGTAAACAATTACTCCACCATTGCGCAATACTTCAACTATTTTGTTGATAGTGTTTTGGTTAGGATTTTCGTCGTAAAGCTTAATCATTATATTTGGTAGTAAGTAATAAGTAATAAGTCGCAAGAGCCGTTCGGCATTAAATAATTTGTAGTAATTTATTGCCTTACGACTTACTACTTGTTACTTTTTTATTTGAATTGTTCGAGGAAGCGTACGTCGTTTTCTGAGAACATACGGAGGTCTTTGACTTGGTATTTGAGGTTAGTGATACGTTCCACGCCCATACCGAAAGCGTAACCGCTATATACTTTAGAGTCGATACCGCAGGCTTCGAGCACGTTAGGGTCGGTCATACCGCAGCCGAGAATTTCTACCCAACCTGTGTGTTTGCAGAAAGGACAACCTTTGCCACCGCAGATATTACAAGAGATATCCATTTCGGCAGATGGCTCTGTGAATGGGAAGTATGAAGGACGGAGACGGATTTTTGTGTCTTCGCCGAACATTTCGCGAGCGAAGTAGAGGAGGGCTTGTTTGAGGTCGGCAAATGATACGTTTTTGTCGACATAAAGGCCTTCTACTTGGTGGAAGAAGCAGTGAGCGCGATAAGAGATTGCTTCGTTGCGATATACGCGACCAGGGGCAAGTATTCGAATAGGTGGTTGTTGTTTAGTCATCACGCGTGTTTCGATACTTGATGTGTGGGTACGGAGCAAAATATCAGGATGTTGCTCGATGAAGAAAGTGTCTTGCATATCGCGAGCAGGGTGCTCAGGTGGGAAGTTGAGTGACTCGAATACGTGCCAATCATCTTCGATTTCAGGGCCTTCTGCTACGGTGAAACCTATGCGAGAGAATATTTCGATAATTTCGTTTTTGACGAGTGATAGAGGGTGGCGTGTGCCGAGTGCGATAGGTTCGGCAGTACGAGTGAGGTCGAGTTTGTCAGCCTCTTGGCGTTGAGCTTCGAGGTTGGCTTTAAGTTCGTTAAGGCGATTTTGTGCTGTGTCGCGAAGGTGGTTGATGAGCTGACCGATTTCACGTTTTTGTTCGTTAGGTACTTCGCGGAATTGGTTGAAAAGTTCAGATATTTCGCCTTTTTTACTGAGATATTTAATACGTATAGCTTCTAATTCTTCGAGTGAATTAGCATTCCATGAATTTACTACTTGGTGTAGTTGTTCAATTTTTTGTTTCATTTTTTTATATAGTATTAGTAGCGATTTAATATTCAAAATGCAAAGTTACAAAAAATGTTGATATGTTGTATACATAGTTTGAATTTTTTGTAGTTATAATTAGTTATACTTATGTTATAATTAGTCATAATTAGGTCAATTGACAACTACATGTTACCAACAATAATCCATTTGCCGTTATAGGCGCCTCCTTCTCGTATTAATTTACCTTCTTTTCGCAGTTGATCTATAATGTTCCTTACTTGGCGTACACTAATTTTCAGTTGTTTAGATAGTTCGTTTCTTGATATAGATGGATTAGACTTTATTATATTTATGAGTGAGTCTTGTACGTTCTGGCACACCTCTGGCACACCTCTGGCACACTCTGGTATACCTCTGGTACACTCAGGAGCATTAACCACTTCATTTGTTCTCCAGATAACAACCCTAAAGTCCTCCTCCTGATAAAATACAGGGGTTCTCAACCCATATTCACGACACTTGTTGATGATATCTTCCGTACCTGTACCTACCTTCTCTATATACCCATTCCAATACATAGGGTCAGCAAGTAGCGGATTAGCAGGCAAAGACTTATGAGGACCATGTAACTTTTGTACTGTTAATCCGTATGGCAACGTACCTGGATTCCAAACCTCCAACCTGTCACGGAACAGCATTATCTGAACGCTAGCATTACTAGTGTAGTCTCTATGACATACCGCATTCACGATGGCCTCTTTCACTGCATCAATAGGCAATTCGGGACGTGTAGGTATATCGGCTTTCTCTCCTTCTGCCCGTGTCCCTACCCAATTATTGATACGGCTCATTACAAAACTCGTAGCTTGATCCACCAGTTCAAACACATCACCTCTATAAATCTGATAGGCAGGCATAGGCTTTTCTACCACATTGCCATAAAACTGTACGCATTTCACTTCAGATGTGATAAAGTATTTTTGAGGCTTCTTGCCAAACAGCAACACTGCTGCATTGGCAAGTTTTCCCTTGTCATCAATCAAGTCGAGATGTGTAAGCAGAGATACTGGCGATGTTTCAACAGGGAGAGGGAAGTTACGCTTTGCCCGTGCCATGTGGATAAAGTTTCTCATCTTGTCTTCATCCAATTCCTCGAGTGTTGCTCCATTGTCATTAGATGCATCGAATGGACGCCAACGGATATACTCCTTCTCCTCCAAATAGCGGATTAACGAAGCATATACGGATGTACGTAGTCCATCAATATCCACAAAAGTTTTACGTACAATATCTCGTTCGACTTTTCGGATTAAAGCAGTCTCTTTCGGATGTCTTTTCTCCTCTCCAATGCTCTTTATGTATATTAAACGGCTTTTATGAAGCGTTGCAGCCAAATCATACTCACGTTCTGTCGGAGATACACCATCCTCGTCCTCATACCCATAAAGATTACCATATAGTCCCATATAAATATCGCAAAGTTCCACTTCTTTCAAATAGACATGACTTGTAGGATATTCATTAGCAGGAACTTCTTCAAATATAAATGGCTCAAAGAATTTACCCAACAGAACATCTGTTCTGATATAATGACAAAGCATAGCTCGTTCTTCAGCAAACTCACTTTGAACACTACTTATGAATATTTTTATGCGTTTCATACAATATTGTCGTTCATTTTAAATAATCCTTGTATTCAGTTCTTAATTTCTGCCCAATCTCTGCAATTATATATACTTGGTTATCTATGGCATCGGCCAACATGTGAGATGCTTTTACTCTTTGTTCGTGCAATGCTGCACATAATTGTTCAGCAAATTCAGACGGTTCAACTGTTGCTATCTTGTGCCCTATTTCAGCAACAAGAGTAAACAATTTATTTATACAATCCATAGATTCTTTTCCATGATATTTCTTTTCAATATCAGAAAAATCATAGTATAGGTAAATGGAATTCAAACGGTTTTCAGTTTCTTGAAACAGTTTGTTGGATTTCATACAAGCCACCTGTATCTTTTGCACTGTTATAGGGTTGCAATCTTTGTCATATTCTTTTAATGCTGTTTGCAGCATATAATACATCTCAAGAGTTTCTTGATACCATGACATCGCTTTTTCGACTACTTCCAACTTGCGTTGAAATACCAAAGAACGCAATTCTCGTTTATGCTTAACTCTTTCTGAGATTGCATTAATGATGGCTTGTATTACTATTGTAACCAATGAACCTATTAAACCGGCAGTGATATATTGTTCCATAATAAATTGCACTTTAATTAAAGTAATTAATTTTTAATAATGGTATTACTATGATAATTAGAATAGTTTTAATTGTTTTTCCTCATCTTCTCTAATCTGTCTTTTGCGTTTACCTTCTGGTGTTTCAACAGGTTTGTCGTTTTCAAAATAATGATTGACTAATAAAACCTCATAGCCGGATATACGCACCTCTCCCTCTGCATTTATTTTTTTATGTGTTATTAAATGACAATTGATAGAGGACCCATTTTTGAATAGAACTTTACCTATCTGAACCAAGGTTTTGAACTCGTTTGACTTCATTGTAAACGAAATCACTTCACCATTGTATATACCAGTCCATTTGTACTTCCCTTTTTTCAATACAGGAGACACAATCTCAATTATTGCATTTTCATCATTGTCCGGTTCTATTTCATCAGATGTCATGATATAATTAGGAAAATCCACCTTGCTTATTTCCTTTTGGAAATACATGTTTGATTTAGAAGCATCTGTAATAGAAACGGTAACTTTGTCTACTTTATTACAACCACTTATAGCTTCATAGTAATTGGATCTTTTTTTCTTTACAACATTTTCATCAATACTACGACTTAATCTTGCGGTTTCTGCTTCAATTTTGGCTATATCATATTTAAGTTCAGCTACCTTTTTCTGTTCCTTAAGTTGTTTTATCTCCTCACTCTCAAACACAGACTGAATTGCCATTCGGGTTAATTCATCCAAAGTGGTAGTAAGGGGAGTACCAAGAACATTTGTTATAAGATAAAGTGCTACACCTACCTTAAGGGTGTTTTTGTCATTAGACTTGAATTTAAACCAACTACGCAATCCACCTTCACCAAGCGGTTCTGTTTCGATTTCAATATCAACTTTTAATTTCTGGGATATTTCTTTGGCAATACCAAGAAATTCGTATTCACACTTATTGAATACGATTGCATTCATAGTATGACTATTGTCATTAAACCAATAATGCAGTTCAATAGTATTTCCTTTTAAAACAGTTATGTCAGTCATTGTATTCCTTTTAGATTAAATGTACTTTAACTAAGCCAATAAAATCTTTTCAATTTTATTTTAGATATTTGTCCAATATTTTTTGTTTCTTTATCGTACACTCACACATCTTTTGCTTTAGTTTAGCAATCTCATCTTCCATAAGCAATAATTGTCGGACTGTTTCATTCTGAATATCAATATCAGGTAACTTTATAGTAAGAGACTTCACTCTTTCTGTTGAAGCACGATTAGAACGAGAGAAACGCTCTGCCTCACCAGCTTTAAGGAGAGGATAAACCAGATATTTTGGATTAACAACGCTTTCATCCAATACTCTAATAACGCCACAATGGTCAGTAGGATTAAAAGGCTCTTCTGCTTTTTGAAAACCTACCATCCAATCGCCATCAATACCCCATAGTACAGAAGGTTTTGAAAAATCAGAAAGCACAGAGTGATTGGTCTTTCCAAATGGTTCGAACACATTGGCACTATAAACATCATACAAGCCATCATTTATAATTTCGGATTTTAAAACACGGCGGCCTATTGATATATCGAATAAATCAGTTCGACTAAGAATTATAGAATTATAGGCATGAGATTGAGATTGATACATCAAATCCTCAATTTCTTGTTCGAACTTTATCATGCAAGATGTAGCATTATTATAATCTATGTCAACTGCATTAAGTTCAGAAGTTAATTCATCAATAATATCATCTGGTACGTTTGGAATAGGCATTTGAGTATAGAAAAATTCAGGAACTCGTCGATGACCGCTTGCACCAGTCATATTTGTTGCTGCTATTTTTCTAACTTCTTCTCTATTTAAATATTCAAATAGATATTTTGAACGATTCCTTGAAGAAGTTCTAAATACGTGATATTCTGTACTTCCAAGTCCTAAACCGTTTGTCAAACCTTCTGCTAAACAACATTTTCCATTTTCCATGCACGGAGTTATTTTTGCAATAAGGACATCATTCTCTTTGAAATTCGTATATCCCCCAGAAGATAATTCTTGAAGACTTTTGTTTTCCATTTTATTAATTCTTCCAAATCCTAATGATGACATCTCAATAAATGAGACTTGAGTTAGTGGATCAATGCCACGAAACTCTTCTTTAGAAGGATTGATAGCCGTACAGAATTTTTTTAGTGGAATTATCTCATACTTACTTTCGACATTCATCTTCAATGATGTCTTCAATTTTATAGATTTGTCAAATGCCGTCTGTTTAAACTCTATCAAATCATAAAGATTAGCCATTGAAACAATTTCAGTCATATCATTTGGAATAGAAACCTCTTCTCCTAAATAATTGGATCTGATGATAGAATTTATTTTAGCCATATCATTATAATCTTGAGGATTAAAAAGTGGCGTCTGAATACCTTTTATCCCTTCAATTTGGTGTAGTGTATCATCATCTTCTCCATTGCCTTCATCATCATCTGAACTTTGTGTTGTCACATTTAGATACTTGATGCCCTCATTTCCTTTGCTGTCGCTCCATTCGTAGCCGAGAAAGCGCTTCATATTTGTCGTTCCAGATGGCGATTTCACTATAACTACAGGATTTGGAGTTGTTTTAGCCAAAATAAAATAGTAAACTTTTTCTTTTTCAATGGCAACAGTAAACTGCAATAAAGCCTTTGTTTTCTGTTTTTTCTTTTCTTCTTCAGGCAATCTTCTATAAGCTTGAGTGTTTTGATGACCGATAAATTTAGACCTTATTTCCTTTGCTTGGTCACAAACGCCTTTCATAGCATTACGTTGATTGCCAAAGAATGATGTACAATAGGCTTGTATAGTCTCGTGTTCTAAGAATTGATCTGTCATATTTCCTGCCAAGAAAGCATGATAGTCCTCCCATTCAAATTTACAATAATCACAGTATGCTCTTAGTAAGTCTATATCATCATAAATTTCGTTAGACTCACATTTCTCATAATTACAGAACCAACAATCCACTCTGTTCTTATAATGTTCTGCATCAGGAGTATTGGTTTCTTTTCTTCGCAAAAACATTGTGATGGTATTAGTTCCAGTCTTACCAAATGTACCACTACCAAATTCAACCAATGCTATTATGTCGAATTGCTGAAGAATGATTTCACGAGCTTTTGCGTATATGCCATCTTTATTCAAGACTGAAACAGGCAAAATAATGCCTGCGACACCACCGGTTTTCAACAATTGGGCAGCACGTTCGATAAAGAATATCTCTATTGCATTGTTTTTGGCTATATTGAGGTTATCATTGAAAAGCGAATATTGTTTTCGTTGGGTTTCTGTTAATGTCTCTAAGAAGCCTTTGACAGAATAAGGTGGGTTGGCAATCAACACATCGTATGTCCCTTCTTTCACATTGTCATTTGGAATAAGTGCATCTGAATAGATTATCTTTGTTTCATCATGACCATACATAAAGGCAGATATTTTTGACACCTTTGATAGTCGATACTCTTTTTCTATGCCAGTAATGTGAGCATAAAATTCATTCAGTGGTATAGAGGGACGATATTTTTTTACATAATCTTTTATTTGTACAGCATACTCTGTCAAGAAATGACCAGCACCACAAGCATAGTCAATAGCTGACGGTATATCTTCGCTGTTCTTTATAATCTGTTCTAAAGGCAAAGAAGAAACGAGAAAACGCACTATTGGCATAGGAGTAAAGAATTGACCCTCACTCTGTTTAACACCTTTGTTCAAGAATCCTTCAAATAAATCACCCAACAACTGGTTCTGGTCTGAATCCTTTAGTTTAATGTCTTGCAACATCTTGACCACTTTGAGCAAAATAGCTGCATTTTGTTCGAAAAGTTTCTTGTTGTGCACACTGATAAATGAAAAATCATTATCAGAGAAGAACTTTAAAGCACGAAAGTATCCAATAATGGTTTTCTTGGTTGCATCAGGATCATTCTTGAATCTGCGGAACGCCTTTTCTATTTCACTGTTTTCAATATAAGTTACGTCTTCATTCAGAAAACGCTTCATGCCATCACGATAAAGTTTTTGCAATCTATCTTGCAGTCGATAATAGTCATCGTATGCAGCTCCTTTCCAATAAAAGCTTAAATCATCGGGGTTGTTGGTTTCATCAACAACTTTAGCAAGAAAAAGATTCACCAACTTGTCAAAGGCATTTTCATGTCCTCCCACATTATGTTGGCGTAATATCAAAGCGAATTCATTGTATTTCTTTTGGATGGCATCGTTATCTACAGATTTTAAGTCTCTGATTGTATACTTACTCTTTCCTATTCTGTAAGGCTCTATATCCTCTTCAAAAAGTCCTCGTGTAGAATAATCGTCATGATAGGTTTCATGCCATACACTATAAAGCTGTTTATTGTTAGTTGCATCTTTATAACTTCTGTCGGAATCCTCGTTTGCAAGTTTTTCCTCATTATCTTGAACGTTAATAAGATGGTAGTTCTGTTCTATCTTTCCGTCTAAAATATCAGCAGTGTAAAGACAAAGAAATTTTGTCGCACGTTCTTGTTGATAATAGCTGAATAATTGAGCACCATCCTCTTTTGTGTCGTTCCATGCTCCATCAAACTCTCGTCCCCACGTCTTACATTCTATTATTAATAGAGATTCCTTGTCTTCGTTAGATCCATCGAATCCTCCGTTTTTAAACGTTCTTATCCAAACGTCCGCATAACCACCTTTTGCACTATGCCCTAGTTTCCACGCAGGCTCCAATTCTATATGGCAAGGACTATATCCTTTCCATAAAAGGCGGTCTACACAGTGCAACACAACAAGATTCTCTGGTTCTAAGAGATTACATGTTGTTTCACGGCCGATAGTAATTCCACATTCTCTGTAATAAATGTGCCCGTCACCACTAATATCGACCTTTAATGGCTCACTTACATTTATGTATTTCTTAGTGTAAACGTTATCTTCTTGTTCAAACTCCAGCAATGTAAGAAGTTCCTTAATATTACTTTTGTCCATGTCATTTTATTTTAAAGAGACTAACAAATTTTGTATATCAACCTCAAATAAGGTTGCAATCTTCACAAGTGTTCTCAAATTAAGATTATACACCATTTGAACACTATTTAAATATGGTTCTAGATTTTTACATAATTGCTTTGCTAATTATTTGTCTGTACATTTATTTTATCTGGAATCTAAAAAAAAAAATAAATAATTCTATAAATTATTTGACTTTAGAGGGTAAAATTTGCGAGATGTGGTAATTTTTTTGAAGTTTGTTGTATATTTTGCAAAGATACAAAATATTTTAGCTGATTGCAAGAGATTGAGTGGTGATTTTTGGAGAAATTTTGAAAATATTTTTGTAATGTGATTTTCAAGAATTTCAATAGAGACATAATTGAGGGTTTTTTATGAGTTGAAAAGATTTGTGATAAAACTATCTTTTACGATGGATATACGAATTTTTGCAATAAGCGAGAATGGAGCCAAGCTCGCTTGAACTGGTGGTCTTTGAGCCTTTGACGATAAAACTATGTCGAGTGGAGCAAAAATTATGATCAAAGGGAGTAAATATAACCATATCAATTTACTTTTAGATACTTTTTTCATAGAATAACTATACCTTTGAGCTATTTTAAATTATAGAAAATGTTATGCCATTGCAAATTTCCTCTTGTGAAGAGAGAGGATGATAGTACATAAATTGTAGTATTTCGCTAGCTGTTACCATAGTAGTGTTTGTAAATTGCTGCAAAATTACATGAAATAGTTGGAAAATCGGTTCATTTTGCGCTGAAAAATATCAAAAAATGCAGGTTTTTGAGCCGATTTTTATAAAATCTATGCAATTACATATTGTGATGCTCTCAGTCTTCTTCCGCATAGGTTGCTTTAAGGTAAGGAATAGGGAATAGTGAATAGGGCTGTGTCAATTTTTGTTTTGACACAGCCTATTTAGTTTATTTGTTTATTTTTTGTAGTTGGTTGATGGCATTGATGTTGTAGATGCCGCCAATCATTGCGATACCGCCAAAGTTTAGTTCTCGGAAATAGGGCATCATATCGAGGGTGATGCCACCTAAGGCAATGACTTTGTGGTCGATTATGCCAGAGGTTGAGGCTTTTAGTAGTTCTTCTTTGGTGAAGCCAGATTTGTAGCCTACTTTAGAAATACTGTCGAAAATAGGACTTAGGAATAGATAGTCGTATTCGGTTTTATACCTTTCGATTTCCTCAAACGAGTGGCATGAGCGGGTTTTGAATCCGTTGTAGCCATCGGGCAGTGAAGTGATGTTTTTGTTGATGTGAATGCCTTTGAGCGAAAATTCGGTGTATAATTCGGGATAATCGTGAATTATGATTTTGGCTCGTTCGGCGTCGGTCAGTTTGGTTAATAACTGACGGCATTCGTTGATGGTGGCCTCAGGTTTACGGAGGTGGATAGAGTGGATGCCCATTTTCAGCAGATTGCTGATTAAATAGGCATCTTCGTCTATCATTTTAGGCACTGTGATGGCAATGATTTTCATTTTTTCAATGCATTGATAATAAGGTCAGCAACTTTTTTGCCTGAGAGGAGCATACCACCAAAGATAGGACCCATGCGAGGGGTGCCACTTACGGCAGAGGCAGCCATACCACAGACATAGAGTCCAGGATAGATTTCTTTAGTGCCGTTGACAACCTCCTCTTCTCCAGCGACTACATCAAGAGAGCGTTCGCCTATGACCTCACCTGTGTCGGTAGCAAGGCGGATGCCATTTTTGCGTGCTACGGTGCAACACATTTCGCTGTCGTGGCCAGTGCCATCGATTACGCATTTAGCCATGATGTTGAGTGGGTCGACG
>JAEIGA010011522.1_pt1 | contig 13429 bp, 8 predicted proteins | sample 9270691 | NCBI WGS metagenome assembly JAEIGA01 (sample SAMN17057246, study PRJNA624740) | gut metagenome | biome: biome; isolation source: fecal sample | host: Bos grunniens | place: China: Xizang | collected 2019
AACGTACCTTAAGACGTGTAGCCTCGTTAGTACCGCAGAATGTATCAACAACATAAAGCTTCTTGCCTGAGAGCTGCTTTACAGCCTTAGCGCGAAGGTCGTTCCAAGCCTCCTCAGAGCATGGCTTGTTGTCGTTCTTGTACTCCTCTGATGTCCACCATACAGTATTCTCGCTAGCCTCGTTCTTTACGAAGAACTTGTCCTTAGGAGAACGACCTGTATAGATACCAGTCATTACGTTAACTGTATCAAGCTCAGTGAGCTGGCCTTTCTCGAAGCCCTCGAGGGCTGGATTAGTCTCCTCAGCGAAGAGAACTTCATAAGACGGGTTGTGAACGATTTCCTTCACATCGGTAATACCGTACTTGGTCAAATCAAGTGTGCTCATAATTTAATAATAATGTTTTTTATTAGGTTTAACTCAAATTTCTTTCAGTTTGTCATACTTCGGACCAACCCGAAGTTTTGGACACTGCAAAAATAAACTTTTTTTACGATTATACAAACTCAAAAGCTGATAAAATTACTAAATTTGTCGCAGAAATTATGAATATGTCAGCACTTGATATTTTAAAGGAATACTGGGGTTATGACTCCTTTCGTCCGAAACAGGAAGATATAGTTCTTTCGGCTTTGGAAGGAAAGGATGTGCTGGCCATTCTCCCTACTGGAGGTGGCAAATCCGTATGCTTTCAGGTGCCGGCAATGATGCGTGAGGGAATTGCCATTGTAGTGACTCCTCTGATTGCTTTGATGAAGGATCAGGTACAGAACCTTAATGACCGCGGCATCAAGGCTTTGTGTGTGAATGCCGGAATGGGCAGAAGGGAGGTCGACCTGACTCTGAACAATGCTGCTTACGGCGATTTCAAATTCCTCTATGTTTCTCCGGAACGTCTTGGTACACAGCTCTTCCGTCAATATGTAAGGGAAATGAATGTCAGCTTCATCGTTGTGGATGAAGCACATTGCATTTCGCAGTGGGGATATGATTTCCGTCCGGATTACCTGCAGATCGGCAAACTCAGAGAATTAATCGACGCTCCTGTAATTGCTCTTACTGCAACAGCCACTCCTCAAGTGGCTGATGATATAATGGAGAAGCTAGGCTTTGAAGAAAAATACCTGATCAAGAGCGGCTTTGAAAGGCCGAATCTTTCATATATTGTCCGTCATTGCGAGGATAAGCTCGGACAGCTTCTGCACATATGCAGCAGCGTTTCAGGTACGGGTATCGTCTATGTGCGCAGCCGTGCGAAGACAGAAGAACTTTCTGCTTTACTTAATGCAAACGGCATAAAGGCTTCTTTCTACCATGCAGGGCTGGGACCTGATTCCAGAAGCGACCGTCAGGCACGATGGAAGAACGGCGATATACGGGTGATGGTGTGTACTAATGCTTTTGGAATGGGAATCGACAAGCCTGATGTCCGTTTCGTAGTCCATTTCGATGTGCCGGACAGTCCGGAAGCATATTTTCAGGAAGCGGGCCGAGGAGGCCGCGACGGCAAGCGAAGTTATGCTGTTCTTCTCTGGAACGCCACAGACATCAAGCGTCTTCGTCAGATAGCGACAGTGTCTTTCCCATCCCTCGATTATATCGAGGATATATATCATAAGGTTCAGGCTTTCTATGAAATACCTTATGACACAGGCATGGGACGTCAGATCAAATTCGACCTGGACGGCTTCTGCCGACATTTCAAGCTTCAGCGTCAGTCAGCATATTATGCAATACTATATATAGAAAGGACAGGACACTGGACTCTTTCTGAGGATGTCGACATCTCCACCAAAGTCAAGATCATGGTGGATCGAAACGAATTGTATGATATTGAGTTGGAAGACAGTAGGATGGCTCTCCTTTTGGAAACTCTCATGAGGAAATACACAGGTCTCTTCTCCTATCCAGTGCCGATAGACGAGGATTTCATTGCTTCTAAAGTAGGTGTGCAGGTGCCGATGCTCCGCCAGCTTCTTTATAAGCTTTCCCTCGAACACATAATCAAGTACATTCCATGCGATCATGCAACGGTTCTCTACCTGCATCATGACCGTCTTCGTCCGAAAAATGTCAACCTCGATCCTGAAAGGTACGAGTTGCTTAAGTCGTCATGCACTGAAAGGATGCAGAAGATGATAGATTATGTAAGCGAGGAAGACAGCTGCAGAAGCTCATATCTTCTGGAATATTTCGGTCAGAAAGAGTCTTCTGACTGCGGCACATGCGATATATGTCGTGCAGGAAAGTCCACAGCAAAAAAATCAGCCGCCGGATCCGAAGAGCTGACAGCTGAAATATCCGATTTCATAAATGTCGAAATGCAGGGACGCTATAGCATCGATGATTTCAGTAAACGTTTCAATCCAGCATTCTCGGATGCGCAGACTTGTGTTGAAACCCTCCGCCGCCTCATCGACCTAGGCACCGTCCCGCCACCTTTGAAGTGATTATTCAATCACAAGTCCGTCGTAGGCCGGCAGGATTCCTTCTGGAAGTTCTCTTGCAAGTTCTTCATATGCCGGCAGCTGGTGTGAGAGATGTGTCAGCCAAGAGTGCTTTGCTCCCACTCGTTGAGCTATGGCTACAGCCTCTTCGAGAGAGTAATGTGAGATGTGTTTTCCGTGCTTGACGCAGTTGATGACAAAATGGTCAAGGTCATGAAGCTTCTCGAATTCCTCATCAGGAATATGATTCATGTCTGTACAGTATGCGATGTTTCCGAAGCGGTACCCTAGAACAGGAAGCTTATAGTGCATGCCTCTGATCGGGATGATTTCCGCTGTCCTTTCCTCTTCGTCAAGATTTGCGACAGAGTAGGAGTAACCCTTGCCGGACTCCCATGACAGAATTTCAGTCGGACCTCCGCTCTTGAGTGTGAAAGGCCTTGAATCTATGTTGTGCACGTGCCACTCCGGTGCTCCGGGATATTTGGTTTCTGCAAAGGCATATCCATATTCCATCCTGAGTGAATCCTCTACATATTTCTCACAATATATTTCACTTGCGCGTCTTTCAAGGTAATTGAAAGCGCGGATGTCATCCAGTCCTCCTGTGTGGTCCTTATGATTGTGGGTGAGCAGAATCGCATCAAGATGAGTCACGCTCTCACGTAGCATCTGCTGTCTGAAGTCAGGTCCGGCATCTATAAGGATCCGCATCCCGCAATAGTCCACTAGAGCGCTGGACCTCAATCTTTTGTCACGAGGGTCACTGCTGCGACATACATCGCATCCGCAGCCTATCATCGGCACTCCCTGTGATGTGCCTGTTCCTAAGAATGTCAATCTTGCCTTCTCCATAGGTTCTTTTAGTCAGAATAGTCAGATATGGCTTATGATGAATCACTCTCCGATGACAACCGTAACAATCTTGCCGATCTTCTCCGGATCATATGGACGGGAAACTCGGATATAGTTCCCTGTATATCCCTCCATCATTCCGTTCTTGTCAGTGCTCTCGAAAAGCACATGCTCTGACACGCCATTGTTGGACTCGATGAACTCCTGATGAAGTCTTGCGCAGAGTTCTTCGAGCATCTGTACTCTATGAGTCTTTACGGAATCCTGCACCTGATCCTTCCTCACAGCCGCAGGAGTGCCTGCACGACGTGAATAAGGGAAGATATGGATGAAGGCAGGTTTGATCACATCCTTAAGGAAATTGTACGTTTCCATGAAAAGTTCGTCAGTCTCGCCTGGGAATCCTACGATGACATCGATTCCGAAGAATACCTTCGGACCGCCTGATACCTCCGAACGTTCGCGGATGTACTGTATCTTTCTGGCAAAAGCATCCGTATCATACCTGCGTCCCATTTCGCGCAGGATAGTGTCGCATCCTGACTGAAGCGGAATATGGTAGTGGGGGAGGAACTTTGTACCTGATGTGATCCAGTCTATCATTTCCTCTGTCAGCAGATTCGGCTCGATTGAAGAAATCCTGTATCTCTCGATTCCCTCCACTTTGTCAAGCTGCTGGATAAGTTCAAAGAATGTTTCTCCTGTCGAACGACCGAAATCACCGGTGTTGACTCCTGTCAGAACGATTTCCTTTATCCCCTCTGCAGCAATTGCCTCAGCCTGAGGAATGATGTCCGCAATGGGAATATTCCTGCTCTCTCCTCGAGCATAAGGCACTGTGCAATAATGACATTTGTAATCACATCCGTCCTGCACCTTGAGGAATGACCTCGTTCTCTCTCCGCTCGAATAAGCCGGGAAGAAAGTACCAAGGCCTTTTCCGCAACATTCCACTCCACGGATCTTGGATAATATGGTCGGTACGATAAGACTCTTTTCTGTGGCCCCGAATACGGCAGTAACGCCTTCGATGGCCTCGATCTCAGCCTTCTTCAGCTGAGCATAACATCCGGTCACAAAGATAAGTGCCTCCGGATTCTGTCTGTGCAGCTTCCTTATTATATTGCGGCTCTTCTTGTCCGAATGCTCCGTGACAGTGCAGGTATTTACCAGGAACACATCAGCTCCCTTGCTCCATGGTACAGCTTCAAACCCCTCCTTCAAGAGTTCCCTCTCATAAGTAGAAGTCTCGGCATAATTCAACTTACACCCTAATGTAATAAACGAGATCCTCATATATTGAGTTTAATGATACAATGTTACGCGAGACCATTGTGCGACGCCATCTACCGGAGGTCTCTTCTTGGATACTCTGACAGAAAAAGAAATGAACTGCGGAAATTGTTTCTCAATAGCCTTCACAATCCTTCCCGCTACGTTTTCCAGCAACTCTGAAGGAACAGACATCTCGTAAGAGACCAGTTCATAGATTTCCCCATAATTCACCGTATGATTGAGATTGTCACTTTCGGCAGCAGCCGAAAGATCCATTTCACCACGGAAATCTACAGTAAAGAAATTGCCTCTCACTTTCTCTTGCTCAAGACAACCATGATAGGCCTTGAACTCCATTCCTTCCAGTTCTATGACTCCTATATTCTTCATAAAGCTGCAGTTAGATCTTTCTATATGACATGATTATGATAAAATCAAAAATACACAAGGCCTTTTGCCGATGAGACGTCCTTCCTTCTTCCAGTCAGACACTCTCTTTGTGCAGATATAAGCGTCCGGCATCGTGATGTTGGCTGCAATACACACGCGTGTCGATGCAGCGCACACAGCAAGAATGTCTGCAAACAGCGAATCGTTCCTATATGGCGTCTCGATAATGATCTGTGTCTGTTTCAATTGTCCTGATATCTTCTCCAAAGTTCTCAGCTTACTTCTCCTCTCCTCGGTCTTTGCAGGGATATATCCGCAGAAAGCGAATGACTGACCGTTGAGACCTGAAGCCATAAGTGCAAGCATGAGGGATGACGGGCCCACAGCCGGCACGACTTCTATGCCATGCCTATGAGCGAGTGCCACCAGTTGTGCGCCAGGATCTGCTACAGCCGGAAGACCGGCTTCAGAAATGAGTGCTACATTATTGCCATCATCAAATAGGCGTAGATATCCTTCTATTGTCGCCTGCTCCGTATGCTCATTGAGCTCATGGAACTCCAGTTCTCCGATATGTCCTTTGAGACCGGCACGAGAGAGATATCTACGTGCTGTCCTTACTTCCTCCACTACAAATGTCCTGAAGTTTTTAAGCGACTCCAGAACAGGACCCGGTATCACTTCCGCCGGGTCATTTTCCCCAAGAGGGGAAGGAATAAGATAAAGCTTACCTTTTTCTTCTTTCATCTTTATTGTTGTTTTCCTTTGCTTCAATCTTCAGCTCTACATTACCTCCATCTATCATCGCCTGCTCTTCAGCCTGACGGGCAGCCTGTCTCTTCGCTTTGCTCATGAACATGTTTCTGAAGAACTGACCAAGACTATTGAACTCGGTCTGGTAGGTGAGGCCGACACCGCTTCTCTGTGAATTGTCGAGATAGTTCGTATATGAATCCGCAGAGTGCGAGAACAGGTTGAGACGGAATGAACCTGATCTGTCGAGCTTGATCTCGATGTCGATGTCTCCCACCACATCCTGTGTGCCTCCGCTATTGTATTGTTTGTTGCCGACGCTTCCGTTGACCACGACCCTATTGTTGAACAATTGCGTGGAGACGGCGACGTCGAATATGTCGTTACCCTTTTCGTTCGGCTGATAATTCAGTCCCAGGTCGAGAGGGATGTCCAATTTCTGGAATATGTTGTTCAGCTGGTTGGCCATTGCCTCGCTCACATTGGAATATAGTAGGGTGGTGTTGTTTACGATGCCTGACTGCTCGTCTGGAAGGAAACTGTTGGAGAGCAGAAGAGAAAGGAACTGCTTCTGTACCTTGTCCTCCGTACTCAAAGCGCTTTCTACTCTGGATTTGACCATAGGGTCAAGGTCAGGAATCTCGATGGAGAAGCTCAATCGTGGGTTGCTGATCTTTTCAGTGATATTGATTCCACATTCCACGGTTCGTCTGTTGGCAACCGAAGTTGTGTCCGCGATAAGAGTTGATAGAGAAGCTTTTGTCTTGTAGAGAGCGTCAATGTCTAGCGTGCTTTCCAGTATGTTACCATTGAAGTGTACCGAACTGCCGTCCTGTATTTCAAAGTCTCTGCTCACCAGACCTATGGCAACGAATTTATAATTACCACCGGTGAGGGTGTAGTCGCCGTTGATCTCGAACATGTCGTTTCCTACCTGAAGGTCGATGAGTCCGTTTCCTCGTCCCGACAGGACGTTTCCGCTGGCTTTGTCAATCTCGACGAATGCTTCTACATCAGGATTTGCATTGACCCTGACTTTTACGGTAAGGTTGCTTTCCTCTGCTTCCTTCTGCTGAATGCTGCTGATCATCTCCTCGTAAGGATCGATGACGATCTCCTTTTCTTCCTCTGTGAATTTGAGAAGATTTGTTCCTTTGCCATTTGTTCCGGCTGCATTCATAGGAATGTGCAACTGGCCTTCCTTTGCAGTCATGGCATCAACAGAGAGAAGAAGGGCACTTGTAGGTCCTGTTATAGAGACATTTCCGGTGCCGAAAATGCTTCCGTAGAATGTCTCGCCCATGTCTTCGGTGAGGTTGATTCCTTCTATTTCATTTACCTTGATCTGTGTGTCAAAATTGAAGTTCCTGAAATTGCTCCAGTTTATGCAGCCTCCTACCTTTCCTGTTCCGTTGAACCTGTCCTTTATCGTGATGTCGTCGAAATATACACCTTTACTGTCCATATGGAAGGCACCATCTGCAATGTATGGTACATTAGTATATGCTATCTTTAGTTCCGCACTGTCAAGTCTGGTATTCTCGCTGCTTACAGCAAGACTGTCAAACGGACCGCTTATTTCTATGTTTCCAGTAATATATCCGTCCATCTCGCTGAATACAGTTGAAAGGAACGGTTTTGCATATCCGATGCTGAGTCTGTCGAGACTGGCCTTAGCTTCGACTTTTCTCTGTTTAAGTGCAAGATTGCCGCTGAGTGCTATGCTGTTTCTTCCCTCTATTTCATTTATGAGAGCTATGTCCAGACCGTTTTTCTCCTCGTTCAGTCCGCTGCCGATGCTGACCACTCCTAGAGGAATCTCTGCGATGTATGTGGAATCACATACCATATCGATGAACAGTCCTTTGTCGGCCAGAGGAGATGTCAATCGTGCATGACCTGTCATGAAACCGCTTATTCCGAATTTGTCGCCGAGAATCGAATTGAGAAGAGAAATGTCGAATCTCTGGAGTTCAAAGTTGAGGTTATCATGTTCGTTTTCGGATGTTCCTCCATAAAGTCCGATATACTCTTCACCTGAAATCAGACCGAAAGACTCCACATTCATTTCTTTTCCCTTCAATGTAATAGTAGAAGGCATGATTTCCCATTCTTTTGAATTCATGTACAAAGTTGAAGGACGGATGTCAATTTCCGCCGCCAGTATACCGTCTTCTCTTGTCAGGGTACTGTTGAGGAAGAATTCTCCCTTGTTCTCCAGTTCGCTGTGATTGTTGAATGTGAATCCCATGCCGATCCTGTTGTCTTCCGCATGGACCTCAAGGCTGTTGTCATGAAGCTTTATTGATGATACCATGATCTCTTCGCAGTTTATGTCGGCATTGAAACTGTCTAGAGAATTATCGAATTCAGCACTCAGACCTTTCAAATAATGTCTATTGAATGCTATTCTTCCTGAATTCAGATGTGCCTTCAGCATACCATCTTTTGAAACATCGGCCTTCAGTGATGTTCCTGACTCCATATACATTCCAGGAAGAACGAATGCAAGAAGGTCCCTCATGTCATGGCAAGTGAAGTCAAATGCATAACTGTCATCTCTCCATGTGTATTCAGGATTGCTGAACAAGGCCGGGATTTCCTTCTTTGCAGTTATATTCAGGGCGTCCTTTATAAAGCTGCTCAATGGCGAAGTTCCGGTATATGATGCAGAAGCGAAGTCTGAGTTGAGAGTCATGCTGTTCTCATCGCCCATGCTGTGCGATGTGATGTTGATGGTGCCGATGTCGTATTTCCCGTCGGTATTCTCAAGGATGATATCAGCTATGTCCATGTTTCCGATGACCTCTCCCTCTGAAGTGCTGATGAAATCACCTTGAGTCTGAAGACTTACCTTGGAAACTCCTCTCTTGTCGATATTTATGGCGTTAAGATCTGCGTGACCGATGTCTGCGTAGAATTTATATTGCGAACTATGTTTCTGCGAGGACAATGCGAATGAACCTTTGAGCAAGAAACTGAGGTTCGGATCATTGCATATGACCTCTCCGTCGAATGATTCTTCTGTAAGCTCTCCAGCCGCAACTATACTGCTGTAGTCATATCCGTTGAGGTAAAGTCTGTCGATGACAAGAGAATCGATCCTTGCTTCAGGTGTCTTTCCTTTTCCGGAAATTCTGGCATCGAATCCAGTCCTGAGTGTTGTTCTTCCGATGATTGCCTTGCCGATTACGTGTCCTATGTCGAAATCTTCAGTACCTAATCTTCCGGCGATACCGAGAGAGTTCCTTTTAGAAATAAGATCGGATATCCTGAGATCTGCACTTGCCGTTCCGATAATTGAGTTCAGGCGAATGTCTGTGTCTAGTCTGTTCAGTCTTCCTCTTACTCTGCCGTCCATAGAGAACAATATACCTTTAGCATACTGTCCCATGTCTAAATTCAAGTCCGGAGCCCATTCTCTGATGAAATCGTCAAGTCCTTCGGTAGTGAGGAGGAACCTGCTTAACTTGGCATCGATATTCATCTTATCGACGTCCGGAAGACCGCTCACCCTTCCTGACAATGTGCCCGAAAATCCGCGTTCTGCCGCGATGACATGCATGTCTTCAAGGTTGAAATCGGTCACATAGCCACCTATCTTTCCTGAAAGAGAGGCGATCAGGTTGTTGCCCTGTAATGATGGTACGAAATACCATAATGTCTTGAAATCCAGCTTGGTGTTTTTAACTTCACTGTCAAGTCTGACTCTTTCTGTGAAGTATTTGAACTCTCTGGAATTCTTATAGCTCATCATGAACAGAGGCATCCTGATATCTGACCATCTGTCCTTGAGCCTAAGGTCCTCGACGATGGTCTTGCCTCGTCCTACTGTCGCGCTTCCTGTGATCGACTCGCACACCCATCCGCTCTTCTCCTTGAAATTCATCTTCTTCAATTGGCCCGACATGATTCCGGCATTGAATCTCAAGTCTGATGCTTCGAGATTGATCTCTTCAACATGAAGGTCGTTCCAGTTGATGCCTCCTTCGTGTCTGATCTCTTCGCTCCTATGGTTCTTCATCGTGAAGGTCATTCCGCTGATCTCGATATCCTTGATGCAGAATATGTCCTTTTCGCCTACTTTCGGTTCTTCTTTTCTTGGTATGTTGAATATCCTCGAAAGGCTCTGTGTATATAACGGAGAATTATCTTCAAGCACGAGATTCAGCTTTGCATTGCTGATGTACGCCTTGTTAAGGTGAAGGCAGTCTTCGTGCCTCAGTCCTTCAATAGTGAATCGGGCTATTATGTACTGCGCCTTGAACAGGGTGTCAACAGGAGCAGCGGTGCTGTCATGCGGATTTACAGAAGGATTTCTGTCGGTGATCGCAACGTTCTTGAGCACAAGAGTCGTGAACGGCTTGAAATGTATCTTTTCAAAAGTGATGTCGCCTTCGAGTCTTGCGGAGAGCCTTTCCATCACCTGTTCCGAAATGTAGGTCTGCACCTGAGGCAGCTGTATTGCAAGGACCCCGGCGAGAAGTACGGAAGCTATGGCGACAAACGTCAGCCAGATTATTTTAAGCGCTCTTTTTATGGCTCAGCAGATTTAGATTGTCCAACTTGCAAAAATAGTAAAAAATATCCGATATTTTCCGTATTTTTGCACCCTGAAGGTAACATAAAATATGCCTTTGATAGTCCGGACGAGGCCGTAGGTCTGCGTCTGGTTTTATCGTTAAACCAAATGATTTATGTCAGAGATAATTTTAGGAATAGAGTCATCATGCGATGACACATCAGCGGCAGTCATCAAGGACGGATTTCTTTTGTCCAATGTGCTTGCAAGTCAGGAAGTTCACAAGGCATATGGCGGTGTGATTCCCGAGCTTGCATCACGTGCACATCAGGTTAATATAGTTCCTGTTGTAAGCGAGGCAATAACAAGAGCCGGAATCAAGCCTGAAGACATCACGGCCATTGCCTTCACAAGAGGTCCCGGCCTGCTGGGTTCCCTTCTTGTCGGCACATCCTTCGCCAAGGGACTTGCAATGTCTCTGGACAAGCCGCTTGTGGAGGTGAATCATCTTCAAGGACATATACTTGCAAATTTCATCAAGCAGTATGACAATGAGAACAGGCAGCCGGAGTTTCCGTATCTCTGCCTTCTTGTTTCTGGTGGTAATTCGCAGATTGTGAAGGTCAACAGTCCTCTTGAATACGAAATCCTCGGACAGACCATAGATGATGCTGTGGGAGAGGCATTTGACAAGTGTTCAAAGATGATGGGACTCGGTTATCCTGGCGGTCCGATTGTCGACCGTCTTGCCAAGGAGGGCGATCCTTTGAAATTCAAATTCTCAAAGCCTCATATTCCTGGATTCGACTACAGTTTCAGCGGCATCAAGACTTCGCTCCTGTATTTCGTGCGTGATCAGATGGCTATCGATCCTGAGTTCATGGAAAAGAACAAGGCGGACATCTGTGCGAGCTTCCAGAAGGCTCTCATCGACATCCTCATGGACAAGCTTATCAAGGCTGCAAAGCATACTGGCATAAAGCAGATCACTATCGGAGGCGGAGTGTCTGCCAACAGCGGCCTTCGTGCCCGCATCGTGGAAGAGGGAAATAAGAGAGGATGGACCACTTTCCTTCCTGAATTCAAGTTTACTACCGACAACGCGGCCATGATCGCGATTGCGGGATGGTTCCATTACCGTAACGGCGAGCGTTCATCCTTAGATGTGGCACCGGTAAGCCGTCTCGCTGAATTTTAATCTCTCATTACGTGCTAAGACCGAGGCTGAGAAATCAGAAAAATTATGAAAGAAATAGAAGTAACCACCAAACTAGGACGCGAACTCAATCCAGACGAAGTCCAGACAGCTGCGATAAAGGCTCTCGGCATGTCACCGAAGGCAAAGACTCAAGTGCGCTACCGTATCGTCCGACGTTCAATCGATGCCCGAAACGATGTTCTCTACAGATATAGACTTGAGGTTTATAAACCTGATGAGGTCATGCCGGAATATGTGCTTGACGAGTATCAGGACGTGTCAAATGCAGAGCCTGTGATCATCATTGGTGCAGGTCCTGCCGGAATGTTTGCTGCGCTGAAGCTCCTCATGCGCGGATTCAAGCCGGTCATCCTCGAACGCGGTAAAGACGTTCATAAGAGAAAGGTGGATATGGCGAAGCTCTCTACAGCCGGTATAGTCAATCCAGATTCAAACTTTTGTTTCGGAGAGGGTGGAGCCGGTACTTTCTCTGACGGAAAACTTTACACCCGTTCATCAAAGAGGGGAGACATCAGAGAGGTGCTTCATCAGTTGGTTCGTTTTGGTGCTGATCCTTCTATCCTCATCGACGCTCATCCTCATATCGGAAGCGACAAGCTTCCTATCGTTGTAGAGAACATCAGGAACTGCATTGTGGAGCATGGTGGAGAGTATCATTTCGATTCACGTGTGACTGATATTGAAAAACGTCCTGACGGAGCATTTGACATTACAGTCAAGTCATTGGATTCCAATGATAAGGAAGGAACTCCTACAGTATATACATCTCGCAAGGTGATTCTTGCTACCGGACACTCTGCCCGCGATATTTACGAGATGTTCGACCGCAAAGGCTGGGAGATCCAGGCTAAAGGTTTTGCTTTAGGAGTGCGCGTGGAGCATCCGCAGTCATTGATCAACAAGATACAGTACCACGGCAAATATCAGCCTGAAATGCCTACTGCAGAATATTCTTTCGTTACTCAGGTCCTTGACCGTGGAGTATTCTCATTCTGTATGTGTCCGGGCGGTATCCTTGTTCCTTCTGCCACAGCAGAAGGCGAGCTTGTGCTCAACGGTATGTCAAATTCTAAGCGTAACTCCAAGTGGGCCAACTCGGGAGTCGTGGTTCAGATCGAACCTGAGGATTTTCCTGAATATGCCCAGTACGGACCGCTTGCCCTTCTCAATTTCCAGAAGGATGTGGAACGCAAGATGTTTGAATATACAGGATCGCTCAAGGCTCCAGCCCAGCGCATGATGGACTTCTGCAGAAGGATTCCTTCATCAGGCTTGCCTCAGACCTCATATCATCCGGGTGCGGTGAATGCTCCTCTGCATGAACTTCTTCCTGAGCATGTCTCGCTCAGACTCAAATATGCTTTCCCTGAAATCGGAAACAAGAAGATGCACGGCTACTACACCAACGATGCTCTTCTTCTTGGAGTGGAGTCACGCACATCTTCTCCTGTCCGTATTCCGCGTGACTCGGAGACCCTCGAGCATGTGCAGATAAGCGGTCTATATCCATGCGGTGAAGGTGCAGGATATGCTGGTGGAATCGTTTCGTCAGCTCTCGATGGAATTAATTGTGCATCAAAGATTTAATTATGAAAAGAATTATATTTGCCATAGCAGCTCTTCTATTGTCTGTGTCCATGATGGCGCAAGACAAGACTTTGAGAATCGATTATATCTTCTCAGGAACAGACAAGACTCAGGAGATAGCTCTAGACGAAATGTCTTCATTTGATGGATGGGCAGGTCGTCGCGTCAATATGGATGAGGTTCCGGTAACAGGTAACGGACAGATAGTCATGACTGCCAAGGAAAGCGGCGAAGTCCTTTACCGTCAAAGCTTTTCTACTCTTTTTCAGGAGTGGCAGACAACAGAGGAAGCGACCCGCGTCCGTAAGTCATTCGAGAATGTATTCCTTCTTCCGATGCCTTCAGTGAAGGCAGAAGTCAGGATCGAACTCTACGGTTTC
>JAEIGA010011523.1_pt1 | contig 13428 bp, 17 predicted proteins | sample 9270691 | NCBI WGS metagenome assembly JAEIGA01 (sample SAMN17057246, study PRJNA624740) | gut metagenome | biome: biome; isolation source: fecal sample | host: Bos grunniens | place: China: Xizang | collected 2019
AATTCCAACAACATCTACTCACGACCACACTACCATAACATATATCAAACTACTACCACTTAATTACAAATCATCCCCAGGACAGGACAAGCAAAACTTATAAAGGGCAGAAGAAACACTTATAATGCAACCCAGCATAAATGAATATACAGAATATTTTTGTTGATTTTGCACAATCCGGCAATGACAGTATGGGCATGAACTGTGCAACATGAACAGAAAACCGGGCCATTTCTGCCCCGGTTGATGAATAATGCATAGGAAGTCAAGATTTATGAATTTTCGCCTACATTGAACGAACAGAGGCATGGGAGTATAGACATACCACCCTATATTTGCGTTGCTTACAGGGCATTCTCGCGGCTGTCAGAGGGGTGTGGAAAACTGTGTGGATTGATTAGTGAAGCTTATAGAGGGTATAAGAAAAAACGTATGATGATTGCTGGAAAAGACTTGTATTTGATGGGAATATTTGATATGATATATGTGCAAGGAAAACTTGCATAAATGTGCAAGGAAAACTTGCATAAATGAATATTGATTTGGAGGTACTCAAAATGGAAAAACTTAGTGTTTGGAAGGTGTATGTTGAAGACCGTGAAGACATGTATAAATTTCTTATACCTGCGACTGATGCAAAAGATGCGGAAAGTTATGTGGAAGGAACCGGAGAAATTATTAAAACTGTAAAAGCAAACCCGGAAAAAGATGTTACCAATATCTGTATTGATGCTCTTGCAAACACCCTATCCCGCGGCGGTTGGGGGCAGGCCGAAATTGATGTTATTACAAGAACCCTTATTCGTTGCGGACTTGACCGATAATATAAATGCTGCCCTATCGGCAACACGGGGAGAAAGGAAAGGACATGACCAGCTTAGAAATTAAAGAGATTATCGCAAAACACGAAAAATGGCTGAACTTGGAATGCGGAGGGGAACAGGCAAACCTTAGAGGTGCAGACCTTAGAGGGGCAAACCTTGAAGGTGTAAACCTTAGAGGTGCAAACCTTAGAGGGGCAAACCTTAGAGGCGCATACCTTATAGGTGCAGACCTTGAAGGTGTAAACCTTAGAGGCGCAAACCTTAGAGTGGCAGACCTTGAAGGTGTAAACCTTAGAGGTGCAAACCTTGAAAATGCAGACCTTAAAAATGCAGACATTAGAATGGCAGACCTTAGAGGTGCAGACCTTAGAGAGGCAGACCTTGAAGGCGCATTCCTTAGAGGGACAGACCTTAGAGGGGCAAATCTTGATTATTCTTGCTTGCCGCTCTGGTGTGGAAGTTTAACCGCTAATTTTGACGATAAACAGCTTATACAGATTGCATATCATTTGGTTAAGGCAGGATTATATAGTTACAATGCATCTGAACAAACTAAATTAGAGCTTGCAAAGCTGATTGATTTTGCTAATAAATTTCATCTTGTTGGAGAATGTGGAGCGATACAAACGAATTTACAATAGTTGCAAATAATGAAGCACATAAATTTAGAATCACTTTGGATATGCTGAAAACTTTGAAAGTCTGGGAGAGGGTAAAACAATGAACTATACCATAACATTAACGGGCGAGGATATATCCACAATACTAACTCTGCTTGCTAATTATGCTTTTGATTATAATGTGCGTAGTATTGATGATGCTGACATGAGAGAGTACTATGAGAGGAAGGTGGAGCGATACAAAGAAATATTTACACGTCTGAACCGTCAGATAATATCTGCTAATAAGGGGGTGAACTTATGGCAAGAGGACGAAAGCCAGACCCACAAAAAGCGCCGAATCTGCGCCCACAGTCTGCGGCGTATGCTGTGGGCCGTCTGCATGATTTTCCGTGCATTGAGGAGGTAGCCCGCAGGCACACATGCGACACTCCAGGCGCAGGCGAGGAGGAAAATCCGGTTGTGTATATTTGTTGCGGCGAGGTAGGACGAAGGCCGCCCGCTGACCTGTTCTACATGCTCCGCAACGGCAAATATGGAATCCGAGTTTATTTCAGGGAGGCGGTTGACATTGGGTAGAGAACGAAAACCATTCAGGCTTGGTCTCGACCCGTCTGCATACAATCCGCTTGGCTTCCGTGCGTACAGCGGGCAGGAGATAGCGCACGAGTACGCACGTCTGCGGCGTGAAGCACAGCAACGTCTAACCAGGTTGGGGAAGTCTGAATTTCGGGACAGTCTTGCGTACACTATGAACAAGGACCGTTTCAAGCGGCTTGATGAAATCAGGAGCCGCCGCGAACTTGAACGCTTGACGCAGGAAGCGGCACAGTTTGTGACTGCTCGTTCTTCTTCTGCCTCCGGGCAACGGGGAATCAGACGGGACACGATTGCAACGCTGAAAGCGGAATCAGGTATAAATTGGGTTAATACCAAAAACTTCAAGCAATTCACGGACTTCATGGAAGAACTGCGGGCTGTAGGCGCAGACAAGATTTTCTACAGCAAACATCCGAAAAGCGAACAAGAGCCGCAAGAATCAAAAGAGGTAAGAGCAAACGCATTACAAGACCTGTTTGAATCATACCTTGAAACAGGTGAAATAATGGCTGATGAATTCGACCTCGATGGTTTACCGCTATGAACTGGTGCGAATGGCAAACTGTAAATGTTGCCGCCTTGCTCAATGTTCCGGAAGCAAAACGCCCGCAGGGTAATAGCGGGACCAAAACCATAAAGCGGATTCTCGATTTGATTTGCGGTTTTGATATTGAGACAAGCCCTGTCCCAGGCATGGAAGAATCCGTTTGCTACCATTGGCAACTACAATGCGGCTTAGAGTACCAGACTATATACGGGCGCGAATTGTGGGAATTCCGTCAACTCATGGACCGTTTTGCGGAACATATAGAGAAGGGAACCACCCTGTTATTGTTTGTCCATAACCTATCCTATGAATTTCATTTCCTGCGGGCCGTATACCCGGAACTAACCGAAACCGATGTATTTTCCTTGAAACCCCGCAAGCCCGTAAAGGTGAAATTGTACGGCGGTAAAATCGAACTGCGTTGTAGCTATACGCTCACCAACATGAGCCTTGCGGAATGGACAAAGAAAATGCGGGTGGAGCATGTCAAGCTAAGCGGCGACGAATTTGACTATAATGAAATCCGCTATCCGTGGACACAATTGACGGATAAGCAGAAACTATACTGTCAATATGATGTTCTCGGGCTTGTGGAGGCTATGCGCGTCCAGCTTGATATGTATGGGGACACACTTGCAACTGTTCCGCTTACTTCTACCGGGTATGTGCGGCGTGATGTGAAGAGGGTTATGAAAAATTGGTCCTACTATGGTCTACAAGCGGTACAGCCGGATGATGATGTATATGTAGCGCTCAGGGAGGCATTTAGGGGAGGTGATACACACGCAAACCGCTATTTTGCAGAGCAGATTTTGAACAACGTTAAAAGCGCAGATAAGTCAAGCGCCTACCCCGATTCTTGCGTAAATTATGAATTCCCCATGGGCCATTTCAAACGGTCAGTAAACCAGTCTGTGTCATGGGTTAATAATCTAATCCGATTGCATAGGGCTTTATTGATTCGTTTTCGCGTGGACGGTTTACGTCTACAAGATGAATTCGACCCATGCCCTTATATAAGTTATGCAAAGGTGCGAGGCGTGAAGGTTAGGGACTGTAGGCTCGACAATGGGCGAATCCTGACAGCCCCATATTGCGAAATGACGGTTACAGACATAGATTGGACCATAATAAGGGCACAATATACATGGGACCGAATTGAAATTATAGACCTATGGGAGACGCGCTATGGATTTCTCCCCGACATGTTGAGGAACCTTATCATTAACTACTATGAAGATAAGACACGGTTAAAGGGCGTACCTGGGCAGGAAATCTATTATGTCAAAAGTAAGAACCTGCTGAATTCTATCTATGGCCTACAGGCGCAGGACCCCTGTAAACAGACTACGGTATATGACCCGGAACAGAGGGGCATTTTCTACGTGAAAGAGGGTGACATTCCGGCCCTGCTTGCAAAATCCCGCAGACAGCCATATGGTAGCTATCAATGGGGAGTATGGTGTACAGCCATAGCCCGCAGGGAACTACGGAAAATGATAACGCTTGCAGGTGACTACTTTGTTTACTGTGATACCGATTCCGTTAAATTCGTTGGTGAGCTGGACCTTGAACCTTATAACAAGGCAAAGGTGCGGGAATCCACCTATAACGGCGCACTTGCTACAGACCCCGCAGGCGTAACTCATTATATGGGTGTTTTTGAGGACGATGGAGAATATACCCAGTTTATAACCCTCGGCGCGAAAAAATATGCTTACACCGACGAAAAAGGTTTGCACATAACCGTTGCGGGCGTGGGAAAGAAAGCAGGAGCAAAGGAACTACAGGCCGCGGGAGGTTTGCCCGCTTTCAAACCCGGATTTGTTTTTGTTGAAGGAGGTGGTACAGAGGCTATTTACAACGACTATACTAACAAAGAAATAGAGGTAGATGGGCATAAATTACATATTGGCTGTAACATCTATTTGAAACCGTCAACCTACACATTAGGCGTAACCGGGGACTATGCGCAAATCATTGAGGACGCTGAACTGGTCCGCGGTATCATCCACGACCGAAATCTGAAAAAAGCCATGTCAGCCACAGGACAAAAAAATAAAACTTAGGAGGTTTTTACAAAATGGCTACGCTTGAAAGAAAAACTAATAAGACGCTGAAGAAGATGGTGGATAGTGTGGTAAAGAAGAAACGCCCTGTCTATGACCTACGGAAAATGATAACGCTTGCAGGCGACAACCTTGTTTACTGCGATACCGATTCGCTAAAATTCGTTGGAGAGCTTGACCTTGGGCCTTATAACGCGGTATCATTCCACGAACGAAATATGAGAAAAGCCCTGTCAGCCACAGGGACAAAAAATAAAACTTAGGAGGTTTTACAAAATGGCTAAGCTTGAAAGAAAAACAACTAATAAGACGCTGAAGAAGATGGTGGATATGGCGGTAAAGAAGGAACGCCCTGTCTATGACTATGACCTACATGTGACCCGCGCCCTTGATGGGAAGTATGGCATCCTGTTCGACCTCGAAATCAACCATGTTACTATCTACGGATGCCGCGTCTGCGAGACCCGCGAAGGGGACAACTTCATCGGCTTCCCGCAGAAACCGGACCGCAAAGAGAAGGGCCGCTATTGGTCTATTGCCTATGCTCCGTTGACGGAGGACCAGACCTCTGAGGTCCTCCGGCAGATTGCCGAAATCCTCGACACCGGGGAGGAAGATTGATGCTGAATACCGTACCGTACACAGCGGAAGGGTATCTGGACATGGGGCGTTTATTGCCCCATGTCCTTCCGTTCTGCTGGATTTGGGGAGGCCGCGGTATCGGTAAAACCTACGGTGTTTTGAAAGATGTGCGGTATGATAACCCCCGCCCCTTCATCCTTATGCGGAGAACTCAAAAACAGATTGAAATGATTTACAACCCGCGCTTGCACCCATTTAAGACCATTGACCGAGATGTGGGAGGGAGGACAGCGATTGTAAAAGACGGTGATATAGGTGTGTTTTACAATGGTGTGGAGGATGAGAACGGAGATGTTACCCCGCAAGGGCCGCCTGTGGGTTATGCAATAGCACTATCTACCATTTACAATGTCCGCGGCATTGACCTATCCGATGTTAAAGTTTTGGTGTTTGATGAATTCATTCCAGAGCCCCGTGAACGCGGCATGAAAGACGAATATGGCGCGTTTAAGAACGCTTATGAAACCATAAATCGGAACAGGGAGCTACAAGGGGAACCGCCGTTACAGCTTATAGCACTTACTAACTCCAATTCACTCGGGAACCCATACTTTTTGGGAATGAAAGTTATCCGTATTGTTGATACAATGGTCAAGAAAAAGCGGGAAATCTGGACAGACACCGCCCGCGGGCTGATGCTCATAAACATTCTGCGGACACCCATTTCTGAGAGAAAATCAAAAACTGCGTTGTATTTACTTGATTCCAACGATGATTACAGCAATATGGCATTGGGGAATGAGTATAGTCTGGACTGTTGTAGCAATCAAGGGTCTTTCCCGTTGCGCGAACTGACACCCGTCTGCGGGGTTGGCGAAATCTGCGTTTACAAGCATAAATCACAATCTGTTTTGTATGTGTCTTCCCATTTTTCTGGTAGCCCCGCTATGTATGGGGCAGATGATACAAACTTGATGCGATTCCGACATGATTATTGGGCACTGTGGAAACTGTACCTTGACCATGGCATTGTCTTTCAGGACATCATGTGCGAAATTCTTTGGAAAAAATATTGGAAGTAAAATAAGTTTTTCTTGACAACTACATAAGAAAGACTTATAATGTAAATAGGTAGGCGGGAGGCCCACGGACAGCCCCGGAAGGGCGGGCATGCGACGGTCCATCGCACACACTCCCACCTACCTATTATAGTTTTACCGGGGCAGAAGGGAGAAACGATGCCGGAGATTATCAATATTATTACACAGGTTGGTTTTCCGATTGCCGCCTGCCTGGCCCTGTGGTGGGACGGACGGAAACGGGAGGACCGACTGACCGCAGAAAACAACGCGAGAGAAGACAAGCTTCTTGCGGCAATTCAGGACGCAACCAAAGCACAGACCGAGACCTCCGCAGCCCTGACCAGGCTTGCGGATGCTATCAACAATAAGGAGGTATAACTTTGACAGCACAGGAAATTATTACCCTTGCTCGGTCCTTTATCGGGAGCAAGGGCGGAGAAAAATTTTGGAAAGCATACGGCTACAACTATCGGGTAGAATGGTGTTGTATCTTTGTATGGTACTTGTTCCAGGCATGTAAGAGCCTGTTTTATGGCGGTGGGAGAACCGCTTATGTCCCAAACCTGTGGGATTGGGCAAAAGAGACAGGCTGTACCACAACTGACCCAAAACCTGGCGACCTCGTTATTTTCGACTGGAACAAAAACGGGATTCCGGACCATGTAGGCCTCTTGGCGGCGGTCCATGATTCTACGATTGAAACGGTTGAAGGTAATGTTACTGATGAAGTGCGCGAAATGACCCGCAACCGGGACGGGCAAATCCTCGGCTACATCAAAATCAACTACCCCGCAAAACAGACCTGTGACCCGGCCACCTGTCCTATCATGGACTATCTCAAAAAGATTATGAAGGGAGAAAACAACGAATGAACGCAAGCGACATTTTAACCCTTGTGCGGGCAGGCTACAGCAAATCGGAGATTGACGCTATGAGCCGCGAGAATCCCGCACAGGCCGCGAACCCAGAAACCGTCCCCATGCCCACCGAACCCGTGGAAGCCGCCTCCGCGCCCGTGGCGGCACAGGAAGCGCCTGCGGAACCCCCGAAGGCCGCAGGGACCGAACTTGACCGCCTTTTCAGCGAACTGCGCAACCTCACCGCGGCAATTCAGCAGAGCAACCGGGCCGCGGCTGATATGGGTGCGAACATTATCGACCCGCAGGCCGCAGGCATTAACGCACTCGCGGGCCTCGGAAATCTCACTATCATGGAGGAAAATAAATGACAACCCCAACTGTTCAGCAGGCGGGTGTTATCCTGTCCGCTATCTACAAACAGGCTACTGGGCTTGCGGTCCCTGCACCGCTTGACCTGTCCGGGTTTGTTTCCACCGCTACCACCGTTCTCAACCTCGGTCTTGATAAAGTCCACAACGCGCTGTGGAACATGGTGGGCCGTACCATTATCGCAGTCCGTCCGTATAGGGGCAGATTTGCCGATATGGAATTCGACACAGACACGTGGGGAATCGTTGACCGCAAAATCTCGTTCCTGTCCAAACTCCCAGGCAACAATCCTGCGTGGGAATACCCCGTGACCTATGACGAAACACAGACAGTCCCCTCCGGGGATGGGCTTTCCGTTGACATGTACGCTATCAACAAGGACAAAATGATTCAAACTGCGTTCTATGGGCGGCAGACCTATGAGTATACCCGGACCCGGTTTGCTCACCAACTCGAAACCGCCTTCCGCGGTCCCGATGAATTCACGCGGTTCATGGCGGGCGCTATGACCTCCCTGAACAATGACCGTGAACTGTGGTGGGAGGGTTGCCGCGCGGGTGTACTTATCAACGGAATTGCGGCGCTGTACAGCGAGAACCAGCCGGGGCGCATTATCCATTTACTCACGGAGTACAACACCGAAACGGGCCTCTCTCTCACCGCTACCACGGTCAGACAGCCCGAGAACTTTGACGGTTTTTGCCGTTGGCTGTATGCCCGTATGGGCGATATCAAGGCCCTCATGGCCCGCAGCAATACCCTATTTACCACGCAGTTTGAACGCATGTTCCCTGCGGGGTATGGTATCCTGCGTCATACCGATGACGCGAACCTCCGTATCAAAATGAGTGCCCCGTTTATCAACCGTATGCGGGCCTGTGTCCTCTCCACCACCTACAACCCCGAAATGCTGAACCTTGAAGGCGTTGAACCCGTGGCCTATTGGCAGTCTCCGGCCGCCCCGGAACAGGTGCAAGCAAAACCCGCGTACACGGCTAGCACTTCGGTGGAGATTGTCCCTGAATCCGCTGTAACGGTAAGCAACATTGTGGGAATCATGTATGACCGCGACTTTGCAGGCTGTACCAAAATCCGCTCGGACGCATATACCACGCCGTTCAACACAAAGGGGAAGTACTGGAACGACACCTATACCGATGAAGTCAAGACGCGTATGGACATGACCGAAAAGGCCGTTCTGCTTCTGCTCGACTAAGGGAGGCTCAAATGCCCTTCAATGTGACTTTCTATACATTCTCGAAGAAGGGCAACTCAACCGCAAGACCGGCCGCGGCGGGAACAACATATGCCTGTATGGGCAAGGCCCCGCTATCTATTATCGCGCCCCGTCTGCAACTAAAACTTGCAGACGGGGCAGAAGACAACCCCGCGGCCTGGAACTACGCTTATATACCGTCTTTTTCCCGTTATTACAGGGTGAAAGAATGGACAAATAGCGGGCCGCTGTGGGAGGCGGCGCTTGTGGTTGATGCCCTTGCTTCCTGGAAAACACAAATCGGAGCCCAATCATGTTATGTATATCGTAGCTCCTCAAACTACAATGGGAGGATTGCAGATGCATACTATCCAACAATCGCAAGATACCGCAGGTTAAAAATTGACCTCGCAAAAATGTGGACTATAGACGGCGCAAGCGCGTCAGCGAGCCAGGGCGGTGGCCTCTATGTCCTCGGCATTATTGGTAACGGCATCACAAGTTATTTTGGATTTACACAGGCGCATTTGGAGAGTTTTCTATCAGCGATTTTTTCCAACACCTATTATAATTCGGTCCTCGGTGCTTTTGGTGCAACTGAGTACCCGGAGGCAAAGGTAGCACTTAACCCGCTACAGTATATTGCGTCAATCCGCTTTTATCCTTGTGGATTTGGTGTACCAACCATGGCATGGGCGCTACACTATACACATTTTGTATCCTCTGTTCCTGTGGGTCCTGTTCCCGTTACATGTACCGCGCACGCTTTTACCGCATCCGGCAACTATGTAGACCAAACCTCATATAACACAACATATGTAGATTATGCGGTTGACACTACAGATTTTTTACATCCTCAGCAACAGGAGCGCGGCGACTTTCTCCAGCTTGCACCCTTCACAAAGCACGAGGCTTTTGTACCACCCTGGGGACTTATAGACCTAAATGGTGCTGATTTAATAGACGCTAACTACCTGCGAATGCGCATCACGGTTGATATACGTAGTGGAGAGGGTGTGCTGACATTATCAGCCCTACACGGGCCGAAAGAAATCATACTTGCCCGTGCATCCTCGCAGGTTGGTATTGACTGTCCGCTATCCGCGGTTGTTCAGGCCGGGGAGGGGAACATTACAAGAGGATTAAACCTTGTGGAAGACATTCTCGGTGTATTCACAAAAGGCCCTTCCTCCCTGTTTGGCGGCGGTTCGACAATCAGCAATGCAGTAGCGGGCGAAATCCCGCACCTATTCAGCGCCGGGACGCAGGCAAGCGGCGCGAACATGGCAGGGGACCCCTATCTGCTTGTAACTCATAGATATGCCGCGGACGATGACCTCGCATGCCGTGGGAGGCCTTTATGCTCTGTGCGTCAGCTTTCCGCAATCCCCGGTTATATCATGGGCGACCCTGATGAAATTTCAATCCCTTGCACAAACGATGAACTTGCGGAAATCCGGGCCGCAGTTTCAAAAGGCTTTTTCTACGAATAGAGGTATATCGCTATGCCGTTTAGTCTGCGCGACATGTATGACTGGGCTGTGCAAGAGTGCTCAAGAACCGATGTTGCATACTCACAGACATACCGGAATCAGCAAATAGACCCGGACACCGGGAAAACTTGCTATGATTGTTCATCGTTTACATTTTTCGCCTGTTGGCTCGGTGGGGGTCTTGATGTTGGCGCTCTCGGTTACTCTACCAACATTTCAGACTACCATAACGGAACCGCAAACGCCTGGACCGTTACGCCTATGATACGGGCGCTTGAAGGCCTCGCTGGCTGGCAAAGTCTTGACCCGCGTGTTGTATCGTGGCAGGAAGGTGACATTCTGGCAAAAACCCGAACCCATTGTGAAATCTGCTATCGTCCACCAACCCGGACAATGGGGGCACATAATACAGCCCGTGGGGTTACAATAAACGATTTTGAAACAGGGACAAGCTATTATGATGTGTTGTTACGATATTCAGGCGGCGGGCCATATCCACCCGGACCAACTCAACCCATGCCGATATGGTTAATCAAGCGGGCAATCGAGATTCAAAGAGGAGGTTTTATCATTTGAGCAATCCACCTTTTTTCAGCGACTACATCAATATGCAAGTTTACGAGGGGCTTTCTCCCTCGCAAGTTCATGTGGCAAATACTCTGCTATTCCAGTATTTCCAGCGTCACCTGTTGCAGAAAGCTGTATCTGTGTTCAACTGGAAACTTCCGGAGGATTGGCAGAAAACCCTATTCCTGTACACCCTCTACTGCTCGGGGCACGTGGCTATCGTGAACACGGACCGTTTCGGGGTTCTCCCGCAACCCTGTTCCCTCGGTGGGCGTGGTGTTCAGTATGAACCCACATACGCGATTATCACCAATCCCCTTTTGCGTGGAATCCTGCGGCCTCGAATTGGTACACAATGCGCTGTAGTTCTCATTATGCCTGATTACGCGGGTATTATGGACATTATCAATTTCTATGCGCGGGAAATGGCTGTGGCGGTTGAAACTATGGAGCTTAACCTGTTGAACAGTAAGCTGTCCTATGTTTTCGGCGTACCAAAAGATAAGGGGAACGCAAAAGGCGCCGCAGAAACAATGAAGAAGCTATTCGACAACATCCAGAGCGGCGTCCCTGCCTCATTTATGGACGCTAATCTCACAACGAGAGACGGAAAACCGACTTGGCAACTGTTTACACAGGATGTTGGGCGAAACTTTATTGCACCACAATTGCAAGAGGTTATCCGGAAACTGGAATGCGAATTCTCCGCGGCTGTGGGAATTCCCGCAGACCTGTCCCAAAACAAAAAGGAGCGAACCAACACGGAGGAAGTCATGGCGAACAACATTGAAACTGCTATCGGACCCGCTATGTGGCTGGAACTCGCGCAGGAGGGATGCACAACCGCGGCAAAGCTTTTTGGTATCAAAATTTCTGTGGATTGGAGGTATAAGCCGAATTTTTGGAATGACACTCAGTATTTTGGGTATGTACAATCAGGACGCGGCAGAGCATAACACAACGTTCCTTGATTCCGAGTTCTTCCACCTCCCAGAGGATTTCACCGCAGAGGATAGGGAGGTGGTTGTCAATCTGATTCTGTCAGAGACCGCGGAACTGGAGTGTGTCTACCCAAACCCTGAAACAATGCGCGTTGTTATATCCGCGTGGAGCCGCGCCCGAGTTCCTTCGTGGGAACGAATGCGCCTCGCGCTAAATGAAGAATACAACCCGTTACACAACTATGACAGACATGAAACGGAATCTGGAACTGACACCGGAACCCGGACAGAGACCGACACCGGGACCCGGACGGAAACCGACACGGGCACCCGGACGGAAACCGACACGGGCACACGGACGGAAACCGACGCAGGAACTGTTACAACTGATGATGATTCAACCGTAACAGACAGCACAAGCGGAACCGCAACAGACCAAACAACCGGATTCAATTCAAACAGTTTCGCTGATGACAAGAAAACCCTGTCCAGCGGGAGCGGAACACAGACGGTTAACGGGACCAAACTGGAAACCCGCAACCTGTCCCGCGGCGAAAGCCGGAACCTGACCCGCGGCGAAAGCCGGAACCTGACCCGCGGCGAAAGCAGGAACCTGACCCGCGGTGAAAGCCGGAACCTTGCAAATTCAAGGACGCTACACGCTTACGGGAACATTGGAGTTACCACTGCGGCGCAGATGCTAACGCAGGAGTTGGATGTGAGAAAAACAGACATTTTCAGAATAATCACCGACGAATTTACAGATTATTTCTGCATTAGACTTTACTGATAGGAGGTAAATATGGCTTTTCCACGATTCCCCTACACAGACTTCCACCAATTAAATGCTGACTGGATATTGGAAAAAGTGCGCCAAATGGCCCACACCGTTGAACAATACGCTACAGACCTCGCAAATGTGGTCCGGGTGACAGCACAGACCTTTACCAGCGGAGAAAAACAGCAAGCCCGCGAAAATATCAGTGCCGCAAGCGACGCGGATTTGCAGACAACGCAAGACTCTCTTGCAACTACAAATCGAAACCTTTATTTGGTACATCAAGAATTGGAAACTGTAAGCACTACAGTCAACAATCTACAATTGAATGTAACCGAAAATTCAACAGCTATCGGAGGTATTTCTGCAACTCTGTATCAACACGGATTGGCTATAAATACAGCACAGTCCGACATAACAACATTACAATCAACATCATACAAGGATGTTATTTGTATTCTAACGTCGGCAACAGAGGGTTATATTCCGGCGAGTGAAGTATCGCAAAGTGATTTTGCTGACCTCACAAAGCTATACCGCCTTGTCAACACAATTAGCGGGGTAACACAATTGGTGGGTGTGGTAACACAAGCACGTCTCACCACCGTGGGCGGAGTTAGCGGAAGCCTTGTGGTACAAAAAGCGGGCCTCCTGCTAAACTGGTATTCTGCGGGAGATGCCGCGGATGACGGCTATTTCACACGCGCAGGGATTGTATTAACATGGGATGCCGATAACCAGCGTGTAAAGGTTAAAATGGTAACGGCATAATAAGAGGCAACATCCGGTGTTCTGCCGGATGTTGCCTCTTCGCCATTCAATTTTCTTATACCCTCTATAAGCTTCACTAATCAATCCACACAGTTTTCCACACCCCTCT
>JAEIGA010011524.1_pt1 | contig 13428 bp, 6 predicted proteins | sample 9270691 | NCBI WGS metagenome assembly JAEIGA01 (sample SAMN17057246, study PRJNA624740) | gut metagenome | biome: biome; isolation source: fecal sample | host: Bos grunniens | place: China: Xizang | collected 2019
AGCAAAAAATGTGCACTTTGTATATACGGTCAAAACAGCAGAAAACATACGGGGTCTTCTCTCCTCCGCACCAAACCTGAAAAACGCAAAAAATTAGCCCTTCGAGATTCTCGAAGGGCTTATTTTTTGCGTTTTTCAGGTTTGGTGCGGAGGAGAGAAGACTCCGTATGTTTGCTGCTTTTTTGACCGTATGTACAAAGTGCACATTTTTTGTTTTCTGATTTTATTGAAATGTATACCTTGCGCCGTGCAACGTGTCGCGACATACCATGTTTTTTGCCGAATTTTCAGATTATTCTTGACATATATCTAATGTTGTGATAAGATAGTATACGTATAACCATCCCTGGGCTAACTCCGCCCATTTCGGTTTGGGCAGTCGCATGGTAATGATTTTGCTCATGTTGCGTGCATAGACTGTAGATAGTATCGGGGTTTCAAAGGGAAAAATATATAGTTTGGAGGAATAAAACCTTGAAAAGAACATTCTTACGTGTTGTTTCCATGTGTCTTGCTGTGCTGATGCTCGCTGGTGCTGCCAACCTCAGCGTGTTTGCCGCACAGATTGATACGGGATACAATACAAAAACTCTCCAATCGACTGTACAGGCCGGCGTGGCCAAGAACGGTGCTGTTACCGTAAAGACGGACGGACAGATCGTTGCTGAAACGTACAGTGAAAAGCTTAGTGATCTGGAGAAGGCTATCCTGAATACGGGTGCCCTTCTGGGTGAAACCTATCAGATCACCACTCCTGCAGATACCTGCGTAACCATCGACGCGGAGACCAAGACGGTAACCGCTGAGGATTGCGAGATCGTGCCGGATGTGTACAAGTGGGTTCCCGTTACCGCTACCGCAGTTTTTGTCGGCGGTGAGGTAACCAAGAGCTTCAACGGCGGCAAGACTGTTCAGTTTACCGCTGCTGAGATCACCGCTGACCAGTATAGCATTCAGGTCGTATACGAGCTGAAGGTTACCATTGATGAGAATACTCAGAAGGCTCTGCTCAATGCCCCCGTAACGCTGGCAGGCGCAGTAGCCAATATGAATATCATCAAGAGCCTGATTGCTAACCTGAATACCCTGGCAGAAAGCATGGAGGACCTCTATGCGATGACCAGTGATTCCCCGACCGGTGGTTACACCATTCAGGGTACTTCCAAGGGTAGCATTGACAGTGCGTCCGCACTGGGTCAGGCCATTACCGAGTTGTACAATGACTGCGCCGGCAATGGCGGCAACACCTTTGCTCTTTGCGTATTGCTTGAGGATTACAGCGATGCGAATGCTGTCGAGTTTATCATTGAGAATGGCAAGGACGTTCATACTCTCTTCGATAGCATGAAGAAGAATCTCTCCATTATGGCCGAATATGGTGAGTATTCCTCCGTGGATGGTCTGCCTGATGTGAAGGGTAACTTGACAACTTTTGTTGGTATTTTCCCCAATCTCCAGAATTATATTGATATGCTGGATTTGGCAATTGGCGTGCTGACGAAGATTTGTGAAAGCATGGATTTTGTCAACGAAGTATACTGGTCGGCTTACTCCAACAGCCCCGTTAAGAGCGGTATCTCCGACGAGGAGCTTGCAGCACTGAACGCTGCTGTTCTCAACGCAGTAGATAAAAAGGAACTGAAGGCCGGCGTTTCCTTCCATGACGATATTGCCATCGTCAACCCCATTCAGATCGGTGCTCACACCATTACCAAGGGTGTTGACCAGTATAAGGTAATCGTTGACGTTGTTGCAAACGTTTACAAGGATAGCAACGCTACCACTACGATCAACGGCATTATGGATCACCAGCTGGTTCTGGATAAGAACCTGACTCCCGACCAGATCGAAGCCGCAATCGAGGCTTCCGGTATTATCGATGCTTCCGTTGCAGGTTGGGATAGCTACTTCGGCTTTGGCGTTGCAGGTGCTTACAAGATCACCTACTCCGTTCTGCCGGATGCTCTGACCGAGGATATCGATTGCACCGTTACTTTCGTTCCTCAGAACATCTACACCATTGATTACGATTTCGCAACCGATGAGGATGTTGCTTACGGTTACACCTTCGAGCTGCCCAAGCACGATGATGCAACCAAGTCTTACATCTACACCGTAAACGGCAACAAGATCTTCCAGGGCAACAAGTACCGCGTTACCTCCGACGTTACCGTTACCCGCGAGGAAGGCAAGTCCCTTGAGGTTGTTACCATCCCCGCATTTGTTGCTGATAGCTACATTCCCGGTGCAACCCTGACGGCTAAGGATAAGAATATCCTGAGCGCCGGCGGTCTGATCTGCGGTACCATCGCATATGCAAGACCCGAGAACACCGACGTTACCATTGAGGTTGAAGCAACCGATCTGCTCACCAACGCATACAGCGTTTCCGCTACCGCATATCCTACCGTCGTTCTGGTGAACGGCGAGGCAATTGATGCTGAGTGGGTTCCCACTGAGGTTTGGGTCGGTAACGATAAGGTTGCTGATTTCACCGGCACCGCTACTTCCTTTACCTACGGTTCCGAGGTTTCCAAGGTAGCCGTTCAGTATGACCTGGTAATTGATCCCACTTACATCAGCCTTTCTGAAGTAAAGGGATGGGCTGAGTTGGCTGACGTTCTGTCCGATGATGCTGCTTCTCAGGCAAGCAGACTGTTCAAGGCTGTTGATCTGGTCTCCTCCGACGGCTTTACCAAGGCAAACAACTTGGCAGGTTCTTTGGCTGCAATTATCGATGCAGGTAACTATGCACAGAAGACCAAGGACGCTGCTCACAAGCTGAATGACGAGTGTCTGAATGAAAAGGGCAAGCTGAAGCTGGCAGATCTGCTGGCTGATTACACCGGCAAGAGCAGAAGTGCTATGCTGGCTAACTACTACAGTGGCAACAATAGCGTAGAGTTGAATGCCCAGATTGCAGTTCTGGCTGAAGTATTCGGTGACCTGTCCGACGATACCGAGTTCCTGAACTATGTAAACGGTATTCAGGCCGGCGCAGGCGACCTCTTCCTGGAATACAAGGATAAGATCGCTGACATCCGCGTTCCTGATGTCAATGCAAACATCAACCGTAACGCAACCATGCTCGAGCTGACCGCATTGGCAGATGCGCTGCTCGCAGAGGGCACCACTACTGAGTCGGTAGACGTTACCACTGCTCTGACTCACCGCGTTGCAATTGAGGGTGTTGCTTCCAACCTGGTTATTATCAACCTGAGCGTAACTGCAGCAGGTAAGACCTTTAAGGATAGCATGACCTTCGGTAAGGGTGAGACCTTCACTCAGGATGATATCAATGCGATCAGCGATAAGCTGAACGCCCTGAAGGCTCAGGCAACCCAGGGTATCGACCTGAACTACTACAACGTTGTTGAGGCAACGCTTCCCGCAGTAGGCGAAACGGTTACCGATTATACCACCTTTGCTACTGTTTATACTCCCAAGACCTATACGGTAGTTGTTAACGGTGTGCCCAGTGAGATCACCTACAACAGCACCGCAATGTTCATCCAGCTGCCCAGACCTTCCGAGGGCATCGTTTACCGCTATACCGTAGGCACCAAGACCTATGATATCGGTTACGGTCAGGCTGCATATTAGCTTCAGATCACTCCCGCTGATCTGGATACTCTCTTCGTCGGTGGTACTCTGACGATCACCTCCGTGGTTGTTGATACCGTTCGTGAGGACTTCGTTAAATTTGTTAATTCTCTGAACTCTGCTTTCCGTTCCGGTAATCTGGATGCTGAGCTGATCATGGCTGCAGATCCTGCTGATTACAGTCTGGTTCTCCGTGTCGGTCCCGACATGGCAAGCGCTCAGTTGGGCGGCTCCATGATGACCGATCTGATGGAAGCTATGGCAACCTATTCCTCTATCAAGCTGCAGGATAGCACCTTCTTCGAGGGCGTTTTCATCAGCATGCAGGCAATCGTTGACATGATGGCTTACAGCGGCTTCAGCTTTGATACCGTTTGCAACATCATCGACGAGAACGGCAACATCAAGAATGACGCCGAGTTGGCTAAGCTGACCGGTGTGAAGAACATCGGTGGCAAGGTGGTCACCACCAAGCTGGGTCTTGGCGAGGTCAAGACCGTTGACATGTACATTACCCTGGCCGGCTCCAACGAGCAGCTTCTGGCAGTCAGAAACGCTCTGGATGTTGTTAAGGGTTACGCAAACCTCTCCTGCAATGACGGTGTATACAACATTCACCTGAATATGCCCGACAAGCTCTATCCTTACTACATGAGCGCAATGCTCCTGCTGGATAAGACCCAGTTTGAGGACATTCAGGGTGACATCAGTGTTGGCGGCATGATCGAGTATTACAAGACCATGGTAACCGACCTGACCGGTGATCCCAACTTCAGCGTTGAGACTCTGGAGAACACCGCTGCACAGGCAGGTAAGAAGATCGACCTGTCCTCTTATGCATCCACCTTTGATCTTGCCGTCAGAATGGTCAACTATGTACTGAACAGCATGGAGACCAAGGACGTTACCCCCGAGGACGAGCGCAACGAGCGCTATGCCGCAGAGGTTACTGCTCCCGTTGGCGGTCTGTTCGACAAGCTTCCCGAAAACTTCTCTATGCTGAAGGAGTTCATCACTGAGGCAAATGAGAACGGCACGATCCACTTCAACACCAATATCACCGTTGAAGACAGAAAGATCGATTATGACGCCATGATCTTCGACAACAGCGAAGCAGGTCTTGGCAAGTTCTACTACACCACCGATCTGGCCGGTGCACTGGCAGGTCTGGGCAACAACTCCGTTGTCGTTCTGATCTCCGATGCTAAGCTGACCAAGGACGTTGTGATCCCCAACAACGTGTTCATCAACCTCAACGGCTTCAAGCTTGAGGGTAACATGAGCACCTCCGCAAGAGTAACCATTTCCGACAGCACCCTGCACACTGAGGGTAAGGGCGTTGGTGAGGTTTACGGTAAGCTTTCCGGTAACTTCATCATCACCGGCGGTTGGTACGAGCAGGACGTTTCTTCCATGCTGAAGGACGGCTACGTACAGAAGAACGGTTACGTTTCCAACATCTACTATACCATCGAAGAGGATGCTGAGGGTAACATCTCCATCAACATCCCTGCAACCATTCTCTCTACCAGAACCGTTCCCGAGATCAAGGCACTTGCCATTGATATCGCAATGGATATCGCGTTCAACGTTTACAATGCCGCATCTCTTGAGATCGACGGCAAGGGCATTTATTCCTTCGCAACCGACGATCTGATCAGCCTGGCTACCATGTCCGGCAGAGAGATCGCTGAGGTTCTCGTCGACATGGTCGAGCTTGAGAACATCAAGGAGCTGGCTCTGTCGATCTACAGACAGATGATGGACTTTGGCGGTATCGCCGATGACATCAAGGCAGACGGTGTTATCGTTGACTACGACATGGTCACCCGCGGTTGGGCATTCAGCTTCGGTGTAACCGATGAGAATACCGTTGCCGTTGACCTGGTTCCCGGCAAGGTTGAGGCTCACGGCTTCAGCATCGTGGTAACCGGTACTGAGGAAGAGAAGGCACTGCTTGCAGGTCTCTTTGAGGAGATCGGCAAGTCTCTGATCATCGATCCTACGCTCAGCAAGTTCAGCATCTCCTACAACGGCGGTCTGAACGTCGATATCGACAGTGCGCTGGACGTTACCGTTGATCTGTCCCACAACAACGATTACGCAGCACTTCTGATCGCTGCTGTTGCAGATGCAACCAACAACGCCGCTCTGAAGGAGCTTCTGGTTGCTTATCTCGACGATGCTTCCAACAAGGAAACCGTTGCTGCTATGGCCGCTGCTCTGGACACCACCACGCTGGCACAGTTCATTGCAGGTCTGAAGCACCTCAAGGCTGTTGGCTGCGACGCTATGTTCGAGAGCCTGGGTATTGAATCTGATGAGCTCAAGCAGCTCGAGGCAATCTACGATGACCTGGTATACATTGCCGGTGTTATCCTCAATCGCCTTGACGTTACCGGCGGCGCTCAGTCGCTGGCAGGTCACAAGACCGGTGAGTTCGCATCCTACAAGTTCGGTCCCAAGACCGTTGACAAGTACGGTGTTGCATTCACCATGAGCCTGAGCATCGTTCTGATGTCTGAGGGCACCACCGAGGGTGGCGACGATCCCATCGATCCTCCTACTCCTCCTACTCCTCCCACTCCTCCCACACCTCCCACTCCTCCCGCACCGCCCGTGATCAAGGATATTGATCTGGATGACACCGCAACTACTTCCGATAAGCTTCTTGGTTTGGAAGTTCAGAAGGATGGCAAGACCAGCTACCTGTTCCTGGATCTCCACGTTGACGGCATGACCGTTGAGGAACTGATTGCTGCGCTGAAGATCAGCACTTCCGGTTCTCGCGTACAGACCAAGGCAACCGCGACCAACACCAAGACGGTCAACGGTAAGGAAATTATTACAACCGGATCCGTTCTTACGATTTCCGCGACCAACAGTTCGGGCAAAACAACTCAAGAATACGTTATCATCATTGATGGCGACGTTAACTGCGACGGTTACGTCAACTCCGCAGATGCCATCTACCTGGCATGGCACTATTGCGATGTCACCACCCTCAAGAATAACCTGGCAGTGATGGCCGCAACCGGTCATTTCGCTGACGGTGACATTCATGCCAACGACGCGATCAATATCGTATTCAAGTACCTGTACTGGAAGGCCGGCAATGACCGATATGTTTCCAAATTTGGTTCGTAACAGAAGATATCAGGAGGCTTAATCATGAAAAAATTCAGTAAGATTTTAATTCTTGTGTTGACGGTCGTTCTTGCTGTCAATACGCTGTGTGTTTCCGCTTTTGCGGCAACCATCAAGCCCGGTTATTCCGGCACCATGACTTACAAGTTCGAGAACGCGTACAGCGTTGAAGGTACCTTTACCGTATCCGATGCGATCTCCGCTTTCACCGTTACCGTCGAGTCTGAGGGCGACGCAGTTGCAGTTGCTTCCAACGGCACTCTGATGGGCTTCAGCATGGATGACAAGGCAGATACTTACACCGTTGTTGTGAAGTATGATGTTAAGGCTGACGCTGCTGATGGCGCAGAGGCTAAGGTTGTTTTCAACGGTATCACCTACAACTCCATTGATGCCAACGGTCAGCTGGTTGCTACCGAGCTCAAGGACGTTGTGATCGGTACTGTGGGCGTTTCCGCAAGCGGTACCGACCTCGATCCCAGTGCTGCTTCCAAGAATGCACTGAAGGATGCTGTCAACAGCGCAGACACCTTCATGGCAGACGCTAAGGCAGACGCCATCGAACAGTACGTTGCAGCTTACACCAAGGCAGTTGCTCTGCTGAACGGCAATGCAACTCAGGCTGAGCTGGATGCAGCTACTACTGCTCTGAAAAATGCTCTGGCAGCTCTCAAGACCGCTTGGGAGAAGGAGCCCGAGGTTGTAAAGGAGATCGTTACCGAGACTGTCAAGGAGACTGTTGAGGTTGAAAAGATCGTTGAGGTTGAGAAGCCCGTCGAGGTCGAAAAGATCGTCGAGGTTGAGAAGATCGTTGAGGTTGAGAAGATCGTTGAGGTCGAGCCCACCGATGCATTCTGCAACAAGGGTGTTCACACCGTTTTCCTGGTACTCTTCATCGTCTTCGCCGCTGCAACTACCGCTATGACGGTTCTGTATGCGATCGGCTATGCACGCAAGAAGAACAACCGTAAGGACAATACTCCCCTCGTAAACTACAATATCGAGGATGACGACAAAAAATAATTAAAAGCACCGTGTCCGGCAGATTTTTATCTGCCGGACACAAAGTGCACTTTATGACACCTTCAAAAAAGGCCAAAAAAGTGAGAAAGGAGCGGCTTGTGAGAGACAAAATCTGGAAAAGAAAAGAGTATGAGACCTGGGATGATGCCTTTCGTGCGCTCATTCCGATCGTAAGACAGCAGTCTGTTCGTGTTGCCTCTTACACACAGGTGCTTTTTGTGCAGGCTTGTTCCTCGTCTTACGGCCACCACACCTTGTCCGGTATGGAGCAGATCGTTGGTGATTACGCTGAGCTTGCGTATAAATGCGGCATGTATCACCAATTGGGTAAGGCGCTTGTGCCGGATGAATATCAGCTTTGGCAAAAGGATTTTACAGAGGAGGAGACGGCGGTGTATCGTAAGTATACCACCGACGGTCGCCTCTTGGTAGCCAGATTGCAGGCAAGAAGCGTGCGTGCCAAAGCGTCCAAAAATCCCAATGAGGAAATCCCGACCGACAATATCCCGTGGAAAATGATCCGTGAGGCCTGTGAGCAGCACATGGAGCGTTGGGACGGAAGCGGATTTCCCGAGGGCAGAGCAGGGGATGAGATCAGCCCGATCGCTCAGATTGTCGGTCTTGCCAAGGAGCTGGACCGTCTGACCTCAGAGACTCGTTCGGAGGATCCCTTCATCGAGGCTTATGAGAATCTGATCTCGCGTGCCGGTACCGATTTCTCCCCCGAGTTAATCGACGTACTGGTAAATGCACAGGAAAAGACACGTGAGGTGTATGAAAAATACATCCACTATACGATGGCAATTCCTCAGACAATTCCGTTGGTGACGCGGAATCGCCAGCGCCCCATGGGGCTGAAATACCGTCCGATGATCGACGTGGTGTCCGGTCGGATCACCGCTTATGAAGCGGAGCCGTGGTTTGGCGGCATGGAAAATTATCCCGCTGACGGATTTGAAACGATCGAGGAGATCGAACCCCGTCTGATCCGTTTGGGAATGGTTTCCGAGATGGAGTACTATTTCCTGTATGAAGCGGCAGATACTGTACTGAGGATCGAGACCTGCAAGCTGGCGCTTGACGCTGTGGTCCTGCAGGTGCTTCCGTCCTTCTATGCATGCAAATTCCAGCAGGAGCCGTTCGATAAGCTTTGGATCGATCAACCTATTGACCGTTCTAAGCTGATCCTGACCGTGCCGCAGTCGGTACTGATCGACGCAAAACGCGAAACGATGGAAAACATCCGCCGTTATGCCAAGCTTGGCGTATCGCTGATGCTGGACGATTGGTCTCCCGAGGAGGTATCTCCCGAGATCATCGATAAAATGGGATTTACATACGTCCGTCCGAAGGCAGAGCTCTTCCTCAAGCGAGAAACCGCAGATCTGTTGACCTCGTTGATCGAAAAGGGAATCGGTGTCTATGCCAAGGATGCCAACAGTGATGACGCTATGCGTTGGCTGGCCGCTTGCGGTGTGCGCCATATGCGAGGCGCCGGAACAGGTGTTCCCGTGGATGAGGACGAAATGATCCGTGAGGCCATCTTGAGGGAACGTAGCCATGCGTGATCCAAAGAAAACGGCGGTCGGTGAGGAAAATGCCGCATCGGCTCCGCAAAAGCAAAAGAGATTACTCAAATACCGTCGCGCAGGCGTTGTCCTGACGGAGGATGAGGTTATTCGGATCAAGCAGGGAAGAAAAAAGCTTCGCCTTGAGTTGAAGGAATCCGATATTCGAAGTCGCCGTGAGTTTGATCAGATGGCTTCGGGCATGGGTCTTTACTTTGACAAACGGGCAGGAGGCGCCTTGCTTGCCTGGTTATTCCACGGTAGAGTTCTGTGGGCGTTGGTCGGAAGCTTGCTTACGCTGTTGACGGTCATGTTTCTGCTCTCACTTGTCAGTAAGATGAGGGGGCATTTCACCATCAACATGACAGATGATCTTTTCTCCGAGGGCTTTGCCATTGCCGACATCATAGACGATACCGGAGAGCTTGTCAATCCGACGTCATATCTGTTCGGTACGCCTATTGCCAATGCACCGTGTACCTCCATTGCATTTTTACCTGATAATCTGGATGAAATACCCGGATCGCATAACGGTGATGACCATTTTGCATATACCTTTTATATCCGAAATGACGGTCTTTCCACCCTGTCATTTGAGTATCAGCTGCTGATCAACTCTATGAGCCGCGAGGTATCCTCCGCCTGTTGGGTGATGCTGTTTGAGGACGGTGAAATGACCTTTTATGCGTTGGCTACGGAGAATGATGAGCCGGAGGCACTCCCTCCCCTTGATGACAATACCCGAGGATATCGCCGCATCACCTACCGTGACGTGGCCAAATACCCCGATTCCCAATACCATTTGATCGATGCGGCGTCCCAAACACCGTATTATCGATTGATTCCCATTCCCTTTGAGTCAGAGAACGTGGTTGTAACCGGCCATCAGACGGATGTCGAGCCGGGCGAGATTCACAAATACACCGTTGTGATATGGCTTGAAGGAGACGACCCCGATTGTGACAACGATCTGATCGGCGGTCACTTCGGTCTTGAAATGAACTTCAAAATTCTGGAGGAAGACAAGGCCGGTGCAAAGAAATCCCCCAGGGGATAAAAAACTCTGATTTGTGCATTATTCTGATTTGCTCCGATGTCGGAATGTGTTCAAATAAAATAAAAAAAGGAGAAAACTAACATGAAACCAGCACGCAAAAATAGCAATGGTATCTATGTCAGCATCAGAAGCAAGCTGGTAGCTGCCGTTGCTATGCTTCTCGTGGCATCATTCATGGTTGTCTCGTCCTCGTACGCGTGGTTCACGTTGTCTACGGCACCTGAGGTCACCGGTATTCATACCGCTGTCGGTGCGAACGGTAACTTGGAAATCGCGTTGGATGAAGGTCAGGAGCCCGAAACGGGCGTCGGACATGGTGGCAATAACAACTGGGGTAACCTGGTAAATCTTGACATGGATGGCTACCATCTGGACAAGATCACCCTGATGCCCGCTGCTCTGAACATTCTGAGTGACCAGAAGATGGATACCGGTATTCCGCTTAAGGTTCCGAAATACGGCAATGACGGCCGTGTCATAGGCATGGACGGCACCATTACAGCAAGAGCTGATGAAAACGGTGCATTCAAAAATAGCGGTAGCGGTGTTCGCGCCATCGGTACCTCCTCCGGTATGTCTGCTCAGAAGCTTGACTACCGTAGCGCACTGTCTCAGATCACTGCTTCTACTGCACAGATCAAGCTGTATGCAAGCCAGTCTCTGGCGACCAGCGGTAGCCAGTTGGCATCCGCCGTTGTAGGCTATGCTTCCAATGGTTCCGATACCACCAAGACCTACAATATCAATACTGTAGAGTCGATGGTTACCAACCTGACCAAGGCAAACGAAGAGCTTGTTAAGATGATCAAGGCTTACTTCAAGGCTCAGCTGGCATTTGTCGAGGCATCCAACCCCAGCGAGGATAACTACAGATCCAAGCAGGCGGCACTGGAGCTGCTGAGCGTAGATCAGTTGTTTGCTACCGGTTCCCCCGTCACGATTCCCGCAGAATCCCAGATTCATACTCTGTATGCCAAGTATCAGGCCATCAATGCAGCAATCACTACGGCTGCGGCTGAGGTTGCCTACTATAAGGCTGACGGAAGAACTCTGGAAGCAGTACCGTGGGAAGAGACTGTTACTGTCGACGGAGCTGATGTTAAACACGGTGTAAAGGCAATCTTTATCGATAGTAACCTGGTCAAGCTGAACGATATGAAGCTGAACGGCTATGCCGCTAACAGAGATCTGCTTACCAATGAGAGCTTGGTCAGCGATATCATGCGCGATGGTGCTATCCTTCAGATGGGTGCAGGATGCGGTGTTTACTCTGACTTTGCTGAGATCGCAGGTAACTACACAGTTGAGATCGTGATTGATGAGATCGTATACGGTTCTCTGAAGGTAACCAATATCGCAGCACGTATGGCTACTACCATCGAAAACGCACCGACCATCAGAATCGCATCTGAACTGCAGGAGCCCGCTTCCGGCACTGCATCCACCGAGATCTCTGATTTCTACGGTTATGCCATCGACCTCCAGTTCCGTACCAACGCAAAGGATTCTCATCTGATGCTTCAGACAACTCCTACCAACCGCATCTACTCCAGCGGCGGTTCTGAGGAGACCGCAGGTCACGGTAGTACCATGTCCTTTGAGAGCACGGATAACAACTTCAGCTCTGAGGACGTTAAGAACCTGATGAAGTTTATCCGCGTTGTCTTCGTACAGGAGGGTCAGATCGTCGGTGTCGGTATTCTGGATCCCAAGTCCTTTGAGACCGAGGGCATCAAGGTAACCGGTGACATTCGTCTGGTCAACTTCACCACCCCGCAGAATGGCACTGCATACTCCCTGCAGCTGACCACCAAGCAGGGTTCTAATGAGTATGACTTCATCAATACGACCGAAAAGGGTGCTACCGAGCTGATCTCTCTGGCGCAGAACACGATCGCCAAGCTGAGCGTTTACGTTTACCTGGACGGTGAGAATCTGTCCAACGGTGACGTAGCCGCTACCTCCGCTACTTCCATGACCGGTTCTCTGAACCTGCAGTTCAGCAGTGATGCGAACCTCGTTCCCATGGAGTACGCAGCTCTCCGCGATCCTCTGGCAGATGAGGGCGCAACCGAGACCTCTGCTACCACTCAGACTGAGACCACTCAGCCCACTGAGTCTACGACAGGATCCGGACAGTAAAACAGTATAGTCTACTGAAATTATGCGCAGTATGCGCACAGAAGCTTAATAATGATACTTAAGCTCACAGCCGCGGCGGGGCGATGTCCCCCGCCACGGTGTCTGTGAGTAACTGCGCATAAAGCAAAGACCAAATTTCGGAGCAAGAAGGGCCTTTGCTTTATGTTGTAGTTATAGGCGGATTTCAAAATATCCCATTTTTGCAAAATTTTGGTTATTTTGGAGTCTGTCTCATGAGACGGTGCATGCGAGATATGAGACATTCGCCGTTTGATGAGACAGACCTCAAATACAGAATTACATTCGCACAAGTCACAGAAAGGAACGAGCAAATTGAAAATATCCCGAAATGCCAAAGCAGACTTTTTCAATGTGCTGAAGCTCTTCTATCTGTTGCTGATCCTGCTGGTCCTGCTTTCGACCGCTACCTATACATGGTTTACCCTCAGCCGCGCGCCCAAGATCAACGATATGTCGCTGTATATCAGCACGGCATCCGGTCTTGAGATATCACACGAACTGAATGCCGAGGAAGGGCAATGGAGACAAAGCCTGATCTACGGTGAGTATTTTGAAGGGAAGACCGTGCTTCGCCCGATCACCTACCTGGATGAGGAAAACACTTTCCTTGCCGCCCTGGTGGGAACGGATGGCAGAATCGCAACAGTCAATCAGCCGCTGGAGGATGAGCGACATGCCAACCGAAAAGATATGAACGGTTATTATGTCAAATTCACCTTCTATGCCCGCACCAACGAGGCGGTGTCGGTTGAGCTTTGCAGCCTCGATCCCGACGGATCTTACGGCACCTATGTGGTGGGTATGCCCGATTGGAACAGCGAGGAGATCCTTCATAACAACAACGGTAAGCGCATGGAGTGCGCGATC
>JAEIGA010011525.1_pt1 | contig 13428 bp, 12 predicted proteins | sample 9270691 | NCBI WGS metagenome assembly JAEIGA01 (sample SAMN17057246, study PRJNA624740) | gut metagenome | biome: biome; isolation source: fecal sample | host: Bos grunniens | place: China: Xizang | collected 2019
GTAAACCTTATTTAGCTGTTTGGATGTCTTGCAGAGGCCGATTTTGCTGCATCGCGAGGACACAATTGCTACATCGGGACGTAGCAATTGCTACATCGCGATAAATCAAAAATTAGGGTATTCAATGGATGAATGTTGAATGCCGATGCGGTATGAAAGCGTCGGTTGCGACGAAGGGAGGTTTATCTCCCCCGAGGAGTAGTGAAAGTACAGAAAGTATAGAAAGTATAGAAGGTACAGAAAGTATTTCTGGCAAAGTTGACTTATGGAACTTACCTTAAGATAGGGGGGGAAGGGCTCTTGTGATGGTGAAATGTGAGAATTTTAGCATAAAAAGTAAATTTTCTTGATAAATATTTGGCTTGTATTATAAAAAGCATTACCTTTGCACCGCTTTTCAGAACGATGAAGGCTTTCGGGCGTTTAGCTCAGCTGGTTCAGAGCATCTGCCTTACAAGCAGAGGGTCGGCGGTTCGAATCCGTCAACGCCCACAAAAACAACTGACATTCATCGAAAAAACTTGAAAAAGCAGCGTTCTTACACTTTCGGGCGTTTAGCTCAGCTGGTTCAGAGCATCTGCCTTACAAGCAGAGGGTCGGCGGTTCGAATCCGTCAACGCCCACACAGAAGTCTACCTTTCGGTAGGCTTTTTTTGTTTTTGCACATTGTGGTGTATTTTATAACATTCAACGAATAACATAGGATAATTTTCTGATGATAAAGCTGATAGTAAAGACTTTGGTGGCATTTCTGGCTGGTTTGGTGATTACTGGTATGATGCTTTTTCTGCCGGCAGGTACATTAGCCTATCGCGGGGCATGGATATTTATCTCCTTGTTATTTATGCCCATACTCATTATGGGGGTGGTATTGTTGGTAAAGAATCCAGAGTTGTTGCGCAAGCGGTTGGCAATGAAGGAACGCGAGAAGGAGCAGCAAGGTGTGGTAGCTCTCTCGGGATTGTTCCTTGTGGCATCGTTTGTGGTAGCTGGCTTGGATTTTAGGTTTGGATGGAGCCATGTCTCGGGAGTGATAGTGGCTATAGCCGCTGGTGTATTGCTCGTTGGTTATGTGCTTTATGCTGAAGTGTTGCGCGAGAATGCCTACCTTTCGCGTGTGGTGGAGGTGCAAGAGGGTCAGCATGTTGTTGATACTGGCCTGTATGGCGTGGTAAGGCATCCCATGTACCTCTCTGTTACGTTGCTCTATATCTCTATCCCCATCGTGCTGGGGTCGTGGTGGGCACTCTTGGTAATGTCCCCTTGTGTATTTCTGTTGGTCGCTCGTATAAAAAACGAGGAGCAGGTTTTGCATCAAGGATTGCCTGGGTACACGGATTATACGAAGCGGGTGCGCTACCGAATGATTCCTTTCGTATGGTAAGCGCTGAACCGTAAAATCGTAGCATTGTTAGTTTTTTAGAATTAGTGATGCGAAATTCAATAATTATCCGTATCTTCGCACGTTAATACGCATTGACGATAACGTAAAGAGAAAATATAGGAGTGTACTTCAGAGATATCATCGGACAAGAGAGCACGATTGCCATGTTGCGCCAAGCAGTAGCTGAGGGGCGTATCCCTCATGCTCAACTCATCTGCGGCCCCGAGGGCACGGGTAAGTTGGCTGTGGCTATCGCATATGCTCGTTATCTCTGCTGCTCACATCGCAATGGCGAGGAGGCTTGTGGTGAGTGCCCTTCGTGCAAGAAGTTTGACAAATTGGTACACCCCGACCTGCACTTTGCTTTCCCGATATACAAGAAAGACTCATCAAAGACACCACGTAGCGATGACTTTATCGATAAGTGGCGTCAGGCAGTAGCTGAGAATCCCTATATGAATCTGAATCAGTGGATGGACTACATCGGCACAGAGAACCAGCAGGGACTTATCTATGCTTCGCAGAGTGAAGAGATTATCCGTAAGCTTACGCTCAAGTCGAGTGAAGGAGGCTATAAGGTGATGATTATCTGGATGGCCGAGAAAATGAATGGCGAGTGCTCGAACAAGCTGTTGAAGATGATTGAGGAACCGCCTGCCCAGACGGTCTTTCTGCTCGTGGCAGAGAATCCCGATTTGTTGCTACCTACGATACAAAGCCGTGTGCAACGATTGGCATTGCGTCCTATCGAGGAAGAGACTATCTCTAACGCCTTGTGCGAGAAGTATGGCCTCACCGAGGCTGATGCCCGACAGATTGCTCACGCTTCGGCTGGCAACTGGCTACAAGCAGTGGAGACGATACACTTGGGCAACCGCTCGAAAGAGCATATCGAACTGTTCATGACACTCATGCGTAAGTCGTACATGCGTGACCTCAAAGGCATGCGCCAGTGGGCCGATGGGGTAGCGGGCATGGGGCGCGAGCCACAGAAGAACTTCCTCGTTTATTGTCAACGCATGATACGCGAGAGCTTCATCTGTAATTTCCACCGACCCGAGATAAACTATATGAATGCGGACGAGGCTAACTTTACCTCACGCTTTGCTCCCTTTGTGAATGAGAAGAATATCTTCGGTATCATGGAAGAGTTGAGTGAGGCACAACGACATATCGAGCAGAATGTCAATGCCAAGATGGTTTTCTTTGACTTGGCCTTGAAGATGATAATGCTGCTTAAAAATTGAGAATAGAAAAATTATAAGTTAACTATCCGGGCAATAGGTTGTAGACTATTGACCGTTGACTTAAGACTTTAGAAACATATATATGAGCGAATACAAAACCAACGGCTGTGACGGCATTAGTTGCAAGGGATGCGGCCGACAAGATAAGCAACTCAACGTCTTCGACTGGCTGGTCGATGTGCCAGGCAATATCGATGAGACCGACTTTGTAGAGGTGCAATTCAAGAATACTCGTAAGGGTTACTACCTGAATAGTAACAAGATACCTTTGCAGAAGGATGATATTGTAGCTGTTGAGGCCAGCCCTGGTCACGATATCGGTACCGTAACTCTTACCGGTAGCCTTGTATTGTTGCAGATGAAGAAGGCGCGCATCAAGAGCGATGCTGAGGTTCGTCGTGTATACCGCAAGGCACGCGAGGTAGATATGGAGAAGTTCTATGAGGCTAAGGCAAAGGAGCAGGACACCATGATACGTTCGCGTCAGATTGCCAAGGATCTCGGCTTGGAGATGAAAATTGGTGATGTAGAGTATCAGGGCGATGGCAACAAGGCTATCTTCTATTATATAGCTGATGGTCGTGTCGATTTCCGCCAGCTCATCAAGGTATTGGCCGAAGTGTTCAGGGTGCGTATCGAGATGAAGCAGATTGGTGCTCGCCAAGAGGCAGGTCGTATTGGTGGTATCGGCCCTTGTGGTCGCGAGTTGTGTTGTGCTACTTGGCTCACCAACTTCACTTCGGTATCGACCAGTGCCGCTCGTTTCCAAGATATCTCTATGAACCCGCAGAAGTTGGCTGGCCAGTGTGCTAAGCTGAAATGCTGCATGAACTATGAGGTAGACGTGTATGTAGAGGCTCTCAAGCGCTTCCCTGCTCGTGATGTCGCATTGGAGACATTGGATAGCACATACTATCATTTTAAGTCGGATATTCTCAAGCGGGAGATTACCTACTCTACCGACAAGAGTTTTGCCGCTAATCTCGTCACCATCAGCACTCGTCGTGCGTTTGATGTGATCAACCTCAACAAGAAGGGTGTGAAGCCCGAGTCATTGCTTGAGGATGGTAGCAATCAGGAGCCTCAGAGAGTAGACCTGCTTGATCAGGATAGCGTAACCCGCTTCGATAACGCCAAGAAGAAAAAGAAGAAAAAGAAACCGAGCGCAAAACGTACAGGCGGCAACCAAGGTAAAGAAAAAGAACAAAAACGTCCGTCGGGCAATCATGAAAAGACAGAATAAGCCCCTATCTCTGCATAAAACCATACTGACGTTGCTCATGCTTTCTGCTATCAGCAGTTGCATGAGCGATGTCGATTACATGGCCTTCCGCACCATCGCTTCGGGCAGATGGAGCCAGACAGATACGCTTACCTGCTTGGACGATACGCTTGATATAAATGGGATGCATGGCATGCAGTTATTGCTCCATACCGAGGATTATCCTTACGCGAATATCGCACTAAATATTGTTATCAAGCAAGACTCTACGCTGCTACTCGACACGATTGCGACCTATGATCTTACTGCTGAATCGTGTACCCATAGCCTTGGCCTTCGTAACGATTACACCCTTCCCGTAGGCAATATAACCTTCTGTGATACTCTGCCTACCTCTATACAACTCACCCATCAAATGACCGATGCTTCTCTTCGAGGAGTGCGCGAAGTAGGTATCCGAATAGGTGCCCCGATAGGGCTACCGAAAGAGACGGTATGGCGAGTCAAGTGGTGAGGTGTAGTGCAAAGCATATAACCCAATGAAATATATCGAGTAATATTTTTTTATTATTCAGCAAAAATAACGAAATTTGCAGCCAATTATCATAATTGATTAAAGAAAAATGAGCGAACAACTGATTGTTAAGGAGCGTGACGAGGTTATCGTACGCTTCTCGGGCGACTCGGGCGACGGCATGCAGCTGGCAGGAAATATTTTCTCTACCGTGTCAGCAACCGTAGGTAACGATATCTGTACCTTCCCCGACTACCCTGCTGATATACGTGCCCCGCAAGGCAGCCTTACGGGCGTATCGGGATTCCAAGTACACATTGGTGCCGGACGTGTATACACTCCGGGCGACTTGTGTGATGTGCTGGTGGCAATGAATGCTGCTGCATTGAAAACACAATACCGTTATGCCAAGCCCGATGCTACCATTATAATAGATACTGATTCGTTCGGTCCTGCAGACTTGAAGAAGGCTGCATTTGCAACCGAAGATCCCTTGGCAGAGATGAATATTGATGCAGACCGTGTCATCGCATGCCCCATCACTCAGATGGTGAAGGATTGTCTTGCCGATAGTGGCATGGAGCCTAAGTCTGTACTTAAGTGCCGCAACATGTTTGCATTGGGTCTTGTGTGCTGGCTCTTCGATCGCGATTTGGAGGTTGCCTTCAACTACTTGCGCGAGAAGTTTGCCAAGAAACCCGTGTTGGCTGAGGCTAATATTAAGGTTATTCAGGCTGGCTATGACTATGGTCACAATACCCATAGTTCTGCTACCAACGTATATCGTGTAGAGACCAAGACCAAGGTGCCTGGACGCTATATGGATATCACTGGTAATAAGGCTACCGCATACGGTTTCATTGCTGCTGCTGAGAAGGCAGGCTTGAAACTCTACTTGGGTTCATACCCCATCACTCCTGCAACAGACGTGTTGCACGAGTTGTCAAAACATAAGTCATTGGGCGTGACTACCGTACAATGTGAGGATGAGATTGCTGGATGTGCCTCTGCCGTAGGGGCATCATATGCAGGTGCTTTGGCCGTAACTTCAACCTCTGGCCCTGGTATTTGTCTGAAGTCTGAGGCTATGAACCTTGCTGTTATCATGGAACTTCCGCTCGTGGTACTCGATGTTCAGCGTGGTGGTCCTGCTACAGGCCTTCCCACTAAGTCTGAGCAGACTGACCTTTTGCAAGTGCTCTTTGGCCGTAATGGTGAGTCTCCCATGCCTGTGTTGGCAGCTACATCACCCACCGACTGCTTCGATGCCGCTTACATGGCTTGTAAGATTGCACTTGAGCATATGACTCCTGTGGTATTGCTTACCGATGCATTCGTTGCTAACGGTTCAGGCGCTTTCCGTTTGCCTAACTTGGCCGAGTATGCAGCTATCAATCCGCCTTACGTACCCGAAGAGCTCAAGGGTACATGGACTCCCTACCAACGTCAGGAAGAGAATGGCGTACGCTATTGGGCTGTACCTGGTCGTGAGGGCTTCCAGCATATCCTCGGTGGTTTGGAGAAGGACAACAAGACAGGTGCTATCTCTACCGATCCCGAGAACCACGACTTGATGACTCGCTTGCGTCAGCAGAAGATTGATGCTATCCCCGTACCCGACCTCGAGGTTGAAGGCGATAAGGAGGATGCCGAATTGCTCATCGTAGGCTTTGGTGGTACATATGGCCACTTGCATGCTGCTATGGACGAGATGCGTGCTGCTGGTAAGAAAGTGGCATTGGCTCACTTCAAATACATCAACCCGCTTCCTGCTAATACCGTAGAGGTGTTGCGTAAGTATCCGAAGGTGGTTGTAGCTGAGCAGAATGCCGGACAGCTTGCTGCTTGGTTGCGCATGAAGGTCGACGGCTTCGTACCCTATCAATACAACGAAGTAAAGGGTCAGCCCTTCGTCGTTAACACGCTTATTCAGAATATAGTCCCTCTCTTAGATTAGAGAATAAACATAGAATAGATATCAAAACCACGGATTACGCAGATTACACGGATTTGTAATACATACGGGACGTTGATAATCCGAGAAATTCGTGTAATCCGTAGTTAAAAAAACAGGCATTATGACAAGCAATCTAATCTGCAAAGAAGAGACGTACCAGATTATTGGTGCAGCGATGACTGTACATCAATACCTTGGTTGCGGCTTTACGGAGAAGGTTTATCAGGATGCTTTAGAAGTAGAGTTTCAAGCGCAAGGCGTGTCTTATGAACGAGAGCAACCGATACATGTTTCATACCGAGGTGTTCAGTTGAAGTCTTTATTCGTCCCCGATTTTATTTGCTTTGACCATATCATTGTAGAATTAAAAGCGGTGAAGGAACTGGAAGATATCCATCGTTCACAAACTATCAATTATGGTAAAGTAACCAACGCAAAAGTTGCATTGCTTATCAATTTTGGTGAATCGTCTTTGCATTATGAACGTTTTATAATCAATTAATAAACAACCACGGATTACGCAGATTACACGGATTTGTAGTACATACGAGACGTTGATAATCCGAGAAATTCGTGTAATCCGTAGTTAAAAGAATAAAAGTTATGAGTTATACCGCACAAGATTATAAGAAAGGTCAGCCTCGTTGGTGCCCCGGCTGTGGCGACCACTTCTTCCTTGCAGCCCTTCACAAGGCTATGGCTGAGATTGGCGTTGCTCCACATGACATCGCCGTGATATCAGGTATCGGCTGTTCGAGCCGTTTGCCCCACTACATGAACACTTATGGCATGAATACCATCCACGGACGTGCTGCTGCTATTGCTACAGGTTGTAAGGTGGCTAATCCCAAGTTGTCGGTGTGGCAGGTGAGTGGTGATGGTGATGGTCTCGCTATCGGTGGTAACCACTTTATTCATGCTAACCGTCGCAATATCAACCTAAACATGATATTGCTCAATAACCGCATCTATGGTCTTACCAAAGGACAATATTCGCCTACCAGCCCTCGTGGATTCGTCAGCAAGTCGAGCCCCTATGGTACGGTAGAAGATCCCTTCCGTCCTGCAGAGCTTTGCTTTGGCGCTCGTGGTAACTTCTTTGCTCGTGCCGTAGCGACCGATGCTCCTGGTACTATAGAGATTCTCAAGGCCGCTCATGCTCATAAGGGTGCTTCAGTATGCGAGATATTGCAGAATTGTGTCATCTTCAATGACGGCACTCACGATAGCGTATATAATAAGGAAGGTCGTGCTAAGAATGCTATCTACTTGCGTCATGGACAGCCTATGGTGTTCGGTGAGAACAACGAGTATGGTCTCATGCAAGAGGGCTTTGGTATCAAGGTCGTAAAGATTGGCGAGAACGGTGTTACGCTTGACGATATCCTTGTGCATGATGCACATTGTAAGGATAATACCTTGCAACTCAAGCTTGCCTTGATGGAGGGTCCCGACTTTCCCATCGCTCTTGGAGTAATTCGTGACGTGGAGGCTCCCACCTACGATGAGGCTGTAGAGACACAGATTGAGGAGGTAAAGGGCAAGAAGCCTTACCACACTTTCGAGGAACTGCTTCTTACCAACGATATTTGGGAAGTAAAATAAGGTAGAGGGAAGGACGAAGAGGGAAGAGTGCCAGCATCGCGGCACTCAACTCTTAACTCTTCACTCTTAACTCTTCACTTTTAACTCTTCACTCAAAAGATACCGCTGCATAATCTTACAACTCACATCTTACGCTGGAGCAGGCCCTAAAGCAGCGGGGGACCTGCTCTTTTTTTACATGTATAAAAACCGTCAGACTGAATGAAAAGAATAAATATCGCGCTATGCACCTTGCTGGCATGTATGCTCACTACACGGGCCATGGCTGGCGAACGTTATGATAATGCCATAAAACTGACCTTCCTCTCATGGGTGACAGGAAGTACTAAGGTGTCGTATGAGCACGCCTTTGACAATCACCAGACAGCAGAGATTTGTGGCAGTATCATAGGTGCTGGATTCGATAAATTTCAGAACAATCCTTTGGGCTTCACCATGCGCTATGCCCACAAGTTCTTCCTTGCCGGCAATGACGAAGGCGGTCTGACGGGTTTCTATGTGCGTCCCGAATTTATCTATTCGCACTATACTTACAACTCGGCCTTTACCACTTTGCGTACTCCTGCTCAGATGGGTGCCTTGCTAGCCACTACGGGTTATCAAACCATCTATAAGCGCTTGCTCATCGATGCATGGGTAGGTGGAGGGTATGCTATGGGTAATCCTGCCGAGACGGGCTATCACCATGGGTTTGCTCTATGGAATCTCTTCGGAAGCCGTAACGATAATATCGCCCTCAGCTTCAGTATTCGCCTGGGATATTGCTTCTGATCGCTCTTATTGCAGATTCCTGACTCAGTTTCGGGTAGATGGGTCGATATGATAGATGGGTTTGAAGTCATTGAACCCGTATCGAAGCATAATGCATCACTTGATGTAAAACTTAATATTTTAGGGCAATAAATTTTATTAATCAAAATTAATCACTACTTTTGCGGTGGTAATGCCTGCGATAGCAGACACATTGTCAAGACATTTTGGTATATAGAAGCGTTATGCTCTCTTTAAACTGAAAACCTGAGAAATTTTCAAGAGAACAAGAGGATTGCATGATGGTTCTACGCGTATCGCGTGGACTGTTATCTCCAAACCTTTGTTTTCAGGTTTTCTCAGGACCTTCAGTTTAGGACTTGGCATATCAGCTCCGCGCTTCTTTATTATAATAATAAGCACTCTTTAGGAGTTGGAGAGACACTAAACAAATAAAAAACAATCATTATGAGAATTGCAAGAATGGGCTTCATGGCGGCCGTAAAGACCTGCTTGAGCAAGTCGGTAGTGTTTAAGGGACGTGCACGCCGTTCAGAGTATTGGTGGTGGATACTCTTCTCTTTTATCGTTAGCATAGTACTATCTGTTGGCGACAGACTTGTTCCCAATGAAAATATGTTGGTGATGGCGCTTTATGCCCTCTTTGTAATTGGTGTAGGTGTCTATCTCGGCATAGCGAGCATTGCCGTGTCCATCCGTCGTCTTCACGATATTGGTCGTAGCGGTTGGTGGTACGGAGCCTCATTGTTGTACAACTTTGGATGGTTAGTGTGGATGATGGTTCGTTCTTTTGGCGTTGCTATGGGCATGGATGTAGATGGTTTTGCCAATTCTGATGCTATGGGCAATGCGCTCCTCGAAGAAATGCTTGGCGAAATCATTATCAGCTACATTCCCTATCTGATTTATTCAGTCGTACTTCTTGTGTGGTATTGTAAGGATAGCCAGCCTGGTACAAATAAGTATGGCGATAATCCCAAGGGGGTAATAGAGTAACATACAAACTCCTTTATAATAATAAAACACGTTTTCTGCTTCGGCCTCGTGGCTATGGCAATTATTAAATTTACATGATTATGAAACGCACAATCCTTTTCTTTATTTGCTTGTTGGGCATGACTTTTGCCTTTGCACAAACCAGTTTGCAAGATGTGGTTTACCTGAATAATGGCTCAATCATTCGCGGAGATATCATTGAGATGATACCCAATGAGAGCGTAAAGATTATGACCACTGATGGTAGCGTGTTTGTCTACCCCTTTGCTGATGTTGAGAAGTTCTCTAAGGAGGAAGCAATAAACTCGAAGCAGATTCTCAATAATGTGTATAACGTGGAAAAGAAATCACCCTGGATTTCGGGAGCCCTCTCTCTCTTCGTCCCGGGCTTGGGACAACTTTACAATGGGGAGAACCATAAGGGAGCAATAGATTTCCTAACCAATGTCGGTGGATATGTAATAACACTTACTGGTGCCATCATTATGGAAACAAGTGTGGACCTCACTTCAGATTATTACTACGATGTCGATGACGGACAATATATGATAGGATTGGCATTGACATTAGGAGGTGCTTGCTTGGTTTATGGAAACCTTATCCACTCAATCTGCGATGCCGTGAAATCATCAAAGCGCATCAATGCTGAAAATGGTTTTGTGATGTACCAGCTCAATGGTCGTTGTGCCTTTGGCATGCAGCCCTCGGTAGCTTATGAACGTCCGCAATATCTGCAAGGAAGCAAGCCGGAGCTCTCTGCAGGCATGAAATTTAAGTTGACATTCTAAAATAACTTTAATTAGGAGTAAGGATTTACTATCACTACTACTGCAACAGATCATATTGAAGGCTGCCCGTATGGGTGGCCTGCATTTGTTTTTCGTTTATGGGGCTTTGAATGCATAAACATCTCCAGATGTTAATAGTTAACGCTCGCTTTTTATGTTCTCCTTTATCTTTTTTTTACTTTTCCAGATCTCCCAAGGTTGCAATCATTATCACGTGAGGAAAAAGTTTCTACATCCTGATATGTTTTTCGTCCCAAGCTTTGGGATGTATATCCCAAGACTTGAAATATACATCCCAAGGCTTGGGATATACATTTCAAGTCTTGGGACGTAATCTTTCACGAGGAGAGAAAAACTTTTTCATCGCGAGGTAGCAATTTTTATATCGCGAGATCTTAAAAAAAATGCTTCGGATACCCTTCTCGATGTATCGTTTTAAGCCTGTTTTTGTAGTCATTAGCTCACCTGAACACGTCCTAAATAGCAAAAAGTTATAAACCAAGTGCATTTTAGCCTTCATAAAAATCCCTATTTCATCGAGGTTTTTTGGTGAGGCATGAAAATGTAATACTTTTGTAATGTCAATGTTTGGTAAATTGTTGTGTTTTCTCTACTTTTGTTGCATAAAATTATATGCCTAATGGAGAACGACTTACGTATCCGTAAACCCATTTCAAGAATATGATGGATGCGTAATTATATGGATGATGGAAGGAATGATGTTCATGGATTTGAAGTAAAAGAATAAATTTACTGAAGCATTAACGAAAAGAAGAGATCATCATGAGGAGATATTTATATTATTTAGCGGTAATATGGTGCTTGGTTTCATGTAGCGTTGAAAACAATCATGAAGGGGTATTTGCAAAACTCGCGCCATGCCATGTAGAGTCTGTTCTTGCTTTTGTTGGGTGTGAAGGTGAAAAGTCTGATCCTTTCTGTATTTCTGTATTTACGTTTGACTCCATTATGGATTGGGATGGTGACGTTTTGAGTTTCCAAACAAATTTTGCTTCTGCTGGCGCATACTGCAAGGAGTACATTAAAGAGGTAGATAAATATATTCTTGATTTGGTTAATGAAAAAAACAAGGGGAATAAATCGAAATGGGATACTTCTTGGGGAGGAAGTGTTTATGACAATTGTTATGGTTATTCTTATCGTTTAGAGGGAATCACTGAATTTACTATCACTGCAAATATGCCTATCAAAGGGGTTGGAGCTGGTGAGGAAATCACCCAGTGCTTTATGATTGAAGAAATCGACCCAAAACTTGTTTTTAGCTACGATGATTACTCTCCATATACTATTTCTAGAAGAAATATTTCTATCTGCGATTGGTTAAACATGAAGCCTTTAGCACCTCCTTATATGTTGCTTCGCCTCAAAGATTGTACATTAGAAGCTGTAAACGATATTGCTTTTACCATTACCATGAAATTAACCAACGGTAGAGTACTTACTGCAACGACTCCTATAATTGGTGGCATGTGATAAATGAAGAGGTCTACAGCAACAATATAGACAACATCGTGACATCTCAAAAAAGAGCTCGGAATCCCTTCTTTTACAGTTCGTTTTTTAGCCTATTTTATAGTTATTATCTTACGTTACACCCCTTGGATGATAAAAAGTTGTGTGTTTATTGAACTTCAAGCATAATAAAAAGTCCCATTTCATCGTGGTTTTTTGAGGAGGATTGAAAATGTAATACTTTTGTAATATCAAAAATTTGGTGCATTGTTGCGGTTTCTCTACTTTTGTTACAAGAAAACTACAATCCTATTATGAGAAAGAAGACACTCTCTTTGTTTATAATGATGTGTGTTGCGCAAAATATGGCAGCATATGTGTCAGGTTATGGTGTTTATCATGGTGATTCCTATCTGTATCGCTACATCATCAATGAAGGGGAGGCTGTAAAGGACTCTACAGACTTTGCTCGTTGGAATGACAAGACCGTGATCTGTCTTGATGTGGATAGTATAGGTGAGAATGCCTTTTCTGAAGCGACCTTCCGTCAAGGACAGATATTGTACTTTACCGAAAGACTTCGATATATCGGCAAAGATGCCTTTACAGGTGTAAAAGTACTCAACGGAGGTCTTGGTGAAAATTCTTCATTTGGCGATCTTTGTATAGTGTTCAGTGGCGCGATTCCACCGTCGATAGCGGATGGTTATATTGCGAATTATGCCAATCCTACCTATCGTATGACTTATGTTGTGCCCAACTTGGCCACCTATATCGTGAGTGATATTCAATGGACTTATACACAAATGGTAAGCATAGATGATTTTATCAAGGGGGATATTTCGCCAGAGAATGAAGTGGTGTCTACGGGATCGATAGGTGTAGACCTCTTTACAGATGTTGATGATGAAAACAAAGATGGTGAAGATGGTAAAGATGGTGAGGACGGGGACATAGGCATGTCTGGCTCGGGTAAGACTATAACGATTGCTATTACGGCACGTTCAGACAATAAAATTCCAGTACGTATTGGAGGTGGAGACAAGAAAGATCTTTATAGTCGCGCCCCAGCATGGATGAACTATACTGTTGATGTAAAGATAACATCAACTAACGAAAAAGAACTTTACGCCCAATCAAAAGTGTGTGGAGCACAAGGCGAGTGTCACTTTACAGCAGAAATTGCTTGCCCATCAGATGACATAGTATTGGTGTGGTCACGCACCATCGATCCCAATGGTAAAGCATCAGATTGGACAACGAAGAGGGTGAATCTAAATTCTGGTATAGAAGGGTTTATTGCTCCTAAAGCTCAAATGCCCTGCTATGACCTCATGGGGCGCGAGATAGCCAATCCAACACGAGGTATCTATATCAAGGATGGTCGTAAAGTTGTGATTAAGTAAGTGCAGAAGCAAGCTTGCTTGTGTTATGCCGAACGTGAACAACTAAAACAATGTTAAAGTTGTGA
>JAEIGA010011526.1_pt1 | contig 13428 bp, 23 predicted proteins | sample 9270691 | NCBI WGS metagenome assembly JAEIGA01 (sample SAMN17057246, study PRJNA624740) | gut metagenome | biome: biome; isolation source: fecal sample | host: Bos grunniens | place: China: Xizang | collected 2019
CGGAACGATTACACTTGAGGTTGCAATTAAGATCGCGCATTACTTTGGGATAACCGTTTCGGAGCTTATAGACGAAAAAAACCCCGCTGCCATTTCTGACAGCGAGGCATTGGAGTTTGGAAAGCTGATTAGTCAGTTGTCACCAGAGAAGAAAGCGGCTCTAAAAGCGTTCTTGCAAAGTTGAGCGCTTCCGCCCTTTTCTCTGGCGTTGCTTCAAAGTAGAGGCACAAGAGTTCAAGCATTTCATTATCAAGTTCCGTATTCAATATTCACGGCCTCCTTTCCGCAATCTAACGGGGTTCGATTACGGTTTCATTGTATAGCTAATGCTGTCCGAGTTTATGGACAGCATATAGGGAACATTTTGCAAGAGGTCATAGTGCTTTCTTGCGATATTGCTTTAAATTCAAAAAGAAATTATTTATTATAATCTGCGGGGCAAGCGTGTCGCCAAACTTCCGCTCACCCCGCAACTGCTTGGGATGGTTTGATTATACCTACTAAATCACTTCCATTCCATACCAAAAATATTTCATTGGATGGAGGAAACGAATGGAGAACTTATCAATGCGTGAAATAATTTTAAGACTGAAAGAAGTCAAAAGCGAAAGAAATCTTTCCTTGCAGAAAATTTATGACATGCTCGAAGAACGAAACGAGCATCTTTCTATGGCTACGCTCTCCCGCGTCTTTAGCGCCGGATCAGAGGACAGCAGCTACAACTACGACGGCACGATCCGCCCCCTGGTAACACTACTCGTCCACAACGACACTCGCGGAGAATCCGCTACCGCAGCAGAGGCAGACACGCTCAAAGCCGTGATTGCCGCCAAGACAGACCATATCGAACACTTGCAAAAGCAGTTGGAAGATGAACGCGCCGACGCCAGACGCCGCATCGACTTTCTGAAACAGCGTCTCGCAAGAATGGATGCCGTTATTGATGCCCTTCTTGGAAGAACAACTACATCTGGAGTAGATAGTATATCTGATAACTAACAAGCTGGTATATAACCAGTTATCAATACGTTGTCAGTATTACCAGTTATATACCAGTTATATACCAGTTATATATCAGCTATATATCAGTTATATATCAGTTATATAGCAATATTATTTATTAATTATTATATTATTATATTATTATTATACCCGTTAGTAAACCCGTTGGTAATCCTATATAACCCGATTGTAACCCGATATAGTCAGCAGTAAATATATACAGGGTGATTGCTATGAAAGTTCCGAAAGCCCGAAAACTGAAAAGCGGAACGTGGTTCATCTATCTTCGGCTCGGCGGCGAGGGCGTTTCTGTCACCGGCGAGACGGAGAAAGAATGTGTCCACAAAGCGGAGCTGGTGAAGTCGCAGTATCTTGTCAATCGCAAGCCCATCAAGAAACAGCGCAGAATCGCGTCAGAACGCACTTTGTCTCAAGCCATAGATTCATACTGCAACAGGCGTAAAAATCGCTCTCCGTCCACTATACGCGGTTACAGAACGATCCAGAATAATTATTTTCAAAAATACATGGACAAGCCCATTCGCTCCATTAAAGATTGGCAGGCCGTGTACGATAGCGAGAAAGACCGGCTCAAGCCATATACAATGAAGAACGCATTTGGACTACTGAAAAGTGTGTACAAGGAAGAAACCGGACACGACATGCCGGACGTAATCGCCATTGCGCCGGTCAGAGAGTCCCGCCCGTTTCTGGACAGTGCAGAGATCGAGCGTTTCTTGAAATTGATAGAGAATCAAAACTGCGAAATAGCCGCCCTTCTTGCGCTGCACTCTCTCCGCGCTTCTGAAATTCTCGACCTTACATGGGACGACATTGATTTCAAAAACAAAAGGATCCGCGTCTTTGGGGCTGTCGTGCCGGACGAGAAACACCAGCTTGTAAAGAAAGCCGCAAACAAGAACGATACTTCCAGGCGCTATGTTCCCATCTTTATCCCACGCCTTGAAGAATTGCTGAAGAAGTACAACGGCGACGATAAACCCGTCTGCCGCTATCACGTTGCAAACGGAGCGTCGAAAGCGATCAACAGCATTTGCGAGGACAACGGCCTGCCGAAAGTTGGACTTCACGGCTTGCGCCATTCCATCGCCAGTTTAATGGTTTTGAAGAACATCCCGGAGCCGGTATTGCAAGCAATCGGCGGGTGGAAAGATAGTACGACGGTTCACAAAATATACGTTCACGTTAGCGAAAAAGACATCAAGGACGAGCTGGGTAATTTGGAGCAGTTTTTCACAAATTCGCAAACCAATAAAAGTAAACCGCCTGAAACCGTTGGGGCGCAAGCGGTTTAGGGTGCGTTTGTAGGGTTCAAATCCCTCCTTCTCCGCCAAAAAACAGAGATCCCGCAATCCGTTGAGATTGCGGGATTTTCTTTGTATATCAACGAAAATTGGCATTTTTATCATGTACAAATTTTTGTACATCGTGACAAGTCAGTTTACGTTTTGTGCGCCCCAAAAACATGAAAATGTAAACCGTAAAACGTAAACCAGGCGCGAGGGTTTTTGTCCCTCCGCACAAACATAATCAGAGCGCCCCCGTTTCCGGGAGCGCCCCTTTGCTGTTACATGGAATCGACAAGTTCAAGGCACTCTTGCAGTACCCTTCTGTCGCCCTCACCACCGGCAGACTTCATCATTTTTCTAATGTCGGCTGCCATGCGTTCTTTGTCCTCGGCACGGGAATAGCCGCCACGGGAAGATCTATAACTTCCCTCATAGCTATTGCGGCTCATGTCGCCGCTATCGCGGGAAACGTAACGCCCCGTAGTACGGCTGCGCCCACGGCGATATGATCCGCCGCCGTCGTCATAACTGCCATAACTCTCATAGCTGCCATCGTAGGAGCTGCCACCTTCCTCGACCATGACAACCTTATCAAGATTCTTTACGGCATGGAGCAGCGTGTCCGCCATCTGCACGTTCGTCTGGCTAAGTTTGCCGGTGTCGGCAATTTCGTCCAGTTCTTTGCACAGCATGTCACGCAGACGATACAGTTTTTCAACGCTCATAGCACACCCTCCTTCCATCAAGCAATCCGCGAAACCGTCAGGTTCGCGTTCTGCATTTCGATAACGGGCGTCGGCGTAGTAGCCGGATCTTCGTCCGCAGAGACATAGCGGACAGAGAGCGTGAAGCAGCAGCCCTTCGGTACTGTGATGATTGCGGTGCTGGTGACGTTCCCGTAGGTTTCAACAGCCGCAGGCGTGAAGATCGCCCTGCTCGTCAGTCTCGGTTCGCCGTTGACCGTAATTGCGACAGCGATAGGCGAAACAGCTCCGCCCGTAGGAATCGCAATATTGCCGTTGAAAGTCACTTCGTATCTGGCAAAACAACAAGACGGATTGTTGACGATCCCCCGCAGAATAAAAATCCCTGTTTCATCTTCGTGGTATACATATCCACGATTGCACGGGATAGATGCTGTGAAAATCGCCGGACTATTCAGAGGAATACTCTGAACGGCGTTAGCAAGATATTCTGCCATGTCGTCACCGCCTTAACCGCCGCAGCCGCAGCCGCCGAAGTTCTGAGAGCAGCAGTTCGGATTAGACACGACATACGCCGGGACAGGCACCGGATTAAGGTACTGCTCAAGCGCAACGGTCTGAGCCGCGTTGTCAGCGAGAATGCGCGAGGTCTGTGCCGCCTGCGACGCGGCGAGATTCTGCATCGACACCTGAGTCCGCAGCTCGGCGTTGCGATCCTTCAGCGCATCGATCTCCTGCTGGCACATCTTGTCAAGAATCTGCTGCGTCTGATTCTGGATAGCGAGGCGCGTGGAAGCGCCCTCGCTCTGAACGATGTTCTGCGTCTGGCAAGTCGCCAGGCGATTGTCGCAGCAGCACTGAGCGAGCTGTGCCTGCAGCGCACTGAGCGCCTGCGTGTTCGCGGTCTGCGCGGCGAAGCTGCGCTCCAGGTCCGCCATCTGCGCGCCGTTGATCGTAGCGTTGACGCCGGCAAAGCCGCCGCAGAGCTGCGTGGCGACGTCACCAAAACCGGAGGTCACGCCACTCTGGATGCCGCTGATGCTGCTGTTAAGCATCTGATCGCGGAATCCGCCATTGATGTTCTGGCTGTTGTTCAGCCACGGATAGATGCCGCCGTCAAAGCCGCCGCCGAAGCCGTTGCCCCAGCCGCCGCCGCAAAGCAGGATCAGCAGCAGAACCCAGCTCCAGTCGCCGCCGAAGCCACCGCCGAATCCGCCGCCTGCATAAGCAGGAGCGACAGGCATCACCATGCCGGAGCCGCCATTTTCCTCGAATGCCATTTGTTCATTCTCCTTAAAAGTATTTATCCACCGCCTCGTGTGCACCCGCGACGGACGAATACATTAAATCTTCGCACCCATGCTCCGCGCCATCTGTAGCGCCTGCTGGAATCGCGCCTGCGGGATCTGTCCACTCTGTGCGAGATACTGTGCGATCTGCTGTGCGCCGCCTACTCCGTCCGGTACGTTGAATCCCATGTTTCGGATCATCCCCACCGGATTCGCCTGCATCTGCTGCATCATCTGCATCATTTGAAACATATTCATGGTTATTCCTCCCTGCTCCAGTAAAAGAGCGCCGTCTCCTGCCCGCTGTCCCATGTGTCGTAGTAGTCTCCGTCCTCGACGGCAACCACATGCCCCGGAACAGACAGAAGATATTTCCCCTTCGGATAGTCCCGGCAGAAATCCTTTATTGTGTAGCAATCCGGGCAGATGTTTGGAATTGCCGAACAAGTGAATCCGCGCCGGCGCAGCCAGGATCCCCACACCGCATTCGTGCTCGGCATGTCCTGCTGCAGCGCGCCCTCGATGCACAGGCCAAGATAGACTGTCATCCAATCCAGCCCGGTCACCTTCGAGATTGCCCGGACCGTGCAGTCATTCCCGTGCTGTTGGACCAGATTCGGATTGAACGGGATCCACATTGCTTTTTGTGTCCAGGATGAATTGCTCGCACCACAGATCCCAGTCCGTGGTAGCGAATACGTCGGTATAGGTCTCTTTATCCATGTCTTTCCCTCCCTTTATTTAATTGTATAAAAAAAGAAAGCCATCTGAAATCAATCAGATGACTGTCTTATGTCTGCCTTATGACTATTTTATATATCGCGCGAGCTTGTCTATGTGCTTGTAGAAGATTGCCTTCGTGCGCTGCACGCTCAGATCGAATTCTTCGGCCAGCGGCTCGAACAGGACGCCGTCGCACAGCCGCCGCTTCATCAGCGCGCGATCGCGTTCGTTGTGGATATGCTCGTCGATCAGCGCCTGGATCTCACTGTTTCCGTAATTCTCCATAGGATGCCGTCTTTTCACATTTCCACCTTTATCTCCTTCTTGCGTCCGCGCAGCATGATCTTCTGCGGCGCATGACTCGTGGGCGGCAGCATCGCTCGCGCGGCGTATCCGCCCCAGCCAAGCCAGCTCGTCATGCTCACGACCTTGAACGGCTGCACTGTCACACGGTTATTGTGCGGATCGATTTTTATCCGCGCCGGCTGCTCGACGTATGGCCGATGCGAATGTCCGACGATCAGACAATCGCACCCCTCCAGGATGTACCCGAATTTCAGGTTTCGATTCATCACGCCAGTGCCGGAGCCGGTCCCGTGCGTCACCGTGAAAATGTACGTCGGGCTGCTCTTGCCGTCACGCCTGCTGCCCTTGCCCTTGCCGGTCTCACCGAATCTCAGCTTGAGAAAAGCCACGTTCTTGCGGTACAGCATCTCAATGTTCAGCTTGCACGCGATATCGTAGGAAATATCGTTGTCCGCATCCTTGTTCGCGCCCCGGTCCTCGTGATTGCCGCTGACCATGCACAGGATGCGGGGCGCGATCGGCTCCAGCATATCGCACATGATCTTCTTCTGCATCATCGGACGATGCGTTTCTGAGAAGCAGTTGGTCACCGCGGTTTTCGTGCCATTGTTGATCAAATCACCGCCTAAGACGACGTATGCGTTCTCCTGCGCGAGCAGATCCGCGCAGAATTTCTGCCATTCCTTTGCCATGTGCTCCTGCGCGCCGAAATGCACGTCCGAGATTGGATAGATCACGATGTCCGGCCTGTCCGGAAAACGATGTTCGATGATCTCAAGATCCGACAGCATCGCTTCACCCCTTTCGGGATTTGATTTTATCTTCTGCCCTGTTTGCGGACGCGCACGCCGCGGCTCTTGCCGTTCTTTTTAATCCGCGCTCTCCGCCGAACCGTAATTCTCGCCATTCACGATCACTCCTCTTTCACCGATGTACGCTGCGATACCGCTGCCCGTGTTGTCAATGTCCGTGTCCTCGCCGTAGTAGTCGTACTGCGTCCAGGTGTACATGAAGATCCCGGACATCAGCAGCATGCAGACGATGAACGCACTCACGATCCAGCGGATCAGCTTGTGGTATCGCGCGTCCTTACTCTCCAGCGCCAGCAGGAACGTCTGCTGCTCGCTCGTCAGCTCCGGCTGCGTATTTCTCTTGCAGCTCGAACAGTCTCCCATATTACCCTCCCGCGAATGTCTTGATGACCAGCGCGATGATGCCGGACGCGATCGCCGCCGTCAGCCAGTTATTGATCTTCTGCTGATACTCGATCACGGCCAGGCGCTTGTCGTCGCTGTGCAGCTTCTTTTCCAGCCCGCCGCTGCGGTCGTCGCAGTCCTCTTTCTTTACATACCGCCCGTCGAAGTGCTCCTGCAGCTCGTCTCTGTCCTCTCGTGAGATTGCCACGTCACTCACCTCCGGCACTCTTATATCCGTCGCGGACCTCCAGCGCAATGTTCCACACCGCGGAGATCCCAGCCGCCAGCGCCGCCATGAGCGCGGAGGCGATGGTGACCTTCACAGCTCCCCAATCCAACGGCAGGCCGCCGTTCAGCACGCCGATGATCGCCGGAATCATGACGCCCAAGAATGCCTGGACGAAGGTCTTGACCGCGCGGATCGCCCAATCCGGCCAGCCCTTAAACATCTTCATTCGTCCAGCACCCCCGTCATGCGACCGCAGACGATGAGCGTTCTTGCCATATCTTCGGTCAGATCGAGTCCGGCCTCGCCGCCCTTGCCGCGCAGCTTGTCTTTGTCAATCAGAGTCTGAATGTCTGCGCGATAGGGCGCGGGCAGTTCTTCAACGGTTTTGTAACGTACCATTTCTTCTTCATCCTCCTGTTCGGAAATGCGCTTTTTGAACGCAATCCATTGTTCTTTGTGTTCCACCCACGGCGCGGGGCAGTTTTTCCAACAGACATCGTAGTGCCGGATCACACGGTCAATCGGGATGTTGTACTCTTGCATGAGCCACTTCACCAACGGGATCGTGCGCTCCACGGTTTTCGGCTCGATGTACCAAGAACCGTTCTTGTCCTTCTTGCAGCACATTTCGATTCCGATGCTTCTGCGGTTTGTGGAGTATGTGCCTTTGCCATTCCAGAACGGAGCTTTGCCGCCACTGTAATCAACGCCACAATGCCCTGCCGCCATCGTCAGCGGCACAGACGCGACAATCTCGCGTTCGTCCACAAAGAAATGTGCAGACGCGCCGATGTTCGGCGTGTTGCCGTAATACTGTCCGTTGTTCCTCGCCGTGGAGACCGCGCCGACATAGTGCATGACGATAAACTCAAACTTTGTGTCGTATCTCGACCATGTGTTGGTCGGGTGCGCGGGCATGGTGATCATAGGGGGCTTCGGGATCATTCAACCATCTCCCATCCATAGATGCCCGGCTCCCACACGTTGTCGTTGACCGTGGAGACATACACCGGACCGTCCGCGTCGGGATAGTGCACCTTGTCGCCCATCTGATAAGCGTCCTGCGCTCCCGTGGGCTGTCGCCACACGGGAATCACACCCGGCAGTGCGACCTCGGTATAAAGTGCCGGAGTCACATCGGGAGTCCAATCGCTCTGTGAGGTATGCCCCTGCACCACGCGATAAAGCGTATCGCCATAGCGCAAACGGTCATCTGCGGCGTATGCGGTATCGGGCATCCACGCCGGGAACAGTTCCACGGCGGTCAGCGCATCCTCGTCGGGGAGCGACACGGCGGCTTTGACAATCATCTGCCGCAGTTTATAGGCGTGTTCTCTTGTCATTCCGCCACCCCCATGATGATGTCGAGAAGTTCATCTGCGGTCGGTTCTGCGACCTCAACCGTCCACGATTGCACGATTTCACCGTCCACGACCGCCCAATGCGGCTCGGCGTAGTAGCCGTCCTCGACCTCAGGCGGCTCGGTTTCCACAACGGGGAGATAACCCGCCGCGAGAAGCTGTTCGGGCAGAGGATTGTAAACCACGGTATCGCCCACGCGGAGCTTGCGCGGAGCGTAGGATGGGTAATCGTTGATTAGTTTGGCGTATTTCATTTATGCAACCCCCTCATTCATACGGAATAATGTATCTGTCAGCGTTATTCATTTTCGACGTGGTGTCCGACAACCTAAAATAATATGCGTTTGCCGGGACATCTACTGTGCTGTTATCCCCACCTAAACCAAAACTCCGAATGAAACTCTTGTTCTCGTCATAAAAGGCGTTGTAAATACTCATGAAAGCGCCTCTCTGTAAGTATCTCACACCGTGGCACGGAAGGAAGTCGGTTGCAGACCAACTACTATATGCGGACTCTTTCCCGTTAGTTGTAAGAATATAGACATTTGGAATGAGCTTGTCGCTCCAATCATATTTGACTCCACTTTCCCAACCTTTATCTTCACCGCCGCCGCTCTGCATCAGCTCACGCCGTCTCATCAGCAAACTCACGACGCGCTCACCGCCCATCCCTGTGCGGTAGCATAGCCGTCCATCACGCTGATTTCATAACGCTTGTTCGCTTCAACAGCAAAGCTATCCGGCATGACGAGCGTCTGCGGAACGGTCAGCGTGGTTGCGGTCGAACCACTTTCAAAGATGACAGAGAAGATGCCGCTTGCCGGGAACGAAGTGATCTCAAGCGTGGATACCTCGCCGCACTTGTAGATGGTGTTGTCTGCCGCCGCGATGGTCGGAGTCGTGCCGGAAACGGTTACACGATTCGGCTCAATTTGCACAGCATCCCAAACCGCATACCCGTTCGCATCAATCCTTAGAAATTTATTACTATCGTTTTGATCATAATCCGGCATAAGCAACCATGTGACAGTACCAGCAAGATCAGTTTTAGGAATACCACTACTCGGTTTCTGATACGCTGTATCGGCTTTGCCAAGCGAAGTCTGCACAGCAGACGCGAGATCGGTTGCCGGGATGCCGCCGGACGGTTTTGAATATGTGCCTTTCCCATCCAAAGCCGTTTTGATAACCTTGTTTTGCACTGGGTTTGTGGACGAGTCAGACAGTGCGGAATCAACCGTAATGGAGCCGCCGCCCTGTCCGTCCTCGCCGTCCATCACGTCGAACGTGTGCGCTCCGTTCGCATCTGTGATCGTGACGCGATGACCGCCAGTGATGGCGGTAACAGTCACAGTCGGGGAGAAACCATCCTCACCGTCAGAACCGTCTGCCCCCTGCGCCTTTACGCCAGTATCGTCGTACATGGCGAGTTGATCTGACCATGCGAACCAGTTGCCGTTTACACCGATATAGGGAGAATGGCCGTCCGTACCGTTCGTGCCAGCAGCTTTGTAGTTTGTCGTAGTCCACGAGCCGGTGCTATCGTTCCAAAAAACCCAATAGCCGGATGCGTTGATGTACGGGGAATGACCGTCCACGCCATCAGCGCCCGGATCGCCTTTCTCGCCCGTGTCGCCCTTCATGCCGTTAAACACAAGATAGCGGAGTTCAGCGAGATTCACCGCAACTTGCATATTGTCCGTGATGTTTACACTCAATCCAAAGTCACCTCCGAAATCGCATCAATGACTTTCATCTTCGGGAATGTCTCGATTCCCTTTACCAAATCGTCCGCGCCGTTTGTCTCAAAGTGAACGCGAACGTCAACGCTGATCCTGTCCCCTTCTTCAAGCGCAAAAGTTTCCTCTTGCGTGTAGGGAACGTGGAACATCCCATCCGCAAAGATCGCCTCGTCAGGCCACAGCTTGCGGATTCCGTCGCCAATCATAAACTCGACGCAATGCAGCAGCGGCAAATCTTCCGTCGTGATCGTTTCGCCGTTGAGCGTGACAGTTACGCCGAGCCAACCAGCGTCGCCCTGTTTGATGGTAGGAATGGTTTTCTCTGCCATTACGAACCAGCCCCCTCGCACAGATACCAGCCGCCGACGTGAACTCTCATGTTGTTCCCAATGGCAAACTCATTTACATTGTGCAGTTCTACGAACAGATTCGTACCGTAAAACCCCTGCAAGTCGCCCGCCGCACCGTAATATTCCGACGAAAATGCCGCGATCCCGCCGACGGGCGCATAGTGGTCGAAACTAAATTCTGCTACCAGCGTTCCCGCGTTTGTAATATCTTTGAATAGAATACTTCCATCAAAGAACACCATGCCGAGCGAACGGATATAGTGTAATTTGATTTCGTTATCTACTTCAGACGCGCCCACAACGGAAGCAAGCGTCATTGCGGTAGAACCGTTTACATCCGCTGTGCGGAGCGTGCTGTCTGCCACCTTTGCGCCCGTAACAGCGTCGTCGTCCAATTTTGCAGTCGTGATGCTGCCGTTTGCCACCGTGCCCTGCGTCACGGCCTGGAGCTGCGCCTGCACGTTCTCAATTGCGTCCTGTACGTTGTCTGCCGGAACATTCTCGCTTGTGCTGAAACCAACGTCGGACGCCGCAGTTGCCGCCATAAGCTGGTCAACAATCGCGTTGATCCGTGCTTTCAGCGTGTTTGCTGCTTCGTCGAACTTTGCCTTGAGCTGCTGCGCGGTCAAGCCGCCAACGTCATTCGGTTCGTCGTCAAGCGCCTGGATGATGTTCAGATTATCTGTGATTTTATTGAATGCCATATTGTCACCTCACATATCCCGTGTACCGCACACGGATGTCCGCGCTGGAAACTTCCGCCGTGCTGTTCGGATTCTCCGTGTTTTCGCATGTAAGAACGAGTTTGTAGTATGTAAACTTCTTTGCCTTGATTTTCAGCCGCTTCATTTCCGGCGCCCGTCTCGTTCGGAACGTAAACTTGGCAAAGTTCATGTGTTCAAAAGTCGATGCGTTGTAAGAAACGATCTTCTGCGAGAAGTCCGTCTTTCTGTCCGTCCGCAGCGTAACAAGCAATTCGCTGTTCCAAAGCGGCACAAGACCAATCCACATCATCGCGGAATACTTGCGCCGGTAGTCTGCGCGAAACGCCATGTTTCCGCTTTCCCAACGCGCTTCGATCATTTCACCGCAATCGTTCCGGTAAGCGTCCGAAATGTGTACCAGCTTCATCTCGCCGTCTTTCTGGCGCAGGCCGTACAGCTCCCCGTGGATCGTCGCCATTGCGACAATCGGGAAATTGTCGTAGTAGTACCACACGTCCCCGACGCCGTAGCCGAACACAAGGGCTTTGTCGCCGCTAATGCAGTACCACTCCTTTCGCTCGTTGTCGTCGAAGCAGTATGCGTTGGCAAAGTCAAAGCCGTTCAGCGTTCGCCAGACTCTTTCAGAGATTCGCCGTGCCTGCCGTTCGTCAACCGTGAGATTGCTGGAATAAGTTCCGTTATTCGACCATCTATAAATGCTGTGCTGAAACAGAGTAATAGGATTGTTGTCTACCAGATGCACCTGGCCGGGCGCTTCGTTGCCGACGGCGCGGTTGACCGGATTCCAGTAAAACGCCGGGATCGTCAAGCCCTCTGCCGTGGACACAAGCCCGTACTGTACGCTGTATGCGCTGCTCGTCTTGTAGCAAATAAGCCGGGAGTAATGCCGGATCATGGCAGTGATCGGCGTGTTTGCGTCACCGATGTCCACAAAGTTCAAGTCCGGGAAATACGCCGCCGTCTGTTCTCCCTCATAAGTAAGGCCGGAATACAGCGCCCTGTTTGTTCCGTCACCGTACAGAAACACGCGGTTATCCGTCGTGCCGTTGTAAATCTCCGCAAAGCGCATCTTCGCCACTTCCAGCTTTGCGCTGCCACTCACGGCGTAGGTAACTTCCACGGTGTTCTCGCCAACATTCGGCGTGTCTGTGATTGTCAGCTTGCCGTCTGCAAGGTCAGAGTCGGACGCGGTATATGCCAAAGCGTTTCCGGTCTCGCGGTCTTTCACGCTCACGATCTCGGACACGTTCGCCTCCGGCAGCGTCAGCTCTGTGTTTGCCGCCGCCTCCGTGAACGAAAAGAACACGCGGCGTTTGCTTGACAGCTTGTTCACGCCTTGCAGCTCCGTGCCGCCGCCAGCCGGTGGGCTGTTCGTTACCACGACGGGGATATAGCCCTCGACCTCACCGACAGACCATGTATCGCCGTCTTTTTCAAGAACGCGGTACACATTGTCCTCGCACAGCAGATACAGCTTGTCCGCAAAGCCGAAAAACTGCGACACTTTGCCGTCAATCTGCTCGGAATAATCAGGAGCGCCCAAATTGGTTGTGCAAACAGATACGTCCCATTTTTCCGTCGTCTGGTTGAACGAGGAATAAACCGTGATCTCTGTGCCTTCAACGAATCCGTGCCACAGCTTGCCGCCCATTTCGCCAACAAACATGACGAGCGATTTCATACCAGGCCGCTTTTTCAATGCGCCGTCTTGCGTCACGCGGAAGTTCTTCATGTACGCGGCCTCGCCGCTTTTCAGCTTCGTGTCGCCGTCGCCTGTCTCGTTAAGGCCGAGCCATTGGTTGATGGCAAAGACACGTTCCTCTGTTGCAGCTCTGATCGTTGCCATCGTCAAACACCCCAAATGCCGCCGTAAGGCCACGAAGTAAAGCCGCCGTAAACGTCCTCAATGCTCTCAATCGTCGCCTGCATCTTCATCGCTTTCTGCCGCAGCAGTTCTTCGTAACGCTGCTGGTAGAACGACGCGGAGGACGGGTTCTCGTCCACAAGCAAGTTTGCCGCAAGACCGTAGGGCATCACGGACAGCGCAAGCGTGTTGTCGATCTTGCTGTTCTTTGCAAGATCATCTTCCATGTCCTCTACCGGGCGCCATGCGGACAGCATCTTCGTCGTGTCCCGCAGATCGGAATACGGGTAGCACTCCCCGATCAGTACGTTCATGATGGGGAGCGTTCTGTTGAAATATTCAGTGGTGTCGCCTGTCATAGCGTTGCCGGAATCGTCCAGCTCGTCCATCAGCGACATCGTGGCGTCAAAAACTTCTTGTACAGTCGCCACATTTTCGCCTCCTTCTGAAAAAGCCCCGGCATTGCGCCGGGGCTTATGGTTACATTACGTTCTGAACGTAGCGGAAAAGGTGTCCGCAGCCGACGCGGGTATCTGTCCATACTGTGATGTTCTTCGCTTTACAGCGTTCGCAAAAGAACAAATCTTCACTCAGCATTCCACGGCTTTCGTAGTTTACCCAATCGTA
>JAEIGA010011527.1_pt1 | contig 13428 bp, 25 predicted proteins | sample 9270691 | NCBI WGS metagenome assembly JAEIGA01 (sample SAMN17057246, study PRJNA624740) | gut metagenome | biome: biome; isolation source: fecal sample | host: Bos grunniens | place: China: Xizang | collected 2019
ATAATTCTTTGCAGAATCGTACTGTGCAATACGCAATTCAGATGCTTTTGTTGTCATCGCATAGGATAGATTCAGTTTTGCTGCACCCACAGGGATTGCCACGTAATCCGTTCTCCACATCCCGTTTGATGTACCAAATGCACCAGAATTCATAACATAGCCTTTATAAATCCAGTTTGCGGGTTTTGCGTCAACATCCCCGATGAACACAGCTTCAATAGCCTGTGCCGCATTGCGCTCTGTTTCATCCATTTCATCAGCTGTCTGTGTATAAAAGTAAACTGATTGCGGCATCTTAAGCGCAACAGAACACCGCGCAACTTGACTTGCTATGTCTTCGCTTGAAACGGTTGTATTGGACGAAGATTTGCGAATGAGAATTCGTACAAATGCTGTCCCAGTTGGAGCTGTATCAGCAGAACACCAATCAGAAGACTGCGCCAGTAAAGTTTTGCTTGCGTCAAAATAGTACACATAGAGGCAATTTGCATTACCTGAAACTGCAATTTTTGTCCCAGCATTCGCATCAATATACGGACTTCTGATTCTCGTTGTACTCGATGTGTCCTGCCCGGATGAATTGATAGTTCCTATTTCCCACTCTGACGCATCAAGGACTATATTGTCATTTAAGGCGCTCTTTAAATCAGAAACGTCATTACCAAGAACCGCCGCTTTACAATTTGTATTAACAGTAATCGTACCACCAGAAGCAATCGCTGCTGTAACAACATACAACACATCGTCTTTCCAGAAATAATCTCCAACAGCATACGCCTTAGACGCAGTTGTTGAAGTTTCCACAGAAGCAACCACCTCTTCAACATCATCTACACGATCTTCAAGAGCGGTAAATTCTGTATAAGTAGGAACTTGCACTCCTGACGGTAAAGTTTCAGGAATCCAAATTTGGTTATAATCAGAAGTAGGTTCTGTGTCCGTAACTTCAATAAGATGATCAACAAGACCATTACAATCCGCAGAATTATCACGAACATCATTTGCTAAAACTGCCGCAGTCCATTTAGAACCATCCCATGCCGCCGCAGTTGTAATTTCTGTAGTACAACGATATAACTTACCTTCATGCATAACATAATCGCCAACATTGTAAGTTGAACTTGCACTAAATTCAGGTGTATTATAATTTTCTAACGATTCATAATTATATTTTAATGTATCGCTTCCAACTTGAAAGCCATTTACAACACTCATATATTATTCATCCTTTCTTTATAAATTTTATTCTGAAGCAATGGTTAATATACCAGCATTGTCAATATCAAAACCAACAATACTTAAATCGCCACTCAGCGTTTGCCAAGAAGCATCTCCATCATCACTACCATTTTTAACAAGCACTTGACCGCTTGTTCCACCAGACGGCAAGCCAATTGGAGCTTTCTTTTCAACTAAAGAAGAAGAAGCTGCATTCCAATAATAACTTTTTCCAGTATCAATAACATATACTTCATCACCGTTTTCAAAATGAGACGGAACAGGGTCTAAATCTGTACTTAAACCGCAATACTGAGTATTACGTAAATTATGATAGTATGAAGGTCTAATTTGTTTAATCATGTAGCAACCCCCAAATACCATACGGAATTTTCTTCATCATAACGATAAACATCACCAGTGTCCAACGCTTCAAACGTTGCACCATTCTTTTGATCAGAAGGTTTAGTATCTGTGCTTAAACCAACAAAATATGCCGCTCTTGGATTGTCAAAATTTGCTGGTCTATAAACTGTCAACAATATATTTCACGCCTTTCGTAATATATTTTATGGCATTTCACCATAATCGTTATAATATTTATTCACATCTAATCTAATATCTTTACCATTAACCATATAATTATTGCCATTATTGCTATTAATACGAAATAAACACGGAAATAAGCCAAGCATTGCCCAAACAATAATACCAACCTCCGCACCGCTACTTGTTTTACAATAGCTAATTGAGCCAATCATAATAATTGCTAAAATAATTTCATAAATAATCATGTTATAACCTCCTTTTGTTTAGTCAATTATAACATAAAATTGTTAATTTGTCAACCCAAATAATAATTTCTTTGCCAAGTTTTTCCATTATCATCATCATATAAAGCAAAATAAGCAGAAGGTCTTGCCCCAACTCTAAGTTTCTTAGCATACGGATTAATACCGCAGATACTTCCCACTCTGGTCACAGTACGATCTCCCACATCGGCAATCCCCACAGTTTTACTCTCATAAGAATGCAAATGTCCAGCTATAATTTCATCTATAGAAACATTGTAAAGATGTTCAAAATATTCCATTGTAGACTGTAAATCTTTGTCCTCACCATGAATAAACATAATATTTGTTTTACGAATGGTTTTAATTGCAACATCTGTATAATCATCTACATAAATATCTTCACAATTTTGCAAACGCAATTTTACAATATGTGCAAAAAGCTTTGTTAAATTTTCATCTTCAAAACATGGCTTTGACATTAACAATCTTTGTATATCATGATTTCCACCAACAGAAACAATATTAATTGGAATCATAAGTTGACGTTGAACTTCTACAAACCAATTAGCCATAAACTCACTGAAATTAATTACAGTGTCTAAGACAGGCTCTTTAAGTTTTATTAAAGAAGATGGGCGCAAAATATTTTCAAATAAATCTCCACATACAGCAATAACCAAATTATCATATGCTATATCATCTTCTTCAATTTGACGTAATAAATACCACATACGATTTTTCATTACATCAAAATTGTATTTATTTATAACTTCATTGTACATTCCTTTAATTTCATATTCATTTCCTACATGAAAATCAGATATACATAGTAATCCAGTAGAATTTACTTTTGGTACATTAATATCTTTAGGAAGCTTATAATCAATCGGCTTTAATTGTTGAATAGCAGCAATAACACGATCTTCAAAAATTTCATTACGAGCATTATATCTATAACGCTCATTTAATTCTATTTTTTCCTGTCTTAGCTTAATTTTTTCTTTTTCAAGTTCGTCTTTGGCATCATGGATTTGTTTAACTAAATCTAAACTCAATCCATTAATTTCCTCCTGATTTAACTTTTCAACAAATAAAGAAAATATCTTCTCAGCCCTTCGACAATAATCATCCGAATAAACATTCACATACTCATTGCCTAAAACTTGACCAATCCAATCTTGTATTGACAACTTACGATCATCAACATCGTTCGTTGCTTTAACAATTTTTTCTAAATAAGTCATTCCCTTATAACCCTTTAACTAAATAATTTCTCTGCCGTATTTGGTCCACATTCTCCATCTACTTCTAAAAAATAAGCCCATTGAAATTGCTTAACCGCATTAGTTGTATTAGAACCATAAATTCCATCCGCACCATCAGAACCAACAGATAAAGTGTGACAAATTAAACCACATTGAGCCAATCGAACAATTTCATTACAAGAACCATTTTTTAAAATTGGAAATTTTTTCTTATCTTTATCATTAAATACACCAGTAATTGACGTTCCAAGTAAACTTTGCAAAGACATAACCAATGCTTCTTTTGTTTTATCTCCATATACACCATCTATGTCTAATTTATTTTTAAAAATGAATAAATATTTCTGGTTTAAATATTTTTGAACATCTTTAATACTACAAATATTTCCAACTGGAACATCGTCACCGTCAGAAGAACCATTACATGCAATTGCATAATTAGGTCTACCATATCCTAAAATATTAGAACTGCCAATAGTATAACTTCTCTGATAAACTCCATCAGAAGTATTACCTTCTACAGTAATTACCTTAGAACCATCTATTTTAACAACAATACCAGTATGAGTAGACTCATAACTATTTCCAAAGAAAATTTGATCTCCAACTTTAGGAGAAGAATAAAATGCCCCATTTTGCTGATAATATTGCATCGAATATGTACAACCAGCACCAGCAGAATATTTTGGTTGATATAATACTTTGATTGCTGTTTCTGCTCCAAATGCTTTTACCATTACCCAATCCACAAAAACATCACAATAAGCAAATCCTTGCTTCGGACCATTATAAAACCAAGAAATAGCGTCTAAATCTCTTGCATATTTTGTATAATTAGCAGAACCACTATTTGCCGTTTTATCATCAAGCATATAATTAGATGCTTTTTCATGATAACCAACTTCTTCTAAAGCAATTGATACAACAAGTTTAACAGCATCATCAACAGTCATAGATGATTCACTTGAATCAACTTTCTGATTAGAATAATCTTTTAACATAAAATCTTGATCAACAACTTGCCCAGCAATTTTATTACTACGAATATAATTTACTTCTCCGCCAAATTGCCACATTCCACATTCTTTCTTATATGCTAATTTACTTGACCATTGAGCGACCCATTTCTCATATTCATTTAATTGATCATCATAAAAACTATTATTAAAGTTTGACAAAGACGCATAAATTCCAACAACATATTTTTTACTATTGATAAAATTACAAAATGTTTGAATAATATGTGTCACCTTGTCTTTACCTAAAGACATTTGATATGCATCTTCAACATCGTAATAAACTGGCAATTCAAAAGTTTTACCAACCAAGCAATTATTATAAAGAAAAGACGCTTCGTTATATGCGTCGCTTTCACTTAATGCTTTACTATAAAAATAACATCCAACAGGCAATCCAAGTTGTTTAGCAAAAGCATAATTACGTTCAAATTGTTTGTCTTTATATAAACCAGCATCCCCTCCGCCAGCTTTTATAATAACAAATTGAACTCCTTCAGAAACAGCAACATCAAGAGGAAACTCCCCTTGATGTGCTGATATATCAATACCAAATTTTTTATTAAAATTCTTACACATTGATAACCCTTGCTACTTTACAAATTTCATCAATCATAGCAGAAATCTTGGATTCTGCTTCATAATCAAAGTCATAACCAATCTGCTTTGCAATAGTCTTAATGGAATTCATAACATATTCTTTTCTTTCAGCGCCACGCTCATAATCCTGTTCTGCATTAACCATTAATTCTAAAACATTACTGACAAGAATATTCCATCTTTTTTCTGCAACAACTTGTTTTACACAACTAACAAGCTTAAGCACAAGAGGAATACAAACTGCAATGCCAGAAAGAATAGAAATAGCAACATCTATCCATTTTACAATCTCCATAATTATATCTCCTTAATATAAACTTTTCATGATTGAGGACACACAGTTATTGTCTCCTTAATAATAAGACGATTTCATTTTCAAATATGAGAAAATTCATACATCTTTATGGATAAACAACGTCCTAAATTTCACGATTTTTGAGGGAAAAATAACCAAATTCTCACGATTTCCGTCTATACTCTCTATCATAAATTCTTTTTCCAACAGCATAACAATTTGGAGAACAATATACATCAATATCACCAGAATGAAACGGATGAAATCTTCTACCGCAAATTGGACAAATCTTCCCAAGGTCTTGTGTATTTACTAAAAGATTATTAACAATATCTTCACCAAAACAAGCCCACAACAATTTTTTTGTACTTGTTTTCTTTACAGTGTAAGAATAAACAATTAGAGTATTAATAACATAATCTTTGTCACCAAGCTCTAATAATTTTTCTCTAATAACTTTAAACGCCCACAAATTATCTTGATCTAAATGTTCATTTTCTAAATTAGCGATTTGTCTCCAATGCTTCTGCCAATAATCATAAGTATCTAATATAGGAGTACGTTTAATTGTAAAATCAGATTCTTTGTTCATCAGCATTTGATAATCGAATTTATTTAAAGACTTATTATATTTAATCCGATTATTTGGAATACAATCTGAAATTCGATTCATTGTAGAATTATTAGATAGTTCAACCATACCAACATCTTTGTCTTTCGCATAAATAAAAAAATGCGGCACTTTAGATTTTGTATAAGAATTAATAATTTTTTCAATATCTTTAGGAGGGCTTGACTTCCATAAAGTTTTAGCATAATCTATAACTTGATTATTATACATACACAGTCTTGCCACAACCTCTAATTGTTCTTTCCCAATATCTCCGCTATTCCATACTTTTGTAATATTATTACTAATAGGCCCAATATTTCCACCAGTAAAAGCATTAATCATACCAGTATAAATACTTTCCGAATTGACTTCTCCACTATGCGCCTTACGCAAATTATACATTAATGGAACAATATCTTTCATATTCCGTTTTGCTACGGCAGTTAAAGTTCGATCCTGAATAACCAAACTCTTGTCTCCATCAACATCAAATTGCAAAATTCTGGAAATTAAATCATGACAAGACGTATAAACACAATTTGTTTGACCAAACCAATAATCTAAAACTTCACCACGCTTGTTCTTTCTAATCGCCCATTCTCTATATAAATGTGGACTTCTTAAACAAGCCAATTCTGCGTCATGTTTATTCAGCTTTGTATAAACTTCTCCATTATTCAATAAGCCTTGTGGATTCATTTCGTCTAAAAATAACCATTCACAAAACGCATATAAATCAGGACTTAAAAATTGATAACGCCCACGAACAATTAAACGCCCACCTTTCGCCTGTTTTACTAATGATTTTTTGGTTTGTTTAAGAATTTCTTTATGATAAGTATCTCTAAATAATTCTGGATATAACATTAAAGCTTGCTGAAAGTAATTTGGTGTTAAATTTTTTTTAGTTGCGCCAAGCACACTCATAGTAGTTTGAAAATCACTACCAATTTTATTAATTTCTTCAATAGTTCTACGAGTAATTCTTTCAATTTCATCATCACGAATATCACTAAGCGTCTGAAGCATTTGATAATTTATTTTTGCGCTTTGAATATTATCTTCTTCTTCGTTACAATAACAAGCCTCACAATGATATTTATAAAAATTTCTTTTATATTCTTCCCAAGAATTATAATATTTCCAAAGTTTAAACTGAGACTTTGTAAATATATATTTAATATCTTCTTTTACAATGTCATGCTCTGTACCATATATATCATATATAATAGCTTTTCCATTACATTTTTTTTGTATAAATTTATCAAATGGAAATCGTACAAGCAAACCCTTGATCCACGGCAAACGAATCATCCTTGTACTATCTTCTAACATAATTCCACAGCCATCCATATGTGGAATATTAATTGTCATTTCCTTACGAGTAACAGAATAATCATATTCATCAATAAAATCAACTTCGCCAACAACATCAGATTCCCAATCATCTACAACAATAGCTCTATCAATATCAAAATCTTCCCAAGTGTCTGTTGCCGAATTATTTAATGCTAAATAAGCCAAAAACTTATTTGTGTTAATTCCGCCTTTTGCATTAATTTCATCAATCGTCAATCCGCACATAATCGTTTTTTCAATTTCTTTAAAGCGGCGTTCTTTGATAAAAACTCCCATTTTCTTTCGTATTTGCCCAGCGGAAGAAGTTAAGTAAATATATTTTTCGCCTTTATAAATAAATCCATCACGAACCAAACTATGAAAAACTTGAAAAAAATAAACGTTTAAAATAAATAAATCTTCTGTTAATTCATTAATTTTCAAATTTAATGTTCTTGTTAAAGAACTATCAAATAATGCAACGATATTTTTATCACGAATAGATTCTTCATTTAATGTTCTTAGCGTATGATCATTTAATCTTTGATCTAATAATTGAGATAATTGGTTTTTATCTTCTGCAATTAACTTATTAATTGTCTTATTCCAATAATCCCAATCATTATCAATGCCAAATTCTTTCGTTTTAATTTGAATAGAATGATCTTTACAAATTTTTCGTAATTGATATAATTTTAACAAATCTTGATGGATTATATTTTCTTCTTGATCATAAAAAGAAGAAGTATCAATGCTATATAAAAATATTTGTTTATTTAACGCCATTCGTCTTCGTTTACTCCATAACTATCTGTTATATTAAAATAATCCAAAGAATAATCAATTTCTTCAGGAGTCACTTCCAATTTATCAGACATTGATAAATCTTCGCCATTATTTAAAAATTCTGGCATTTAACCCTCCTTTCCTGAGATTGTTATAATTATATCACATTTTGTGCAAAATGTCAAGATTAACTTTGTGCAAAATGCACAAAAAATTTTTCTTGACATTGCATATAACGTATGATATAATATTTAATATAATACGTTATAAATTTTTATATTATAATATATTTTAATTTTATCTCTTGACAGATAAAAAATAATATGTTATAATATAATAAATTAAACACAAGGAGATAAATAAATGAATAAAACAGAATTTGCAAAAGTAGTAGATAGACTTGAAAATATTAGAACACATACTCTAATAGAAAAAAATAATAAATATGCCCCTGACGATGATGCGCTTCATAATTTTCATGTTGGCGCACAAATTATGGGAACAACTGTTCCTCAATGTATTTGGGGTTATGCCATTAAACATCTTGTAGCATTAAGAGACAAAATTTTAAATGATGATTGGACAGATAAGGAAGATGCGCTTGAAAAAATTCAAGATATTCAAAATTATCTTTCTTTTATTTGGTGTGCTATAAATGAGGCTGAATACAATGATAGAGTATAAAGTTGAAATGTTCCAACATGGACAATGGGTTGTTGCAAGAAAGCCTTTTGGTGGAATGTGTTATGGTGTTAGAAAAAAAGAATATGCATTATATTTCATTGAAAATTGTAAAAAAGACTGGCAATATGTTGTAAATGACAAAATAAAATATTTAAAAGACATGCCAACTGATTATCGAATTATGAGTAGAGAAATTACTGACTGGAAAGAGGTTTATAACACAAATGTGGGGAAGAAGGAGGAAAGCTGATGTACGAAGAACTAATAAAGGCATTGCGCGGTTGTGTACTTTCAAAACCTTGCGATGCTTGCCCGTACTATGACCCGAATGGACCAACAAAAGAATGTGCAACGATAAACATTGCCGCCGCAGATGCCATAGAGGAACTTTTGAAAGCCGCAAAATCCATGCACACATGGATATTCCTGAACAGCGGAGACGAGCAAGCCGCCTATGACAAATGTGGATTGACCGATGAAATGAATGTTGCGCTTGGATATAGTGGGCAATTTATTGTAGAGCAAACGAAGGGGAAAGCTGATGTATGACGAACTGGTAAAGCGACTGAGAGAATTACAAATTTTGACGGAACATTGCGATGAGCAATCATGCCTTGAGTGCAAGAATAGAAAATTGTGCGACAAGTACGATAACAAGACAGTAAACAGAACTTACAAAGAAGCCGCCGATGCCATAGAGGAACTGTGCGGTTTGTGTGCCAGCCAAAGCAAAGATTGTTCTGAAGCTGTCGCAAAATATATTGAGTTGTGGGAAAAACAGCCACGTTGGATTCTCGTGACGGAGGAATTGCCGAAGGTGGAAAGAGAATCTTATTGGGTTTGCACCGATACTGGCTATCAATGTGAGTGCCGATGGACAAACAACCGATTCGGAATTGGAGAATCAGACGAATGGGGATGGAGCATCTTTGATATTCCGCAGTATCAGAAAGTCGTAGCATGGATGCCACTACCACAACCGCCAAAGGTGGAATAAATATGGCAATAAGTGAATCAAAAATGAAAATTGTTATTGATAACTATTTCAAGAGCGAATGCGATGTAAATACATCAATTCGTGAAGCATTTGAAAAAGGTTTCCGCATTGGAATTCAGAAGGGGATGCAAACACTCCCGGAGCCCTCAAAGGAGGAATGAGCATGGGCGTGTATATCAAGGGCATGGAGATGCCGAACTGCTGCATGTTCTGCCCGTTTTCCAACTCCAGCGGCTGCGGCTTGATGAATCCGCCTGTCCTTATGACGTCGAAAGAGATGCTTGCTGACCGCCCGGACTGGTGTCCTCTCGTCTCCGTCCCGCCGCATGGGGATTTGATAGAACGGAATGCGCTCTTTAAGAAATGCGAGTTTGTCTGCACAGACGATGACGTAGATGTAAGGGCGGTCAGATACAGTATCATTGAAAACGCTCCCACCGTCATCCCGGCAGAGGAGGGCGAAACATGAAATGCATCTATGCAAATTGGCATGACGGCAACCTACCGATCTGTACACATGATTGCGATGGTTGCATATGGCGCAACGAAGATGATACAGAAGAGGGCGAATGATGACAACCTTACAAATCATTTCTCTTGCGCTTGCGTCTTTTGCATTGGGGGTTAATGTTTGCAATTTGATTTGGCTATGGTTGAGAAAATAGGAGGGCGAGATATGAAATTTGCGATTGTTACAAAATATGGCGTTGAAATTGTAGAGGCAGAGGATATGTACGATGCGGTTATGCTGTTGCCGTGGAATGAAGGTTATGAACCTCTTGCAATTGTCAAAGCAGAAGAAAGTGAATGATGGTAGTTTGTTGTTGTAGTTTGGCAGGAACAGCCGCCTGTCAGCATTGCCGAAATAATCCAATGGCAACGGATGTTTGGACGAACAAAACGGTGATGGTTGACCATGTTGAAGCAAAGCCTTTTGGCAACGGCATTGATGTTTGCCCTGTCTGTGGAAAACCGTCTACAATCGGCAAGCCCAAGACCAACGCTGACCGCCTCAGAAGTATGACGGACGAAGAATTTGCAACTGCAATCTGCAAACATGACGGATGCCCGTTTAGAAGAACTGAAGATAATGAGTGCCTTAAGCACCACTATGATTGCAAAGCCTGTTGGCTTGTCTGGCTTAAACAAGAGACAGATGAGGACGAGTGATGAATTGTGATAAATGTGAACACTATCATTGGTATTATGATTGGTGTGATAAATGGAAATGCGAAGTTGATGCACGATCAGTACATAGCTGTTTTGAAGCAACGGAGGATAATCAATGAAATGTAAAACTTGTAAAGCGTCTTGTATATGGCGTGGTGGTTCTGATAAGCCAGAAAACATGAAATGCCTTGTTGGATATAAACCAATTACAAATGGCGATCAGATTAGAAAAATGACAGATGAAGAAATGGCTGATGAGATTCTTGGACTTTTCGCAGCTTTTTGCGAAGTGGAGTGGTCAAAAGAGACTTTGCTCGACTGGTTGAGACAGGAGGTTTCAAATGACTAACCATGAGAAAATTAGAACTGTAAATGAAGAAGCATTAGCAGCTATTCTTGCAGTAAGCGGATGCCCGGAAAATGAACTATTATATTCACTTGGGGAGAATCCAAGCTTTGATAGTTGTTGTCCTTTACCATCAAAGAAAGCGTCTCTAAGGGATTGCATGGAATGTTGGACAGCTTGGCTGAGACAGGAAGCAACATGAAAGGCAATCAGCACAGAAAGCTTTTTAATCCTGATTACTTCGGATGGCACTACTACTGTGATAATGCAAGACGCAGACAGAGGCAGTCGGACAAACAACAAGCGAAGATTGCCGCACGTAAAGAACGTAAAGCATCTATAAAAAAAGAAGAATGAATATTATTATAGAAATTGGCAGCATATTTATTGCGGCATTATATCTATATTTTTTATTTCTTATAGATCAAGGAGATGAATAATGAGTAGACTAATGTACTATGATACAAATTCGGGGCAATTCTTTCCATATGACGATGTTCCAACTGCACATATACAAATGAATACAAATTATGAAACGCTAAAACAGATGAGCGAAGAAGAACTTGCGGAATGGTTAAGCAATGTTTATGCTGGTGGTTCTGGTTATATTTATTATGAAAAATGGCTAAATTGGTTAAGGAGTTATGAATGGTAACGATCAAAAAGCCTAATGAATGTAAAAATTGTATATGGTTTAATCATCATGGTAAAGGTTGTCATAATTATAACTGCCATAATCAATCAGAATATGATGAATATAATGGTGAAAAATTGACAGACAATGATCTTTATGAACGTTTATTTAATCCTAAAATAACAAATGGAGATATAATTCGTCTCAAAAACAATGAAAAGCTGGCATTATTTCTTATAAATATAACCCATTTATCACCAACTTGGAATTATCAAAATATGTTAAGTTGGTTAAATGAAGAATATATAGCAAATAAGGAAATAACGAATGAAAAATAAAATATATAATAACAAAATAAATTTATGCGAATCGTGTTTTAATAATGTTGCAACTTGCCATAGCGAAATTTATTTTGGCGATGGAATTGGCAATGATAATGTCTGTTGTTGTAATACCTATATCCCATTAATAACACGGCACGAATACATGAATGAGCGTACTTATAATATGGTAAAAAGAATTCTTGATTCACAAGGAGAACAAGAATGAACGATCTAACTTTTTATTGGCGTATGGGCAATTATGCTATTGAAGCTTGTTCGAAAAGTTTGGTTAAATTTCGTGACGATGAACCAAACGAAACAATAGATATTGTAAAATATTGGAAACGTGACGAAGAAGAATTTGAACACAAATATAGTATCGGCTATTTTTATTATAATGAAAATGAGCCTTGCTGGGAATTAAACTTTGTTGGCGACAGATTTAAAGACTTACTTCAATCAGAAGATTGTAAAGCCATTTTCTTTATGATTGGCGCAGCTTATGACGCTTTAACAGAATGGAAACATAATCAGGAAAAAGAAGATGGATAAAATACGTTATTGCTGTGAGAATTGCAAATATCGAAATCGGCAAAATAAAAGATGTATGAACGCAGAATCCGTCAATGCATTTAATAAAATGGAAAATGACGAAGCTTGTCTTGATTGGGAAAAAATTTCATGTCCATTCTGTGGCGGAATGTTATCAACTTCCAGAGTTGATGATGAAAAATTCTATCGTCACTGTTATAATTGTGGCTTTGAATACTATAATGAATAAGGAGGATTACTTATGCCGAATTTTAAAGAAGAAACATTGAGGGTTCTTGAAAATCGCAATAAATCCATAGAAGATATTCGTTGGATTGGCTGTGGATGTTTCAAGATTGAGCCAGAAGAATTTTGGAAGCTGGCAAATCGTCAATATGACAATGGTTACGGCGGATGTGAAGTTCCCCTTGATCTCTTAATTGTAGGCGACAACTGGTGGATGGAGCGCAGAGAATATGACGGTGCTGAATGGTGGGAATTCAGAGAGCAGCTCGTAGAGCCAGAAAAGACTCTACATATTAACACTCTATTTCTTAAGTCAGACACGAATTATGATAAAGAGCTTCTTTGTGAGCTTATGGAGGATGATTAAAATGCAATATGTTAAAATTCCAAATATTTATAAGAGAGAAACTTATGGAAACAATAAAATTATCGAGGGCAATTATTCAACGCCTGAATTGCGTCTTTTATCTCAAATTGATTGGGAATGGACAGAAAAAGTTGACGGCACAAACATTCGTGTAATTTGGGATGGATATAATGTTTCTTTTGCCGGGAGAACAGATAAGGCTCAA
>JAEIGA010011528.1_pt1 | contig 13426 bp, 7 predicted proteins | sample 9270691 | NCBI WGS metagenome assembly JAEIGA01 (sample SAMN17057246, study PRJNA624740) | gut metagenome | biome: biome; isolation source: fecal sample | host: Bos grunniens | place: China: Xizang | collected 2019
CACAAAAGACAAGCGCTGTGTTTTCATCAAGCAGATCGGCTGGCCGCTTGGCAACGGCAGACCGCATGACGGAAGAGCGCCCGACTATGATGACTGGAACCTGAACGGCGACCTGCTGTACTGGCTTCCTTCCCTGAATATGGCTCTTGAGATCTCCAGCATGGGTATCCGTGTTGACGAGGAATCCATCGTCACGCAGTGCAGGGCATCCCATTGTGAAGGAAGACTCAAGCTTCCATACCACCAGATGATCCTCAACAGGGAACTGCCCTATACGATCGGCGGAGGCATCGGCCAGTCAAGGCTGTGTATGCTGCTGCTGAACAAGGCACATGTCGGCGAAGTACAGGCTTCCGTATGGCCGAAGCGGATGTACGAACTGGCTGAACAGTATAATATCCCGCTGCTGTAAACCCATAAAACGGAGTGTTCTCCCCAGTGAAGGAATACACTCCGTTTTGATTGTCTGAAATCACACTGCATAACATCCATGGAATGCAGAACTTAAAGACCCGGATCATTCTGAATACCGGGTCTTTACATATCTGGGGGTACTTTGCTGTATTTTACAAATACAAGGCGCTGTATTGCCTGTTCTGTTGCAACTGTAATTGAATTCTGTCAGTTTTCAATGACCGCCATTACAGCTAGCCACTGTTTTTCAGGAACACGGATCTTGCAGACACCTGACTGCCCTGATGCGGCAACTGAACGTGTCATATTCCAAGTGTCTATCACTTCAACAGTATAGCTGTGAGTTTCCGGCAGATCCATCTGGATCCTGCTGTGAATATCCCGCCCGAAATACCGGATAAAGACAAGTTCTCCCACATGTCCGTTATATTCACTTTCCGTGGTCAGATGATAAAGCCGTTCCTCCTCTCCCATTTCACCCACTGAGCGTACAATGCGGGCATATGCCGGCGGAAGAATTCCGGCCAGACCCTCCAGTTCCTCCCGGCTCATATAGAGCATCGGCGCAAAGCCGCTGCCGGCGATCCCCTCGACCGGTCCGGGCAAATGTTCGATGATGGACCTGAGATAGGCAATACGCGCAGGACTTTCACCGATAATGGCCCCGCCTTTTGCCCAGAAGACGACCTCATCATCCGGAGAATCGGAGTCGTAGTTTACAAATGTCTCACCATGCGTGCAATATCCGCCGCTGACCGTGACTTTCCAGAAACGATCCGACATTTCCTGACCGCTCAGGCAGCCGAACGTTTCTTCGAGATTTCCTTCATACCCGCACTCATCGATCAGAACCGGTTTGCCGAATTTCATCAGGGAAAGGACCCTGCTGGGGTCACGTGTCTGAATTGAAACATGTGTAATATTCGGACGTCCATAATCATAGAGCACGAAGCAGTTATGGTTTGAAAGCATATGATGGAAAGGATCGTTTTCCGCCACATAATTTTCAAACGCATACCAGTCTTCCATAGTCCTGCCGGGGATGAGATCGAATTCATTGGCCAGGCTCCACATCAAATTTGGAAAGGCACTGAGCCGGCGCATGGCATAGTCAAGATACTGCATGCTTTCTTCCCGGCTGAGTATACTGAATCCCCATCTGTCATACGGATGAAAGAGGATCAGATCAGCTGTGATCCCGAGTTTCTCCAGCCGTATCAGTTTCTCTTCAAATGCATCCCAGAAAGCCGGGTCCGGCTTTGATGTATCCCAAAGCGGTTCCGTGATCTGACTCAGAGGTCCGTTCTCCCGGGATACGGTATCCGGTGTTTTTCCCTGCAGGGTTAAAAACGGATACAGAGCCGGTTCGTTGTGATTGTATTGATAATGCTTCGGAAATACACACAGACGGACCTTGTTGAAAGGAGAGGTCGCCAGCGATTCGATCGTTTTTTCCGTCAGTTCATCACTCTGATGCGCCAGGGCATAGATCGTTGTGCCGAATGGGGTAAAGAGTGTTCTATCGGAGAAGCGAAGATGTGTTCCGTCCGCCTGAGGAATGCCATGATGACTTTCATCTGCCGGTTCAGCATATATCTCACCCTGATCACTGATGATGCCGCTTACGCTGTAGGAATATATTCCTGTGCGCAGGGGCAGAAAACGCAGCTTATAAATTCCGTCTCCGGCATAAAATCCTTTGACTGTGACACTGTCATCCCCGCAGCGAAATACTGCCTGAAGATCTGCTGCATAGTAATTCCCGGAAGGAGCTTCTGCCTCATATTGGAGTTCCGCCATCTGATACTGTTTCATTTTCCGACCTCTTATTGAAGTGCCGCACGGAATGCGGCGATCATGCCCTGATACTGTTCTTCACCCATAGCTGCGAAACTTGCCAGGCTCTTCAACGGCATGGCCATCATTGTTGCCTGGGCTGTCGCATCATTGGATTCCATACCGGCATTACCATTTTCAGCTGAAGTGCCGAATGCCTGTGAAAGGATCTGTCCCAGTACCGATGCTGTCTTCGGATTAGCCATCAGATCACCAAGTGTCGTCGTGCCATCTACTGTCATCGGCAGAATCTTGGAAGTACGGAATGTCAGGTCCTTCTGCAGACAGATATCATCGCTGGCCCTGCCGATCTGAACTGCATATGTGCCGGAAGCCGCATACCAGTCTTTAAGTTCTGTGTGGTAGTAACTGAGATCTCTCGCAGTGATCGTCATCGCAACGGTTTTTGTCTCACCCGGCTGAAGCGCAACCTTGGTAAAGCCTTTCAGTTCCCGGACAGGCCGCCCGAAGGTGCCGGTGCGATCAGAAATATAGAGCTGTACGATTTCTTTCCCAAAACATGATCCTGTATTGGTCACATCTACAGTAACAAGACATTTATCTTCATCATTCATTTCTTCCGTAGAAAGACGAAGGCTGCTGAAGGAAAAATCAGTATACGACAGACCATGTCCGAATACCCATCTTACCGGCTGACGCTTTGTTTCATAATAGCGGTATCCGACATAAACACCTTCTGCATAGTGCACGGTTTTGCCGTCACCCGGAAAATTGAGATAACTGGGGTTATCCTCCAGACGGAGCGGGAAAGTCTCAGCGAGTTTTCCGCTCGGATTTACTTCGCCCCAGAGGATCCGGTCACACGCTTCTCCGACACCCTGGCCGCCGAGGTACATTTCCAAAACTGCTGAAACAGATGGTGCCCACGGACATTCAACCGGGCTTCCGTTATGAAGAACAACAACTGTATTTGGCTGAACAGCTGCTACCTCTGTTATCAGACGGTTCTGGGCGGCAGGAAGCTTCATATTCTTCCGGTCATAGCTTTCCCCTTCGAGGATCTCCGGCAGGCCGGCGAAGATGACTGCCGCATCCGCATTCTCTGCAGCAGCAAGCGCTTCTTTCAGTTTTTCCTCATCCAGTTCATCCCTGTCTGCCGGAAAACCTTCAGCATAGGTCACGCCGCGGCCTTTTTCTTTTGCGCTCTCAAGAGCTGAAGTGATCTTGCTGGCATTGATATGGCTGGATCCGCCGCCCTGAAAGCGGGGAGATGCCGCGAAACCGCCGATGTACGCAACGCGGATGTTTTCCTTAAGCGGCAGTGCTCCGTTATTCTGAAGCAGGACCGCACATTCCGAAGCCGCATCAACTGCCTTTTCATGGTCGGCGTCACGGTCAAATACTGCCTCCGGATGCCGGTGATCCGCATAGGAGAAGACAACATTCAGAATGCGTTCCACAGTCTGATCCAGAAGTGCTTCGTCCAGTGTTCCGTTTTTGACAGCAGAAATGATCCTTGCGTCATTGACTCCGCCGGAAGACGGCATTTCAAGATCAAGTCCTGCCCGGATTCCCCGGACCCTGTCACTTACCGCACCCCAGTCAGTGACTACATAACCTTCAAAGCCCCATTCTTCACGCAGTACTTTATTCAGCAGCCATTCATTATCGGCAGAATAGGTACCGTTGATCTTGTTATAGCTGCACATGATCGTTTTTGGCTGTGCTTCTTTTACTGCGATCTCAAAAGCCGGGAAATAAATCTCCCTCAGCGTACGTTCATCCACCTCAGAGGAACAGGTCATTCTGCGGTATTCCTGATTGTTTGCCGCAAAATGCTTTACACTGGTCCCAACATCCCAGCTCTGAACGCCACGGATATAGGCTGCCGCCATTTTTCCTGCAAGCAGAGGATCTTCCGAGAAATATTCAAAGTTTCTGCCGCACAGCGGGCTCCGTTTAATATTGACAGCTGGTCCCAGCAGTACAGAGAGATCTTCTGCCTGACATTCTTCACCTAATGTTTTTCCGACCTCACCGGCAAGTTCAGTGTCAAAACTGCATGCCAGGGCACAGGCTGCAGGAAAGCAGACCGCCTGAATGCTTTCGTTGAGGCCCAAATGATCGCCCTCCCCTTCCTGCTTGCGCAGTCCATGAGGTCCATCTGAAAGCATGACTGCCGGAATTCCCAGTCTTTCAATGGCCTGGGTATGCCAGAAATCCGAACCGGAACACAAACTTGCTTTTTCTTCCAATGTCATCTGCTCAATTATTTTACTGATATCTCGTTTCATTTTTCCTTCTCCTGTTCCTTAACCGTTACAAGTCCGGCTGTTTACGGCATGATGATCGTTATTTCCGCAGATCCATCCGTTCATTATGGATGCCGGTTTGGACTGTGAGGCATCTGTCTTGCCGGATCAATTCAATATTGCTCAGTTCCGGCTGCCGGAACTGTTTAATCTGTTTCAGCCAATCTCTTCAGGACCGGTATGAGATTCCTCAGGACCTGTTCATAACCATCGGCGTACATATGAATGCCTTCAACGGTAAACTCTGCCCGCAGAGCTCCGTTTTCATCCGTGATCCCGTCATTGAGATCGAGATATTCAGCTCCTGACTGTTCTGCCAGCCGGCGGACACATTCATTGGCTTTCCGGATACGTTCATTGGTTCGGTAACGGAATACCTCTTTCGTAAACGGATCGGTACAGGCATCAGGATTGGCCGGATAATATGCCAGAAGAAACAGCTTTACAGACGGCAGTTTCTCCCTGATCCCCTGAATGATCGCAGTATATGTTTCCATCATGCCGGGAATCGGATCTTCTTTTACGTTGAGATCATTTGTTCCGATATTCAGGAAGACTGCAGACGGCGCCAGATCATAAACACATTCCTGCATGGATCCAAGCAGTTCCTGAGCTGTGTAACCGCCGATTCCGCGGTTATAGATCGTATATGGGAGTTCATAATCCAACAGGAACTCATAGATGGGAAACTGTTCCATCAGACTTGAACCGGCAAACAAAATCTGCCCTTTTTTTACATAACGGTTCAGACGGCGGAAGCGTGCAAGCTTTTCCGCCTTTTCCTTTTTCATCCAGGCATCGATCACCTGGCCGTAAAGAAACATTTTTTCTTCTTCAGATACTGCCATATTCGATTTCTCCTTTTCCCGTATTCTTTCGGTAATGAAACCTGCAGCCAATACACATAACCATGTATCAGCTGCAGTGTATAACTGTATTTATTCGGCTGCCGCTGCGCTCCGGCGGGAAGCAAGTTCTTCCCGGATCTGAGGCATTTTCTTTTCCAGATCGAAGAAGCGCATAATAATGATCATTAATACATACAGAAGAATGGGGATCCAGCTGTACAGCGCGACGATGGAAGCTCTCGCGCTGCTTGTGATCACGGCATCAGTTCCCTTGAATCCGCACAGACCCATGATCAGGCCGACACCGGCAGATGCAAGACCCGAGCCGATCTTTCCGGCAAAACCGTTAATTGAAGAGATAACACCTTCTACACGGCTTCCGGTCTTCCATTCGTGGTAATCCATTACATCAATGACAAGAAGCAGAGTGAAATAGGACGGAGGCAGAGCAGCAATGGTCTGCATAAGGCTGCCGATTATGATCATCGGCATATTGGCTCCGGCAAAGAAACGGATCCCGTTGCCGATGATACCGACGATAAACGCGTAAACATACAATTTTGAGATGGTTATTTTCTGGAGCAGTTTCGGCATGATCAGCAGGAAGAACGGGCTGATGAGACCCAGCATTCCGACCGTGCTCATTTTCTTGACATCGCCGACGATATACTGGAAATAATAGGAACCGACTGCGCTGTTTCCGTTGACGATCAGATTGACGATGATCGTGATGCTGCAAAGAATCCAGATATATTTGTTCTTTAATGCCGGCAGGAATTCCCTGAATTCGGGTGTGTGGTTGGCAGATGCTTCATCAGTATTGATCTCCTTGATAACAAGGAAGCGGGTCATACCGATCAGGCAAAGAGGAATTCCCATGATCAGCATCATGGTGGTCCAGCCGCCGCGTGTTGTGCCGAGTGTACCCATCAGGATCGGGAATACGATCGAAACAACTGTGCAGAACAGTGTGACAAGAAGTCCATTGACGGAAATCAGCTTGCTGCGGTCATCTTCATACTTGAAGGACCGGCGCAGATAAACTGCTTCCGATGCGTTGAGCAGTGTAGCAAAAATTGAATTTACGAAAGTATATGTAACGAAGATCCAGATCGCTTTGCCGGTACTGCCGAGCTCCGGGCAGGAGAACATCAGTACAGTGGCTGCCCAGACACCGATGATCGAAAATTCATACGGACGAGCCTTACCGAGTTTTGTGTGAGTGCGGTCGATCAGCATGCCGGCCAGAAGATCGGTCACGCCGTCAAATACTTTGCTGACAAGCAGCAGTGTTCCTACTACAACCGCGTCCATACCAAGAACATTGGTGCAGTAGAATGTGAGATAGGTCAGGATCGTGACATTGCTGGCCAGGGATACTGCCCTGCCGGACCAGCCCAGCTGTTTGCCGAGTGTCAGCCGATAGGGATCATGATTTTGTTCATTTCTTTTCTTCCACATTTTTTCTTCCTCCATTCGGATGCGATCTCCCTGATCGCTTGCTAAGTGCATCCTAGCAGTTGAAAAGAACAGACCGATAACAATAATTTGCGGTTTCTTTAGTTATTTTGTTCTCTTGTTTTAAAATCAAATTTTGTGCAAAATTATTATAGGAATCGCATTTTTTTGATACTTGTATTCTGTTCCGGACCGATATGATACAGATGGATGAGGGAAAACACTGTTTTCCCAATGAACCGGGAAATCCCGGACAGAATGGTTTCCTGCAAACCCTGTGATTCCTGAAACGATATTCCGTACCAGCCGGAATAACACAATTGACTGCAATAGAATCGGAATACAGAAAGGAATATTGGAAAATGGAATATCAGAATCTTAAATTTCTGCAGGACAGCCTTTATGGAACACAGAACATCTTCATCTGGAGTATTACGTCGGAACTCCAGCTGTTATACAGCAACTGCCCGGAACAGGAATATTTTTATAAACTGTTTTCTGAGAGCAGAGCCGGTCTGGTGCTGCAGGAACATTTCCGGTCATCAACACTGCCGATCATTGTAACGGATACGATTGGCTTTGCCTGGGCGGCAGCGATGCAGAAACCGGAGGAAGATGGACAGATCCCGGTCATTCACATGCTGGGGCCGTTATTCACTTCTGAGATCAACGATCAGTATCTGATACAGAACATCTTCAGATTTCCGCTTGCTGTCGAAGCACATGACCGCCTGAACCGTTTTATCAAAGAAGTTCCATACATCACTTCGGAGCTTGCCTCAGGCTTTGCGGTCCAGCTGCATTACTGCGTCAATGGTGAAGCAGTCAAACCTTATGATGTTGAATTCTGGAGCGAACCATCAGCGGCAGCTGAAGAAGTGACCTGGGGAAACGCAAACTGGCACGGTACCTGGATCGCCGAACAGCGGTTTTTCAAGAGTGTCTCTGAAGGCCGTGCAGAAGGCATCCGGGAATTGTCTGCCGGACGGGTCGGCAATATCGGACCGGATCCGCTGCGGCAGGCGAAGAATGAAATGATCGTCTTCACTGTTCTCTGCAGCCGGGCTGCAATTCTCGGCGGCGTTTCTTCCGAAGGAGCGCTCAATCTGTCCGATTATTATGTTCAGCGCATTGAAGCAATGGAAACAGTCTCATCCCTGCAAAATCTCGCAGCCGAGATCCACCGCATGTATATTCAGCGGGTCAGAAAAGCACATGAACATCAGCACCATTCGGCATTAGTCCGTGCCTGCATGGAATACATCGAAACACATATCGTCGATAAGATCAGTCTCCGGGATATGGCAGCAGAAATCGGATATACCGAAACCTACATCAGCAGAAAGTTTAAGAGTGAAAGCGGTGAGAGTCTGTCAGATGCCATCAACCGTCAGAAGATCCAGCTGGCAAAATCTGTACTGAAGGATTCGCCGATCCCGATTTCCGAGCTGAGTGACCGTCTTGGCTTTGCGTCACCAAGTTACTTCAGTTCTGTTTTCAAAAAATTCACCGGTATCACACCGGTGGAATATCAGGAGAATCACACAAAAGAACAACCGCGATCCCACAGAAAACAAAAACCGGGCTGAACCCGGGAAATATTCCGGAACGGAAACAGAAGCTTGGCAAGATCTGCGGGATCAAATCTGCTTGATCATCACACAAGATAAAGGAGTGACAAGATGTACAACAGTAAGATCCAGAAACTATTGAATCAAGAAGGCGGCAATTATATTTTTCCGTTCTTCTGGCAGCATGGTGAAAGCGAAGAAGTCCTGCGGGAATACATGAATGTTATTCACCGCAGCAATATCGGTGCTGTCTGTATTGAAAGCCGGCCGCATCCCGACTACTGCGGTGAAGGCTGGTGGCATGATATGGACATCATTCTTGATGAAGCGCGCAGACGGGATATGAAGGTCTGGATCCTGGACGACAGTCATTTCCCGACCGGCTATGCCAACGGGGCTATGGCCTCTCAGCCGGATGAACTCTGCCGGCAAAGCCTGACCGCGAGAAGTTTTTCCGTATCCGGAGGTAAAGAACTGACACTTGATGAGGAAACTCTTGCTCATCCGCTGCCGTTTGATAAGAACATGGCAGAGCAGTATCTGCTGAATGATCCGTTACGTGCATTTGACGATGACCGGCTCCTTTCGATCTCCGCATGGAACAGTGAGACCGGTACTGTCAAAGACCTCAGGGAATATATCTGCGGCAGCCGGCTGCAGTGGAATGTCCCCGAAGGAAACTGGACTGTCTGGCTTCTGCATCTAAGCCGCAACCACGGATATCACCGGGATTACATCAATATGATGGACCGCCGATCATGCCGGGTGCTGATCGATGCAGTATATGAACCTCATTATGCGCATTACGCAGAGGACTTCGGGACAACGATCGCCGGCTTTTTCTCGGATGAACCGGAACTGGGAAACGGTCATCTTTATGATACTGACGATCAGTATGGCGGTGATCATGACTATCCCTGGAGCAGTGAACTGGAACAATGCTTACAAGAACGCCTCGGAACAGATTATGCGCTTCGCCTTCCACTGCTTTGGGAAAACCATGCGCCGGCAGAAGAAACCGCAAGGCTTCGCTGTGCTTTTATGGATGCGGTGACAGACCTTGTCCGTGAAAACTTCTCAGAACAGATCGGCTCATGGTGCCGGGAACACGGTGTGGAATATATCGGTCATCTGATCGAAGACGACAATCATCACAGCCGTACCGGATCTTCACTGGGGCATTATTTCCGCGGGCTTGCCGGACAGGATATGGCCGGTATCGATGATATCGGCGGGCAGGTCTTTCCCCAGGGAGAGGAGATCAGCTACTTCTATAACATCTTTGCGCATCGGAACGGAGAGTTTTATCATTATACACTTGGAAAACTGGCTGACTCTGCCGCGGCTGTTGACCCTCGCAAGCATGGTCGGGCGATGTGTGAGATCTTCGGAAACTATGGCTGGGCAGCAGGTGTCCGGCTGGAAAAGTATCTGATCGATCATTTCCTTGTCCGGGGCATCAATCATTTTGTCCCCCATGCATTCAGCCCGAAAGCGTATCCGGATCCTGACTGTCCGCCGCATTTCTACGCTCATGGTCATAATCCGCAGTACCGGCATTTCGGTGCCCTCATGGCTTATACCAACCGGCTCTGTGAGCTGCTAAACGACGGCCGACATATTGCGCCTGCCGCAATTCTGTACCATGCAGAAGGTGACTGGACCGGAAAATATATGACAGATGACCGGATCGGTCATCGTCTGGCGGATGCCCAGATCGACTACGACATTCTTCCTTCGGATGTATTCACACAGCGGGATCATTACCGTACCTCTATTCAAAACGGTCAGCTTCAGGTCGGCACTCAGCAGTATCGTGTTTTCATTCTTCCTTACATGCAGTTTATCCCGGCGGAAATTGCCGCCGCAGTAAAAGAAATGCAGGAAAACGGCATCCCTGTTTTCGTTCTCGATGCCATGCCGGAAGGAGTCTGCAGGGGAACAGCTGACATCCCTGAGATGAATGTTGTTTCTTTGGATCTGCTGGTTTCAGAGCTCGTAAAGTGCGGTGCCCGTGAACTGTGCCTGACACCGGATAATGACCGGATCCGTTATCGTCATTATGTGCATGCAGACAATACAGAACTCTTTCTGTTAGTAAATGAAGGAACAGAAACATACCGCGGAACCATCACTCTGCCGGATCCCGGCAATAAGACTGTTTACCGGTATGACGGATGGGAAAACCGGCTGCTTCAGGCAGAATGTTCCGGGAATCAGCTCTCCGTTGCAATTGAACCAATGCACAGCTATATGCTGGTGATGGATGCCTCAGAAGATGTACTTCTGCCGGAGAATGACAATATTGATTTTTCCAACGCGGAACTGCTCGCCTTTTCTTCCGGCTGGCGGCGCAGTATCTGCCGCAGCAGGGAGTATCCTGCTTTCATAAAGGAAACTGAAATTACGCTGCCTGATCATCTTGCTGAGGAAGAGCCGGAATTCAGCGGCTTTGTCTGTTATCGCAGCAGTTTTGATGCAGATCCGGATCAGCACATTCTTTTGGAAATAACCGATGCTCATGAAGGTGTTGAAGTTTTCCTGAATGACAGAAGCTGCGGCATCCAGATCGTGCCTCCTTTCCGTTATGATCTGTCAGCAGGTCTGAGAGAAGGCAGAAATGAAATTCGGGTCGAGGTCGCTACGACACTCGAACGTGAAAACAGCGGAATACCCGATGTGACCGGACAAATTAAGGAACCGGTCTCTCTTTCCGGCATCACCGGAAGCGTACGTCTGTATCAGCTTTGAGCAGAAAAAAAAGGAGAATAAAATGCTGAAACCGGCAATGATGTTTCAAAACAATATGATCCTCCAGCGGGAAAAACATATTCCGGTCTGGGGCTCTGCCTGCCCGGGCGAAACGATCACAGTATCCATACAAGGACTTGAAGCGGCCGCCGCTGCTGATGACAACGGCAGATGGCAGGTCAAAATCGGACCGCTGCATACTTCCTTCCGTGAGACAATGACAATTACTGCATCTGCAGAACGCATTGATCTGACAAATGTACAGATCGGAGAAGTATGGCTCGCTGCCGGACAGTCCAACATGGAGTTCCAGATGAGGTATGACGCGGATCTGGAGACAGAAAAGGAGATCTGCACAAATGAAAATGTCCGTTTCTTTGATTATCCGAAGGTGGTCTACCGCGAACAAATCGAAGAAGCGGATTACCGGAAAAACTTTGCGCAGTGGCGGACAGCAGACCCGGAAAATATCGAATGGTTTTCCGCTGCCGGATATTATTTTGCAAAAGAGATCCAGCATAAATATCAGATTCCAGTCGGGATCATCGGCTGTAACTGGGGCGGCACACCGGCATGTGCCTGGATGAACGAGGACTTCATCCGGCAAGGAGGAGGCTCCGTATATCTTGATGAATACCGGGCTTCGCTGGCTTCACTGGATCCTGCAGCTTATGAAAAGGCCTTTCGTAATGACCCCGCCTCCTGGAAACTCGATCCGTTTGCTGACCCATTCAACGATCTTCTGATGAAGGGAATGGGGATCGCAGAGGTCATCAAGACTCTTACCGGCCAGGAGATAGATGAAAGCATGCTTGATTTTTCTGCCGCTCAGCCTGTTCTCGGGCCAAAAACCCCGCAGCGTCCTGCTTGTCTCTATGACAGTATGCTTTCTGCAGTTGCACCGTATGGACTGCGCGGCATTCTGTTTTACCAGGGAGAGTCAGACGGTGACCGGCACCCGGAGGTTTATGAGAGTCTGTTCCCGGCTCTTATCAGCAATTACCGCAGTCTGTGGGGTGAGGATCTTCCGTTCATGTTTGTTCAGATCGCACCTTTCGGCCATTGGATGAACTGCATCGGTGAACCCTATGTGAAGATACGGGAAGCGCAGCAGAAAGCTTCTGAGACGATCCCATTAACCGGAATGGCAGTGATCAGTGATATTGGCATGGAACTTGATATTCACCCGAAGAAAAAGCAGCCTGTCGGACTGCGCCTGGCATTATTGGCAGAAAACAAAGTCTATGGTGAAGATGTGCTGTGTGAAGCGCCGTCACTTGTATCAGTGACAGAACAGGACGGAACTCTGATCCTCCGTTTTGCCAATTCCGGAACGGGGCTGTATCTGGCAGACCATACCCCCGACGGTGCAAAAACAGATCCCGGAAAAATCGGCGGTCTTGAACTGTTTATAGGAGAAGAGAAAATGAATATGGATCTTGTTTCCGCAGAAGCTCATGAGGATACGGTTATCCTCAAAGGCCTCCAGCTTCCTGTCCGAGAACCGGTTACAGTTCAGCTTGGCTGTACAGGCTGGTACCGGATCAATCTGTACAACAGCGCTGATCTTCCGGCAAGACCTGCAGCGGTCCGCTGCAGCAATAGTATCTGATCCGCTTCTGCAAAACGACTGTATTCAATGGCTGCGCAGTGAAAAACTGCTGCAGCCATTTTTCAGCGGTAAAAAAGGCATATGAAACAAAGCTGTGAATACAGATATAAGTTATAGCCTGCTGTTATGCGGACTGGTCTGACGTGTGTACAGAAAAAGAGGATGCCATTTGTGAGCGTTATTTTTGAACTGCCCGTCTGCCGCATCCTCCAATATTTTATGATTGAACTGAAGACGTTCTTCCGATCATGTCAGTTGACTTTGACCGGACGGTTGTAGAACTCTTCCATCGTCAGGCCTGAATCATGGATCTTCGCTGCTTCCTCAGAGCCGACATAGCGGAAATGCCAAGGTGAGTATGTGATGTGGGTGACATCGGATTTCTTGTCCGGATATCTTGCGATCCACCCGTATTTATAGGAATTGTCCAGCAGCCACTGATACTGCGGGTATGTTGCGATGCAGGGATTCAGCTGGCAGTTTCCGTTATACCAGCCAAGGTCAACAGCCAGACCGAGCTGGTGTTCGCTTGCGGCAGGATGGTCATCCACATATTCCGTATAAGCCTTGCCGTGCATGCGTTCATAATAGTTGTACAGTGACAGCTGTTCCGAATAGGAACGGTAGCCGTCTACGATCCTCAGGTAAACCTGGTTCTCAACA
>JAEIGA010011529.1_pt1 | contig 13426 bp, 13 predicted proteins | sample 9270691 | NCBI WGS metagenome assembly JAEIGA01 (sample SAMN17057246, study PRJNA624740) | gut metagenome | biome: biome; isolation source: fecal sample | host: Bos grunniens | place: China: Xizang | collected 2019
ATCTCTTTGATTCTGCTCGTGCTATCAATACCGTCTTTGACGGCAAGGGTACGATCTCTGAGGCAGATCTAGAGGAGCTGCGTGCCGTATGGAAGACCTATGCGATGGATATCCTTGGTCTTCAACTAGATGGTGCACAAGATGCAGGTGCGGGTATGGACGCTTACAAGGGAGCTGTGGATATGCTGCTCGAGATGCGTCTAGAGGCTAAGCGCCAGAAGGATTGGGGTACAAGCGACAAGATTCGCAACGCCTTGACTGAACTAGGTTTCTCTATTAAGGACACCAAAGATGGCTTTGAGTGGAGCCTATAACATAGAGTGCTGATGTTGAGAAAATATATACGAAATATACTAAGATTAGCCCTGCTGTTGGTGGGGCTAGTCTTTGTATGTTCTGGTTGCGGTAATGGCTCGCGCCGAACTGCATTCCAAGAACCAGTGCGTGTGTCTTATCCTGGAAGGACATTTAGCTACAAGGATTATTTTAATGATTCTCAATCTCGCCAGATTCAAGCTGCTCAAGCCATAGGTCTAGCTACTCCGCCTAAAGATCGTCAACAGGCTGCGAAAATGCGTAATCGCTTGACGTTAGTAAAAACCAACGAAAATTACGTTCTAGACTCCTTGACGCACTCGATTCCTTATCTAGTACCAGCAGCAGCTGCGCAGTTGGAGAGTATCGGTGCAGAGTTTGCTGATATTTTGCAGCGAAATGGACTGCCACACTATCGTTTCTATGTGACGAGTGTATTACGTACGCAAGATGATGTCAAACACTTGCAAGAGAGTGGTAATATCAACGCCACTACCAATTCGTGCCACTGCTATGGTACGACTTTTGACTTAGCCTACTATCGCTATGATAAGGTAACTCATACACACGAATATATGCATGAGGATAACCTAAAACTAGTATTAGGTCAGGCGCTACTAAACCATCAGCGTGCAGGCAAGATTTATGTTAAGTATGAGCACAAGCAGGCATGCTTCCATGTCACAGTGCGTAAGTGATAATGAATAGATTGATGTTAGCACGACAAACAGTTGTTTGTGCATGATACAATAGAGGAGACGCAAGTCTCTTTTTTTGTATAGGATGTGATGGATGGGACAAAATTTGACAATTCTTAAGAAAAAGTATATTTATATTGTTAAAAAACACAATTTCTTTTGTTGATTCAAAATATTTTGCTTATCTTTGCAGTCCAAAACAAAAAACTTATGCATAACGAGATTCCTTTGATAGATTGTCCGATAGATTATATCTTCGGTGAGGCAAGTGGTAAAGTGTTGAACGAGTATATGCGTTTTCCATGCAAGATTTTGTGTGGTGTATATGCTTTTATGGTCAGAGGTACAGCACGTGCCACGGTGAATATTACCCAATATGATTTCCGTGAGAACGATTTGATCTATTTGGCTCCTAATAGTTTCTTTTTGGTGCATGAGTTTAGTGAGGATGCTCAATTGAGTTATATTATTTTTTCCTCATCTTTTTTAGAGAAGAATGCGTATAGCATTCGTCGTCCTCGATTGGTGATGACAGATGCGTGTCAGATAGTCAATGTCACCCAAGAGCAGTCTCAGATTATCAATAATTTCTCTAAGGTACTCGAAGATGCAGTCAATTGTACGCCATCTATGTTGAATAGTGAGCGCATGGTGCATATATATAATCTGATTCACATGATGTTTCAAGATTATTTTGTGGCCAATAGTGGTATTACCTCTCAACCTATTGATCGTAAGACAGAGATATATCATGAGTATAGCGAACTGGTGATGAAACACTATAAGCAGTGGCATCATGTAGCGGATTATGCAGAAGCTTTGCGTATCACAGTACCTCACCTATGTTCTACCATCAAGCAAGCAAGTCAGCGTACGGCTGGCGACTTGATCGTAGAGGCCATCCTAACAGATGCTAAGGCACAGCTCAAACTATCGATGTCTCCCATTAAGGAGATAGCTGGTAGCTTGGGATTTGAGAATGTTGCTTTCTTCAATCGCTTCTTTAAGACGCATGTTGGTATAACACCTAAGGCGTATAGAAATAGTTAATAAAAAAAGATTGCCGAGTTTGGCAATCTTTTTTTGTACATCCTGTAGCGATTACATACCCAAGTGAAGTCTAAATCGTATAGCCCACCATGGAGTAGGGTCGTCTAGGTGTGTTACTCGGAAGACGCTATATATTTCGCCTATGCGTAGGATGTTGCCGATACCTGCACCTAGTTCGATGTATGGAGTCTTTGGTGCGCTGAGCAATTGGTAATCTTCGTGTTGGCTAGTAGGGAAGGCTAGTACATCCTTGTGGCTACTCCTTAGTCCACCATATGCTAACTTAAATACCAATAGCTCTCTTAGTCTAGCGTATCTGATGCCAGGGATAAGATTGAATAGTACTCCTTTGCCATTCCAATGTGCATGTAGTTCGATGTATTGGTCGCTAGCATACTGATAGGTGTTCATCAGTGAGAATCGATCTGGATCGAAAGTATGCGTTTGGTTGGCTGTGAAATGGTGTAGGAGGGGATATGGTACCTTGCCTAATACCACTCCTGCCTGTACGCGGTAGTCCAACTGACCTGCCATACCTAGATTGAGGTTTTGTTTGAGTAGTAGTTGGAGATTGCCATACATTCGATATGAAGGCATGTTCTGCAACTGGTAACTGCCGATCTCTGCACCCAGGTAGAGTACGGGTTGGTGGTTGTAGATATGTTTACGTTGAAAATATCCGTCTATTTTACGTTCGTTAAAACTGAGTCTAGCTATTGTTCCTAATGTAGTATAGAAGATAGTCGGTTGGCTATTATAGTCTCTCGTAGCCTCTCCATAGCCTAGTTGACCGATTTTGAAATAGGATTGTGTCTCTAGATATTTGTTCCAATCATTCTCAAAGTGTACGCGTCCTTCCTGGCGTCTAGCCATGGTGTTGTAGTAGTATTCTGGATTGAATGGTACACCTTGCATCATGCGAGTGACCATATGGATTTGTCGGTTAAAGACAATATTTTCCCTCAATACTTCGTGGAATTCATCCACATCGGATAGCACATACTCATCACTATATTTGAAGTACATCTGATGTCTTCTTTCTGTGGGTAATGCAATGTTGATTTGTCCAAATCCCTTCCATGCTCTATCGCCAAATCCGTATGCTACCATAGCTTCGAGACAGACATTGTTCCATAGCTCTTCGGTGGTGCGTAGAGGTAGTCCAAATCGGAATCCTTCTTGTTGGTTGAGTTTGAAGACATGGTGCACTTTGCCGATCTCTACGTATGGGCTAGTGGGGATGCAACCTGTTTGGACGACATAGGCCACAAGTTTGGCTGATTTGAATAGGAATGTATTATTTAGACTGTCAAGGGCAGGAAGAATCAGAGAGTCTGTGCTAGTTGCTGATGATGTTAGACTAGCAATGTTGCCCTCATCATCTGGTGCGAGAAGTGTATTGCGTGTGAGTAATAGCGTTGGGAATATACGACTAGAGTCGGCTTTGATGGCAAAGTCTAGTAGTAGGTTGATGTCTTCTTGCTTAACAGTGTTGTCACTAGCAAAATCTTGTTTGATGGTGAGATGTCGTAAGAAGTTGATACTGTTCTGTGTAGGAACACTGACACTGATGTGTCTTAGTGCACATGTAGCCGAATCTATCGTCATCTCGCCATTGAAGGTAGCGTAGAATGGGTTTTTGGTTTTGAAGTGTAGTAGATAATGTTTCTCGTCCTCAACTAGCGAACTATCTACTAGGTAGTAGTGGTAGTATGTGTTACCTGCTGCGGCTAGCGGGCTTAGCATGGTGGTGTTGAAGAGCGGAAGTGTATTGTCGTAGAAGTTGTATGCTTGTGGCAATTGCGCAAGCATAACTTGGTAGTCCGTTTCTGTCAGTAGGGTAGCAGCTTCCTGAATGGTATCAGGCGTTTGTTGTTTCCAATAGAGTGGTAACAGATAGGTAGAGTCGTGTTGTATGATACCTGCTTGTAGGTTCTTCCAGATAGCTCGTTGTAGATTTTTGCCAGCTATATCAGAAACATACATAGCGGTAGTAGCTACTTGCTGTGTTGTGTTAAGATTGGTATTAAATTGTCTTCGTGCGCGTACCTTCTCCATGAGGGGTAAGGCAGGGTTTTCTCCTGGTGTGACAAATACTTCTCCTAGATTACCCACTTTCTCGCGTAGAGCAATTTCTATACCTGCTTGTGTATGTGGTTCAATCTTGAATTTTTCTGTGTGATAACCGACGGCACTTACAACCATGGTTTTGGTTTGTTCTAGTTGTGTGCGAAGTAAGAATAGTCCTTCTGTGTTGGTGGTAACGCCAATCTGTGTGCCTTGTAGATGAATGTTCACATTAGAGATAGCCTCTCCAGTATTGGCATCATAGACCTCTCCTACTACTATGGTCTCTTGACTCCATAGTTGGCAGGTGATGGAGAGTGTGCTAAGTAATATGAATATCAGTCGTTTCATTGATTTTCGGGGTGGTATTTGAGTATTGCTTCGCGCAGATCTTGTATTTCTATATGTGTATATATTTCTGTTGTTGTAATATCCTCATGTCCTAGTAACTCTTGTATGATTCTTAGGTCTGCACCATTTTGTAATAGGTGTGTGGCGAAGGAGTGTCTTAGGGTATGTGGGGATATGGTTTTGTGTATATCAGCTTGTTTAGCTAGTGTCTTGATGATAGTAAAGATCATAGCTCGTGTGAGTTGTCTACCGTAGCGATTGAGAAAGACGATATCGCTGAATTCAGGTTTGATATCTAGTTGGTTACGGTCTTCTAACCAATAATCTAGCCATTGGTCCGCTACGGGTGATATGGGCACTAATCGTTGTTTGCTACCTTTGCCTGTAATGCGCATGAATCCCTCTTTGCGGTACAAGTCGCTCAATTTGAGATTAACTAACTCGCTCACGCGCAGTCCGCTACCATATAGCATTTCAATGATAGCACGATTGCGATGACTCTCTGGTTTAGACATGTCCAATTGAGCGATCATACTATCGATCTCGTCTAGTGTTAAGACCTCGGGTAGATGCTGTTGCTTTTTGGGAGTTTGTAATAGTTCTGATGGGTCTTGCAGGATGTAGTTGTGGTAGAGTAAGAATCGATAGAAGGAGTGTATGCCTGCTATTAATCTGGCTTGTGTTCTGACAGAAGTGATCTCTTTTGATGTGTCAAAAAGAAAGGATTGCAAATCTTCGTAAGTAGCTTTGACAACATCTATCCCATGTGCATCCATATATGTTCTCAGGCGCTGCAAGTCTTGTTCGTATGCAGCGACGGAGTTAGCACTTAGTCCTCGTTCTAGTTTTAGGTATGTATGATATTCTTTCTCTATCATTTAGGTACTCGATAATTGGCAGGACCTATGTATGTAGCTTGATAGTGCTTGGAGTCTGCATATAGCGAAAAGTCTATCTGAATCTCTTGGTCAATATATTGGATGTCCATGCTTCCCTTTGTGAATAGGATGATTTTTTGTATCTTATCCTCTTGTATTTTGAGAAGGTATGTTCCTGTATATCGTTTGTCAAAGTCTAATGCGCGAAGGAAGGTCATATCCTTGGCTGTTGAATCCATCGTGTAGTGTCCAGCAGGTAGTGTGTCAGCGGAGGCAAAGATGTCAGATAGGAAAAGGTTGTATCCTGTTCCAGATATATGAAAAGCTGAATCGTAAGTGAGACCATCGGATAGGAGGTCTATGGCAAACACGTGTAGACCTGTATCGTAGTAGTCTCCATGGCTGCGGAAGTCCGCGGTTGTGTAGACTGTATCTATTTTTTCTTTTTGAGGAGGTGTACCTCCGTTGTGTGGGGTACAACTGGCAAAAATGAAGACTATAACTATGTACGGAATGAGTCGCATATGTAATTGCTAGTTTTTCTCAATTTTATAGTTTCTTACAGGTATCCATACCGAAATAGAACTTAGAACTATGACGATGAGTGCTACGAGTGCAATATCCCATCCTTGTAGAGCAACCGGATATGCCGAGATGATATATTCGCTGCCATTACCTAACTTGAGCAACCCTAAGTGCTCTTGTAGCAAGCAGATTGTTACTCCCACAATAATGCCTCCAACAGCTCCGATGGCATTTACCAGCCATCCTTCGGTGAGGAATATTCGTCTGATGAGTTTTTCGCTAGCTCCTAGGTTAGACAGTGTGCGTATATCATTCTTTTTGTCAATCATCAGCATGGACAATGCTCCGATGCTATTGAAGGTAGCTATTAATAGTATGAATGCTAATAGGATAGCGGTCAATAGTTTCTCAATGCGTAGGATACGGAAGAAGTCGGCTTGTTGTTCGTAGCGATCGTAGATGTTAAATTCGTCGCCCAAAACTTGTTGGATAGCTCGTTTGGCTTGTTTAATGTTGCCGCTGGTGGCTATTTGTAAGGAGGTTACTTCTGTTGAATCATATTCTAGAAGTCTTCTTGTGAAATCGATATCTACCAACATCACTTGTTCGTCATACTTTTGCTGGTTAACGGCAAATGTGCCCGCGATGAAACATGTCTGTACATTGAAGTTGGCATCTGGTTTGAGCATGTTTACGCGACTATGTCTCTTGGGTACATATACCTGTATGCCGTGTACAAAATGGGCTCCGATTCCTATTTTCCATGCAAGGACCTGTCCCAAAACGGCTCGGTCAAAAGCTCCGTCATGCACCATGTATTGTCCATCTGTGATGATCTTGTTGATACTTGTCAGCGACTCAAAGACTGAATCTACACCCATGAGTTGTACGGGCATCTGTTTGTCTTCGAAATAAATGAGTGCAGTCTCTTCGATGCTTTCGCTGAGTAGTTTGACTTCGGGGAGAGCCAGTAGTATGTCTTTGGTTTCTGGACTAAGATGGAAGGATTTGCCAGCTTTGGCTGTGACTTGTAGCTCGGGGTCAAACTGTGAGAACATTTGTTCCACCATGACGCCGAATCCGTTCATAACACTCAAAACACATATCATGGCAGCAGTAACAACACCTACAGCCACAGAGGATATAGTTGTGATGATGTGAATGGCGTTGAATTGTTTTTTAGCAAACAAATATCGCCAGGCTATTTTGATAGCTGTCTTTACCATTTAGCGACGGTGTCGTTGTATATTTGTTCTGCTATCTCGGTGATCATCGTATTGCATAACTCTTCTTGCACATCGTTGAGCATCAAGGCTGCATCAAATGTTTGGTAAGCAGAATATGTCTTTTCGAATGAATCTTCGGGATTGATGTTATTGGTAAAGCGCACACGTACGGTCATGGTCAGTTTGGTCTCTGCTGCATAACTATCCGCTGATACTGACATAGGTGTTAGTTGGTAACCGGTGATCTCGCCTTCTAGCTCTAAGTTACCTCCACGTCTCACTAGTTCAAGTCGAGTTTGACGCTGAAAGATATCTCTAATACCATCGGAGAGACTGCTGCTCAGCGGGGAGTAAACTAGGGGAGCAACATTAGGAAAATCCGCGATGGATATAGACTTGATTTTGGAGTAGTCAATGCTGGCACCGTTAAACTTATAGCTGATGATACAGCCTGATAGCATAACCCCTATGAGGGAAATGGTGCAAAGGAATGTAAGTCTCTTCATGTATCACAAGGTCAAAGACCCTCTTTAAGTTTTCTATATAATGTACGCTCGCTCATACCTAGCATGCTAGCAGCAACCTTGCGATTACCTCCGCTGGCTTCAAGGGCTTCTTGTATGGCTTCGCGAACTCGATCATCTTTGGTTTTGATAGGATGTGGAGACGAGTCTACGAGTGTTGCTTCTTCGATCTCTGTTTCGGTAGCAACATCTACGATGTTTCCAGCTTGGTGCTCTTTGTTCTTCAAGATAGATGGTCTAACGTCGAGTTGACGCTCTGCATTCATCTGTACCACTTGTTGCTTGAGAGTTTCCAACTCTTTGCTCAGACTAACAACAATCTGTTTGAGCATCTCTATATTCTTGCTGTCAGTAAAACTGCCTTGTTGTGTGTGCTCTACGGCAACTAGGCCGGTATATTGCTCATTCTTAGGTAGATAGTGGTCGAGTATCTCTGGTGTGATATCACGACAACGCTCTATGATACTTATTTGATCTACCACATTCTTGAGTTGGCGCACATTGCCACGCCAGTAATAGCCTTTTACTATTTCTAGTGCCTCCTCGGTGAGTTGGATAGCAGGCATATTGTAGCGATCGGCAAAGTCTCGGGCAAACTTTCTGAATAGTAGAGGAATATCATCTCTGCGCTCGCGCAGCGAAGGTACGCGTATGCCTACCGCGTTGAGACGATAATACAAGTCCTCGCGGAACTTGCCATCCTCAATAGCTTTAGGGATATCTAAGTTGGTGGCAGCAACGACGCGTACGTTGGTCTTTTGTACCTCGGAACTACCCATGCGAATGAATTCGCCTGTTTCTAGTACGCGCAGTAGTCGAGCTTGTGTGGATAATGGTAATTCGCCCACTTCGTCTAAGAATAGTGTACCTCCGTTGGCAATCTCAAAATAGCCTTTGCGCTCGCTTTTGGCATCCGTGAAGGCGCCTTTGGTGTGGCCAAAAAGTTCGGCATCAATAGTACCTTCTGGAATGGCACCACAGTTGATGGCAAAATATGGGCCATGTTTGCGTGGGGAATATTGGTGAATAATCTTAGGGAAATGCTCTTTACCAACACCAGATTCTCCGGTTATTAGTACGCTTAACTCGGTGATTGCCACTTGCATAGCAATCTCAATACCTCTGTTGAGTAGAGGATTGTTGCCGATGATATTGAATTGTTGTTTAACTCTTTGTAAATCCATTTTGAGTTTTGCGAAAAATTAGTTATTGAATTGGTTTAATGGATGAGTAGAATAATCTTACTCGGATTTTTTGGTTTGCCACAAATTTGGCTCACAAAGGTACAAAAAAAAATGTAGATGTACAAGAAAATGGGAGATTTTTTCAAAAAAACACAAAAATATTTTGTCAGTTAAAAAAAAAGCAGTACCTTTGCACGCTTTTTCGCATGTAAATTATTAATCACGCCCACGAGATGGGGCATAAAACAAAATAGACATGAAACGTACATTCCAACCTTCACAACGTCGTCGTCGTAACAAACACGGTTTCCGTGCACGTATGGCTACTGCTAACGGTCGTCGCGTATTGGCAGCTCGCCGCGCTCATGGTCGCAAGAAATTAACCGTTGCTGACGAAGGACGCCACAAACGTTAATCCAACTTAACCCTTAAGGACCTTAAGGACACTCCTTAAGGACATTAAGGACTTTAAGGACCTAAAGGGAAAAGAGTTGTATCTCCTTTCCCTCTTTGTGTTATAATATTGACAAAATGGAAACAACTAGACAACAAAAAATAGAGAGACTCATTCAAAAGGATCTCAGCGCTATATTCCTTAAGTATACGCGCGCGCTATCTAGCACCTTGATCAGTGTCAGCGAAGTGCGTATATCTCCAGACTTGAGTATTGCGCATGTTTATCTTAGTATCTTCCCAGATGCCAATGCTCCTATGGCTATGGAGCAAATCAATCAGGACACTGCTAAGATACGCGGAGAGATGGGTAATCTACAGCGTCATCAATTGCGTGTGATACCTGAATTGCATTTTCATCTTGATGAGACGATTGCTAAGATGGAGCGTATTGATGAACTACTTAAACAATAAGAGAAAAGCGTGAAATCAACAGAATATTTGCACATGTCAGAAATTTGTTGTACCTTTGCACGCTCAAAAAGAATAATTAACTAAATTAATTAATATTATGTACATTTTATTAACCGTTTTAATCGTTATTGCAGCAGTATTGCTTACCCTTTTGGTTATTGTTCAAAATAGCAAGGGTGGTGGTTTGGCTGCTGGTTTCTCTAGCGGTAACCAAGTGATGGGTGCTCCTAAGACTGCTGACTTCTTGGAGAAAGCAAGTTGGACTCTTATGGGTGTTATCATTGCTTTGAGTATTGTAGCTGTTGGTTTTAACAAGACCAACCAAGTTACAGAGGAGACAAGTGCTATCACCGAGCAAGTACAAGAGGCTGTTGAGCAAACTCAAGCAGCTCAAGCAGTACCTGAGTTCGATGAGGCAGCTGAGCCTGTTGTAGAGTAATTACCACTCTCGGCGAAACAATCCGCCAAGCAGAGAAACGAAAAGGTATATGGGGTAAACAATCGCCAATACTAAAGCAGTAAAGAGAGAGACAGACGTGTCTCTCTTTTTTATTAGTGTATACTCGATAGGGAACTTGATGAGCAACACTAGTGGACAAACTAGTTGTAGCATGTTAGCAATCAGCACCAACAGACCACATGCAATGATATCTTTGTCCGTATATCGTGGTGCTTTGCCAGCCCAACGCATGCGTTGGCGGAAGAATGCTCGCCAAGAGGTATGAGGGCGCACGATAGCTTCTAGTTGAGTATCGTTCAACACACTTGCACTTAGGCCGCGGCGCTTGAAGGATTCTAGTAGGAACATATCATCTCCACTTGGTATTTCGAGGTGAAGATCTTGATACGATTCTAGCCAGCGGTCACGTTTGACGATGAGGTTAGCACCGCTGCACATGACAGCTTTACCTTTTTGCGCGGATTGAATGGTCAGTTGTTGAATGGCAGCATATTCTGCTATCTGTAGACGTTCTAAGAGTGATGGTTGTGTATTTTCAGACTCCATGCGGAGCGGAAGGATGTATAGGTCTTCGGTTAACGGATATTGGATATTTGGGGAGGGCGGGATGATATCATCATCCTGCATCCATACATAATCCGTATTGGCCTCGGAGATAAGGCGGTGGAGAGCGTGCTTTTTGCCTTTGCCCTCGTCATTGATGCCTCTGCGAGGAATGACTATGGTTAGTAATGCTGAACGATCTTCCATTGCTCTAGGAACTGTGGATAGGATTTCTTGAGGCAGTCGGTGTTATCCACAGGATAACCAGCGACCAGTAATGCCATGGCCATACGGTGGTCTGCATCAACACGATGTTCGCGGACAGCACGCAGACGGTCGGACTCTTTGATGGAGAGTGATTCTGTACCTGTGGCGTGGAGTGTGATACCAAGGTATTCGCAAGTGAGAGCGACCGCGGGGTAGAGGTCGGGGCAGTTTCCAAAATCTTGGTGTAAAGTGTAAGGTGTAGGGTGTAAAGGTTTGGGGGATATTATAATGCCTTCGGCGGTGTACAGGGTTTGCACACCTAGTTGAGCAAAGATATCGGCTACAACCTTGTCGCCTTGAAGGGAATAGCAAGAGAGACCAGGAAGATGGACCTCGCCTCCATGTAGTGCTACATGTTCATACCAGAAGGCAGCGGAAGACCAGTCCTTCTCTAGGGCGATAGGCGAAGAGGTAAGAGTGTACTGCTCAATAATCGCTCGGGTGATATCTATATATGGAGAGGTGGAGTAGGTATGGATATTGGCGCCAATAAGTAGCAGAGCAGATACAAACTGTGTAGAAAGCGGATGGTCAATTCTGATCACCTTATCTTTATCTAAAGCACATCCCGTAATGCGTAGAGGTAGAAAGCCCTCTTCGTTCATATACTCAATCTGTGCACCTATTTCGCGCAATGCTTCTACTAACTGCCCAATTGGACGATGACGCATGCGCTCAACACCATCTAGTATGAATACATGGTTGATTCTTTGTGCTAAGTAGGCAGTCAAGAATCGTGCGGCTGTACCGCAGTTACCAATATTTAGTATTATGTCCTTGTCGCCTTGTTGCTCACAAGCTTTTAATGATTGATATAGAATTTGTACGTCGTCTGGCATAGCAACGGAGACGGGCATAAGCTCGTCTCCGTGCATAGCTTGCAATATCAATAATCGATTTGCAATTGATTTTGATATTGGCAATTCAATCTGCATTAATTGATGTCAGGCAAGAAAGAGTAGTCACGTGAGTAACGGAGGTGTTGCTCGATATAACCCTCGGTGTAGTCGATGGTGACATTTGTGATATTGCCCTCTGCGTCGTAGTGTGCGGTGTAAACTGGGTTGACAAAACCCTTATAAGGAGCTAGATTGAGTTTCTCGTAGCGTTCTAGGATCTCCTTGTGCAAGTCTTGATCCACTTTGACAGCGTACTCCTCAACCATTGCTTTTGCAGCAGGATAGTCGCCTTCTGAAGTGATGCGTTGTACTTCACGAAGGAGTTCGCCGTAGAGACGACGGATGCCCTCGTAGTCATTGATTTGGAGGTAATGTTTACCATCACGCTCAATCATTTCTACCTCATTGTTCTTAGCGTTTTTGAATACCCAAAGAGCTATCAACTGGCGGTTACGCATGTGTGATTCTTCGATGTCTTTGCCTGGTTCAATGCGCACGAGTTGGGTCATAAGACCATTCATCATTTGTTGGTAGAAGAATCCTTTGTAGGTGTCTTCATTCTCGAGCAATCCTAACTCAACAAGTTTTGGATCAGCCATATAGTAGAGACCGAGCAAGTCAGCGCGTGCCTCTTCTATGGTGGATGCGTGCTCTTTGAGAGCATCTTTGCTAACGCCTGGCATCAGTTTGCCTGAACCGTGGCCTACGCACTCGTGGAGGTCAGTGTGGAGGTCGCCACAAGCGCCTGCTTTCTCGTACATAGCGATTGTCTCGGCATCAATCATAAACTCCTCGTTGAAACCATTGCCTTTGGCAGCCTCGTTGTAGGCGTGGGTGATGTTATCAATGGTTACAGACTTAGATCCATAGTCTTTGCGAATCCAGTTGGCGTTAGGCAAGTTGATACCGATCGGGGTTGCAGGATAGCAATCGCCAGCGAGGATGGCTGCGGTGATTACCTTGGCACTTACGCCTTTGACCTCTTCTTTCTTGTATTTCATGTCGGTTGGAGAGTTGTCTTCAAACCATTGTGCATTGTCAGAAATTGTTTGGCAACGGTGGGTCGCGCGCATGTCTTTGAAGTTAACGAGTGACTCCCAAGTACCTGTGATACCCAATGGGTCAGCATATGTCTCGGTAAAACCGTTCACATAGTCTACTCGACTATCAAGGTCTTTAACCCAAGCGATGCAATACTCGTTGAATGCTTTGAGATCGCCGGTTTTGTTGAACTCAATCATCTTCTCGATTACGAGGCGTTGTGCATCGTTTTCTGCAAATTGGAGCGCTTTCTCAAGGTTCTCCACTACTTTCTCGAGGGCTGCGCTGTACATGCCGCCTACTTTGTAAACGCGCTCAACTACTTGTCCGTTTTCTTTAACGAGTTTACTGTTGAGACCAATCCACAGTGGCTCAGCAGAGTTGTCCTTGTGTGCCTCATAGTAGGCCTCAGCTTCGGCTTGGGTGACACCCTCGTAGTAGTTGTTGGCAGAAGCGAGAAGGAGGTCTTCGCCCTCCAGACTAAGGCTCTTAGGCATAACGGTTGGGTCGAACATAACAGGTAGGATAGCC
>JAEIGA010011530.1_pt1 | contig 13426 bp, 12 predicted proteins | sample 9270691 | NCBI WGS metagenome assembly JAEIGA01 (sample SAMN17057246, study PRJNA624740) | gut metagenome | biome: biome; isolation source: fecal sample | host: Bos grunniens | place: China: Xizang | collected 2019
AAATTTCCTTCACTCCCGACTTCGGCAGTGGCGGACTCTTCGGCAGATAAAAACACTCTCCGCTGCCGGTTTTACCGGCAGCGGAAAAAGATCATTTGGAGGATATTAGGATGATGCGTAAAATTTTGGCTGTTTTGGCCGTGGCTGTTCTGGTGCTGACCATGACTGCCTGCGGCGCAGAAAAGGAAACCACCGTCACCGGCATGGTCACTGCCGTTGACGGCACCATGATCTCTCTGATGGAGATGGACGGGGACATGGGCGGCAAGAATTTTGAAAAGGGTGAACGTCCTTCCCGTCCCGAGGGAATGGAAGGTTTTGAAGGCTTCAATGGCACCTTCCCGGAGGGAGAAGGCTTCCAGCCCTGGGGTGACGGAGAAATGCCGGAGTTCTCCGAAGGTGAGATGCCCCAGCGTCCCGAAAACGGCGAAAGACCTGAAATGCCCACCGGTGAAAACGGGGAAATGCCCCAGATGCCCACCGGCGAGGATGGAGAAATGCAGTGGCCCGGATTTAGTGGGGAAGGCGGCATGATGCCCAGCTTTGACGGCTCTTCCTTTGAAGGGGAGACCACCCAGATCGACATCGGCAATGCCCATATCTCCCTGGAGATCGACGGCGGCAAGGCCGGCGGCACTCTGGAGGACATCGCCGTGGGCAGCTTTGTCACCATCACCAAAAATTCCAAGGGTGAAGTGACCAATGTACTGGTCTCCTCCCGCTCCGGCTTCGGCGGCATGGGCAGCTTCGGTGGCTTCGGCGGCAGAGGCACCAAGCCCACAGAGGCCGCAGATATTTAAATAATTAGGTGTAAATCGGAATTTATGCCACATAAAGATAGGGGTCGTTTCAACCACGGGTGTTGAAACGACCCCTATCTTTTATAAAAAAGGTCTTGGTAATTTTGACAAAAAAGCTTTATAAAATTTTAATATCTTTTTTGACAAATAAATAAAAGTGTGGTAGAATAATGTCGCCTTATTGTGCGCATTTTTAAGGTGTGTGTTTTTTATGCGCAAAATTGTGAAAAAAGTGTGCGAATTTACGACATTTGCTGTGAAATTTCACAGACGCTAAGGAAATCGGGGTGGATTGTTTTGGCGATTATTGATACGCTGAAAAAATACTATAAGATGCTGCCGGTCCATTTGACCGTGGTCAATCAGAAGGCAGCACAGATCGCCGGCCAGCTCTATCGGGTGGCAGTGGAAAATAACGCCTTTGAAGAAAGTGAAGCCTTTCGCAGCGACTATGTCGATAAGATCGAAAAATATATTGTTTATTACGACATCGGCAAGAGTGATCTGCCCTGCAGCCGGATCAAGATCAATCGGCCCTCTACGGAGGACGAGATCCTTGCCAACAGAAAATACATGACCATCCTGGAGGCTCTGTACAAGGATGCCACCTTGAAGGCTGAGGAGCAGATCTGCAAGGAGATCCTGTACTTCGCTACGGAGAAGAACGAGCAGTACGACGGCTTGGGCTTCCCCAACTGCCTGAAGGGTGCGAACATTTCTCCCATCGGTAAGATCCTGGCGGTGGCAGACTATATCGCCAGAAAGATGACCGACTGCATGGCCCAGGAGGAACTGCTCAAAAAGCTGAAAATGAAGATCGGCAAGAAGTTTGATCCGACGGTCATTGAGCTGGCTGTGGGTGTGGTGGAAGAGTTGTACCGGCAGGAAAGAGATGCCCTTCCGGAGGAGACCCAGGAGTTCCGCAGCATCCAGATGCTTTATCAGCCTGTCTGCGAGGCCGGCAGCGATGTGGTCAAAATGAATGTGGGCCATATTTGCTTAAATGATAAAAAGCGCGGCGTGGTCATGCCCTCCTTCTACATTCCCGTGGCCGAGAAAAACGGCCGCATGATGGATATTACCAAGTTCGGTTTCGAATTTCTGCTCCAGGATATGGTCAAGAACAGACTGTCCCCCGAGGAAATGTCCAGAACCTTTGCGGTTCATGTTTCCACGGAATGTCTGCTGAAGGCCAGCTTCCTGCAATTTGTCAAGAAGATGATTCGGGAGTATGCCATCAATCCCCAGCGCCTGGTCTTCGAGGTGGACGCTTCCTCCATCGATCCGGCGGAAACAAAGCTGGCAGAATGTCTGAAGGAGTACAAGGACCTGGGCATCAAGCTGGCCATCGATAACTACGGTACCGACCAGGGCTCATTGGTGAAGCTCCAGGAGCTGGAGCCGAACTACATCAAGATCGACCGGAGCTTCATCGACCAGATCTGCGACAACCGGAAGACCTATGAGATCGTCAAGAGCATCATAAAGCTGGCCAAGGAGCTTGAGATCCGGGTCATTGCCAAGGGTGTGGACAACGAGCAGCAAATGACGATGCTGCGGGATATGAAATGCTTCTATATGCAGGGCCGTCTGTTCGGAGAGCCGGACACCTTATGGGGCACCCTCTAAAAACGAAATCACCCATCCATACAAGTACGGAAAGCTGGTGTCATCGATTTGAACAAAGATAACAATTTAAATAATATGGACGAACGGATGAACCCGTTTCTGGTCAGAGCCACTGCCAAAACAGTCAGAAGACGCAAGCTTCTGCTGAAGCTGTTTACCATCATTTTGCTGATTTTGGTGTTGCTGTTGGGCGTGGCCTATGTGCTGTCGCTGTTTGTCAACAGAGCCGGTAACTTCACCGTCTGGATCCCTGATGAGCTGGAGGGCGTCATTACCCTCAGCGACACCCCGGATTTTGCAGTCTGCTCCAGCGTTCTGGAAGCCGATGTGATCCCCACTATGGATAACATCACCAAGTCCTGGATGCCGGATAATCTGGACGAGATAGACGGCTGTCACAACGGCAACAACTACATTGCCTACACCTTCTACTTAAAGAATGCAGGCATCGACGAGATCGAATATCTGACGCAGATCAATATCCATGCAGTGACCAAGGAATCCGACAATGCGGTTCGTGTCATGGTCATCAAAAATGGCGAGGAAACGGTTTACGCAAAAGCACAGAAGGGCTCCACCGAGCCGGAGCCGGATACTGTGGCGTTCCATTCCAAAACAAAGGTCCTTGAAAACACCACTGACGATTTCAAACCCGGTGATGTGGACAAGTACACGGTCGTGATTTGGCTCGAAGGCGAAGATCCTGAATGTGTTGATAATATAAGAGGAGGAGTTGTCAAAATGTCAATGAATTTTCAGGTGTTGGATAGCGAGAACGGGGACACGTAATTAATCGCTATCAACACAAGTAATTCATTGCAAACACCTTTTCTTCTCTTATTCAATCAACACATTTAAGATATAAAAATTAACAAAGGAGAATTCTTATGAAACAGTTAAGAAAGAAAGCACTGCTCCCGGCACTGTCCATGGCTCTGGCTTCTGTCATTGCTCTGTCCGGTGTCACCTACGCATGGTTTACCACCTCCCCCACCGCCAGCGTCACCGGCATGGACGTCAACGTCAAGGCCGCCAACGGTATCCAGATCTCTCTGGACGCTAAGACCTGGAAGTCCACCATTTCCAGCGACGATATCAAGGATTTCATCAACGGCAGAGCTGCTGATGTCTACCCCGGTGCTGTCAACCAGTTCCCCGATGGTTATGCCACCGGTGATAACATTGAGATCATGCCCGTTTCCTCCGCCGGTAATGTCACCAACGGCAAGCTGGAAATGTTCTATGGCGAGATCGACAAGGACGGTAAGCTGACCACCACTGCTGAGGAAGAAGCTGACCGTACCAACGGCGGTAACTTTGTTGCCTTCGACCTGTTCATCAATAACACTGCCGGTAAGGAGCAGCCCCTGAAGCTGGATAAGGTCGGTGACCTGTCCGTGGTTTCTGCTTCCACTGCCTTCAAGGGCAATGACAATGCCAAGGCTGAGACTGCCGTTCGTGTTGCATTTATCCACCTGGGTAGTGTTGCCGCCGGCGACTTCAAGGGCGCTTGGAATCTGCAGGACGGCTCCAGCGCTGTGATCTGGGAGCCCAACTCCGAAGTGCACCCTGTTGGTGTCGTGGATGCCAATGGTGAGGCACCTGATGGCAAGGAAGCCTACATGGGTGTTAAGGCTGAGTTCGAGGCCAAGGAGCTGACCGAGCTGGGCACTTCCGAGGTTTCCGCTGTTGAGACCTTCGATGCAACCAAGGACATCATCACCCTGGGTAAGGGCATCAACAAGGTTCGTATCTACATCTGGCTGGAAGGCCAGGACGTGGACTGCGTCAACCAGATTTCCTACGGTGACTTCGTTGCTAACATGAGCTTCTCTGTTCCCGAAATCGTCGAAGGCGAATAATTTTTCATGAATACCTCTGACCCGGAGCAGCGAAAGCTGCTCCGGGGGGAGATATAAAAGGAGGGAGAAAAAATGAATAAGGTACTCAAAACGATCGGCGGGGCTCTCGTGGATATTGCCATTGCACTGCTGGTGATTTTGTCTATTATTATTTCTATTTCTTCTATTACAGCTAGAGCAAACAACGGTGTCCCCGACTTGTTTGGATATAGTCCTTTCTCTGTGCAGACCGACTCCATGCAGCCGCTGTTCAGCAAGGGTGACTACATCTTTGTGGAAAAGTGTGAGTTTGAGGATCTGGTCGTTGGTGATGTGATCACTTACTTCACCATCATCGACGGACAAAGAGCCGTCAATACCCACAGACTGATCGATATTGTTGATAACAACGGTATGATCCAGCTCCAGACTCAGGGTGACAACCGGCAGACCAACCCCGAGCCCGATCGCGAGCTCCTGTCCCCGGGCGATGTGATCGGCAAATACAGCGGGAAGATGATCCCCATGCTGGGTGCAGTCATTGACTACTTAAGCACACAGATTGGCTTCTTCCTGGTGATTATGCTTCCTGTTTTACTGTTCACGATTTTCCAGATCTATAAGCTGTTTTCCGTTATCATGTATAACAAAAAGGTGGACATGGTCAATGCCGCCAATGAAAACACCTCTGAGGAGGTAAAGGCTGCGATCATTGCCGAGTATCTTGCAAAACAAAAGAACGAAGAAGCAGCAAAAGAAAAAGACGAGTAAGTGTGCAGTGTAAAATACATATTTTATGCTGTAAGGAAACACTTTGATGATATGTCTTTTATACTGCACACTTGAACGGAAGGGTAATTCAAATGGATGTTTTTATTAAATTTGTAGTAGACTTTTTAGAAACATTTTTCGGCTCTTTGTGGTCCGGCATCAGCGGCTTTTTCTCCGGAATCTTCGGAATGTTTAACGTGGTTAAGTATGTGAAGATATTCAAGGAATACGCCGGTGACTTCAATGCCGTGGCATGGATTCTGGCGATCTTGACCGTGCTGTTGGTAATCGCAGCCCTGGGATGTATTGTCTTCGTGGTGTACCTGCTGATTAGAAAGTACATCAGAATCAGAACCTCCATGGTAAGCCAGGAGGAACTTCTCAATGAAGTGGGCAAGCTCAACAGGGAAGTGGTCAAGCTGTCCAACGAAAAGGACAAGATCCTGGCCATGAAGGTCTCCCACCTGGGTCTGAAGCCCGATGAAAGCGACATCATCGAAGAAGACGAGGAGGAGAACAAAACTCCCCTGGCCGAGGGCGAAAGCCGGTTCTACAAGTGCTCCCTTATTGATGAGCAGATGGTGGACCGCGTTCCCAAGATCTACGACAACGAGATCACCCTGGAGGAGATCTGCGAGCGGTTCAGAAACTTCGCCTGCTCCAGAATGGGCCTGTTCTACGAGATCAAGATCATCCGCCTGTTCATTGCAGCCTTTGCCTCTACCAGATTGATCATTCTGCAGGGTATTTCCGGTACCGGTAAAACCTCTCTGCCCTATGCCTTCGGTAAGTTCATCCAGAACGATACCAACATCGCCTCCGTCCAGCCCTCCTGGCGTGACCGGACCGAGCTTTACGGTTACTTCAACGAATTTACCAAGCGTTTTAACGAAACCGAGACCTTGAAGAGAATGTACGAGGCCACCTACTCCGAGGATGTGTTCCTGACCATCCTGGACGAAATGAACATCGCCCGTATCGAGTATTACTTCGCTGAAATGCTTTCCATTCTGGAAATGCCCAGCCGCTCCGAGTGGGTCATTGACCTGGTTCCCAGCGGTTGGCCCAATGACCCCAAGCACATCGTCAACGGCCGGTTCCGCCTGCCGGAGAATATGTGGTATGTGGGTACCGCTAACAACGACGACTCCACCTTCGCCATTTCCGATAAGGTTTACGACCGTGCCCTGCCCATCAACATCGATACCAAGGGTAAGTACTTCGAGGCTCCCGATACCGGGCCTCTGAACCTGAACTATAAGCACATGGAAAGCATGTTTGCAGAGGCTAAGGAAAAGTACAAGGTCTCCGAGGAAAATCTAAAGAAGATCGAGGTCCTGGATGACTACGTCATCGAGCACTTCCGTCTGGCATTCGGTAACCGTATCGTTAAGCAGCTGCGTGACTTTGTCCCCGTTTATGTGGCCTGCGGCGGCACGGAGATCGACGGCATCGATTACGTTCTGGCCAATAAGATCCTCAGAAAGTTTGAAAGCTTGAACCTGGCCTTCATCCGTGATGAGATCGAGGGTCTGATCGCCTACCTCAGCGAGCTCTTCGGCAAGGAAAACATGGGTGAGTCCAAGGCTTACCTGTCCAGACTGCAGAAACTATTCTAATTAACATGTATGGGAGAGAGATAAAATGACCTTAGATTTTGAATTGCTTTACAATATATATACGCAGGATTTTGTCTCTCTTGTCCAGAATGAGGAATTCTACACAGAGTTTATGAATAAAGCCAAGAGTGGTAACTCTGAGGTGTCCTTTATGCACCGCTTTATTGATAAGCAGATCGATCTGAGATGGGTGGAAGCCATTGAGGAAGCCATCATTCCTCTGGATACGATCATCAGAAATCCTCGCCGTTTCATCGTCCAGGAGGAAGAGGTGGTCAACATTGAGCTGGCCAGAAAAATTTCTCCGGAATCCATTCGGCACCTGGCCCAGCATACCAACATGATCGCCAAGGTGGAGAACGATACCGTTACTCCCAACCGGATCCTGAACATCTTCAAGGAAGAAAGCTTCGAGACCTACGAAAACCGCTTCATTTATACCCTGCTGATCAACCTGCAATACTTTATCAGTAAGCGGCTGGCAGCCATCAATGAAAGCGTGGAGGGCGATAACGTCACTTCCATTTTGTTTAAGGACAACTTTAAGATCGGTAAGGAAAATGTGAAATGCTCCTTTGAGATGACCATTGATTCCCCCGGCTTTAAGATGGAAGAAAACCTGCTGGATGTGGACCCTGAAAAGCTGAATAAGTTCCAGCGTATCGAAAGAATCAAAAAGATTCTCTATGATTTCCAGAATTCGGCGCTGATCAAATCCTTGACCGGCGCCCCTCTGGTCCGGCCGCCCATTATGCGTACCAACGTTCTGCAGAAGGACCCGGACTTCAAGAAGGCCAAGGCTCTGTGGGATTTCATTGAAACTTACAGAGAAACCGGCTTCAGCATCGAGGTCATTGAGACCAACGAGGTCCCCTCCGACCTGTACCTGTCCGACCTGTACTCTACCATGGTTCTGAACTACTCCCTGTTGAAGCACCACATTGGTTCTGAGGGTGAGTATGAGCCCCAGAAGAAGAGAAAGGTCATTACCCCTCAGCTTATCGAGCGTACCTTCATGGATATGCTGGACGACCTAACCTTTGATATCGATGTGATTCAAAGGATCTTCAATGAGCAGGTGGCCAAGTCCACCCGGAAACGGCAAAAGCAGGAAAAAGAAGTCCTTGCTGTTATCGACCGGGCCCTCAAGGCAGAGCAAAAGCGTCGTGATGATATCGAGGCTGCTCGCTTGGCGGCTCTGGAGGCCGAGCGGCAGGAAAAGCTGCGAATCCGGGAGGAGCAAAAGCGCAAGCTGGAGGCCGAAAAGCTGGCCAGACAGCAGGAACGGCTGGAAAAGCAGCGGCTTAGAGAAGAGGAAAAGAGAAGGCTGGAGGAAGAAAAGCAGCGCCGGGAGCAGGAGCGCCTGGAGCGCAAGCTGGCCTTGGAAAAGCAGAAGGAAGAAGAAAAGAAGCGCAAAGAGCGGGAAAAGCTGAAGCTCCAAAAGCAGAAGCAAGCCCTGGAGGAAAAGGAACGCCAGCGCAAGGAAAGAGAGCGTCAAAAGCTCAAAGAGAAGAAGGCCAAGGAGCTGGCCGCTCAGAAGGAAGCCGAGCGCAAGCGCAAGGAACAGGAAAAGCTCCGCCAGCAGAAGGAAAAGCTGGCCCTGGAGGAAAAAGAGCGGCAGCGTAAGGAAAAAGAGCAGCAGCGTCTGAAGGAACAAAAGGCCAAGGAACTGGCTGCTCAGAAGGAAGCCGAGCGCAAGCGCAAGGAGCAGGAAAAGCTCCGTCAGCAAAAGGAAAAGCAAGCTCTGGAAGAGAAGGAGCGCCAGCGGAAGGCTAAGGAGCAGCAAAAGCTCAAGGAACAGAAGGCCAAGGAGCTGGCAAAGCTGAAGGAAGCTGAGCAGAAGCGGAAGGAAGCTGAAAAGCTCAGAGCCCAAAAGGAAAAGGAAGCTCTTGCAGAGAAGGAGCGCCAGCGGAAGGCCAAGGAACAGCAAAAGATCAAGGAAATGAAGGCCAAAGAGCTGGCAAAGCAAAAGGAAGCTGAGCAGAAGCGCAAGGAGCGCGAAAAGCTCAGAATCCAAAAGGAAAAGCAGGCCCTCTTGGAAAAAGAGCGTCTGCGTAAGGAAAAAGAAAAAGAAAAGCTCAAGCAGCAAAGAGCTAAGGAAGCCGCACTGCTGAAAGAAAAAGAAGCAAAGATCCGGGCCGCAGAAAAGGCCAAGATCGAGGCCCTTAGACAAAAGAGTAAGGCGAAATAAGAAGATAGGAGGTAGCAGCTATGAAGAAAATACCTATTTGGAAAAATCTTGTATTGATCATTTCTTTATTGGTGATCATCGTAGTTGCTACCTTCGCCTGGTTCGTTACGGGACCGCGTGGAGCAATCAACGGTCTGCCCCAAAACGTCCGGGAGGCCTCCTATATTCAGATCTCCGGCGATGATGGAAATCACTGGTCGGAGGATCTGGCGGTGGAGGTCGGCATCAATAAGCAATTCAAAGAAATCTCCGGCGACGGCACCAGATTTTTCGCCCCTGTTTATGACGTGGTGGAAACCGCGGAAGGGGGCTATGCAACAGGTTTGGTTGCCTTTGAGCCGGTGACAGACTCCAGCCTTTACTATGAGCAGACCTTTGTCTTCCGGGCCGATGCGGAATATGACGTTTATCTGGCCCCGGAAAGCTATGTGGCTTCAGCTTCTGTTTCCGGACGAAGCGGAATCGAAGGTGCGATCAGAGTTGCTTTCTTTGAAATTGACGATAATAACAACGAAATATTAAAGTGCGTATGGGCGCCGAATTCAACGGTGGAGTATCTGGCAGCCAGCCAGTCCTTTGCAAATAGCGGCCAGCCGGAGGAGAATTACTTCTACCAGCTAACGGAAACCCCTGTTGACGGCAGCACTTTGGCGGATGGGGCAACCGATCCGAATATAGCAAAAATCCCGGCCGCTTCCGAGTGTGGCTACTGGGAGGAAGCCAAGTTTATGTGGAGCAGCGGACAGCAGCTACCGAAGAACGCTCCTGCCCTCTTGTCTGTAAGGCCGGCCGAAAGTGGGGCCATGGGCCAAAAGAAAATGAAGGTCAGAGTTTGGCTGGAGGGCCATGACAGAGAGTGCGTCGGCCTGATCAGCGGTGAAAAATTCACCATGGAATTCCAGTTTATCGCGGACAAAGGGGAATAACCATGAATAAAAATAAAAAACTTATTATTTTAAGCAGTATTTCTGTTATTCTGATGCTTGCTTTGATCGGCGGAACTCTGGCATGGTTTTATTTGAACGAGGAAGTATCCGTCAGCTACGGAAACAGCATTTTCTGCGAGGCGGGCAACAGCCTGGAGATCGCACTGGTGGAGGGGGGGACACCTTCCAAGTGGTCCAGCTCCATTGATTGCAGCTCCGGACAGGTTACCACCCTGGATATCTCCGGCGACGGTTATCACCTGTACCGTCCCTCGGAAATTGACGAATTGCAGCAGCCCATCAATTTCACGGATGCGGTATCCTCCCTGGAAGACTCGGAAGAATTTGATTATATCGAGCTGGAACTGGCCTTCCGGTCCTTGTCCGAAATGAAGGTGTATTTGAGCGAAGAGTCCTTTGTGCTTCCGGCAGATCCGGAGGACGACGGTGAAAATATCTATGGCCCCTTCAGCCGAGATTATATTGCAGGTGCCATGCGTGTGGCTGTCATCGAGGGCTCCCAGGTCAAGATGCTGTGGGCTCCCAACCCGGAATATCAGCTTATCGAAAATTCCAACGGAACCTATTCCTTTAATTCCGGCGAGGACGGAACCTCCGTTTCCGAGGAATATTACAGCTATTTTTACCAGGGCAGTAACGGCCGCTTCCTGGAGCGGGACGTTACTTCTGATGAGTATGCAAGCAAGCAGTATGTGGTGGGCTCCACCGGGGCCAAGAAGGGCTACACCGGTAATTCCGGCGAGCTGGTCTCCCTGTGCCCCCAAGCGGAAGGGGAGTACGACCAGAAGACCGTGAAGATCCGCATCTGGTTCGAGGGTACGGACCGGGAGGCCCATCAAGCTCTGGCAGGCGGAAATGTGAATGTCAGACTGAAGTTTGTGGGCGTCTATAAGGAACAGGCCGACGCAGAAAAACAGGCCGCCATTGATGCCGTTACCTTTGATAAGAGAACCTATAAATTCAGCGGCGTTGCTCAGGGAATGGTTTACTCCGTGGATGGCCGCAACTGGACAGAAGTGGATCCCGCTTCCCCTGTTATTTCGACTTCTGTCAAGGGCTCTTACGTCTACATCAAGTATCCCGAAACGGATCTCCAACACGAAACCGCTTACAAAAGATTTTCTCTGGATTGATTGAGCGTTAGAAAGAGGCGAGTGTATGCCAAAACTTAGAAAAGCATTATCCGGATTCATAGCGTTATGGCTCTGTGTGCTGCTGGTGGCGTTGACATATACCTGGGTTGCCCGAAACTGGACACCCAGTATCACCAGTAATGACATCGGCATCGCCAGCTCCGGTGCCCTGGTCATCAGCGTTCTGAGCGATACCTCTGATGTACACACCGAGGTGTCTTTGAACGAGGTGGTGGGCCTGGAAGTGAACGAGTCCTTTGTGTTCAGACAGGTATCCAGCCAGGACGGTATCAATTTCTTCTGGAAGGATTTTTCTCCCACCGTTAACGGTGATTATCCTGCCCTGTTTCACAAGATCGACAGCGCAGACAGCCATAAGAAGGATTATATCGATACAAAGTTCTGTCTGAAGCTGGACGATGCACTGACGGAGAGCAAGTACATCTTCATCCACCCGGAAACGGTCATCAATTATATTAAGGAAAATGTGGATGATGCGGATGTATCCAAGGCCATCCGGATTGCGTTGACTTATGACAAGACTGTTGAAACAGCATCCGGTCCGCAAACGGTAAGCGAAACCGTGATCCTGGGTAACCTGGATGATAACCAGAACGTGATTAACGCCCAGGGTTCTTCCGAGGCAAACGAGAAGTATATGGCTGTTTCCCCGGATGCTGACGGAAAAAACGATGTAGACTCCGGCGCCCTGGGCTACCAGGTGGTTTACGGTCTGCAGTACTTCAACTGCGGCAGAACGTCCTTTAACATGGACGCACCCTTTACCGAATCCAACTATAATTTTAAAAGAGACCCCAATAAGGCCCTGTTTGTACTGTCCCCCGGGGAGCAAAAGTGGGTCAATATGAGAATCTGGCTGGAAGGCCAGGACGAAAACTGTATCGATGAAATTGCAGGCGAAAAGTTTAACCTGGTACTGAAGTTCGACTCTGCTTTTGTGGAAGTGAACCCGTGATCGATTATTTACAAGGAGGCAAACAGATATGAGCAACAGAAAAAAGCTGGTCATCGCTATTTTTTCACTGATTCTGTGCGTCCTTGTAACCTTCGCCTGGATCAACGAAATTCAAAATCCGGAGGGCCGTGTTATGGCCCTTCGGTTCCAGGATGCTTCCATCGCTTCCAGCGAGCTGATGGTAAAGCTGTCCATGAACGTGGGTGATGATGAATTTGAAGACATCACCAAGCTGCACAGTGAGGTGCCCGATGAGACGTTGGAAACACTGGAAAACTTTGCTCCGGGCAGCCGCCAGAAGTTTAAAGTAGATCTCACCAATCTGACCTCCGATGCGGTGACCGTCCGAATTCTTCTGTCGGATATCCGGTGTGAAAATGAGGAGCTGCGGAACAATATTATTATCGGTACCAACGGTTTTGAGGGCTTCACCGCCGAGTATCCCGCTCCGGCGGTTCAGAACAAGCTCTTGGCCGACGAGATGCACGGAACCTCGGGCTTTGTGCTGATCGACAGTGTGGAGATCCCTCCGGACAATGCAGATGCCCCCGTATCCATTTATTTTTATGTTATGTTTGCCGCCACAGGCAGCGAAAACCTGGAGAACCAATCCTTCTCCATTGGAACCATCAATTTCTTAACCATCTGAGTTGGAGATACAATGATTAAACTGATTTCCAAAATTACAAAAGTGTTGTCTTATTGCCTGTTCGGGCTGATTATTGCAACGGCCTTGTTTGTACTGGTATTAAGATTTTTAGGCGAAACACCCAGTATTTTTGGATATAACTTTTACTATGTCCTTACGGAAAGTATGGAACCGGAGATCAACGCCGGTGAAATGATATTAGGAAAATACACAGCTCCCGAAGATCTGCAGGTTGGTGATGTGATTACCTACATGGGTCAGACCGGTGCTGTAAAAGATAAAATGATCACCCACAAGATCGTCGAGATCCAGGATGATCTGTTTACCACTAAGGGTGTGGCCAACGATGTAGCAGACCCCCCGGTCCACTCGTCACAGATTTTGTCCAAGTACGTGGCGACGATACCTTTTGCGGGAAAAGTTTTTTCTCTGATCAACAGCAAGCTGGGCTTTATTTTTCTTATCGTAACGCCTTTGTTGCTGCTGATCGTTAATGAGATATCTATTATTGTAAAGGCCTTCAAAGAAGATAAGGAGGAGCATTTAAGTGAAAAGAATATTGAATGCGATGAAGCTGAAATTTAATTATTTGAAAGAAAATGTATTGGTCAGGACGGTGCTGATCTCTGCCTTCGCCATACTTCTTATCTTCTCTGTTACTTTGGCTTGGTATATCAACAACCTGGGTGTATGGGGCATTCGGTTCAATACCGGTAACATTGACTTCAATGCATACATCTATGATGAAAACGGTGTGCGCTTAACAGAGCCTCTGTCTTCCAAGGAGGAAACGGAAAGCAAGTACATCAATTCCCCGTTGATCACACTGGAGAATGCCCAGGTAAACACCACAGGTGTTGCCTACATTGC
>JAEIGA010011531.1_pt1 | contig 13425 bp, 14 predicted proteins | sample 9270691 | NCBI WGS metagenome assembly JAEIGA01 (sample SAMN17057246, study PRJNA624740) | gut metagenome | biome: biome; isolation source: fecal sample | host: Bos grunniens | place: China: Xizang | collected 2019
CTATCAATGCCGACCTGAACACCTCACTCTTTTGCCAACCAACCAATTGGTATGCCACTGCTGCTTTAGCTGAAACGGTTAAAAATGCACCTTGGGGAAACAGTAAGGAGGGCGCACCTGCATTCGTGTTGCGTGTATTGAAATTGAGCGACAACATGACAGAGCGCACAATAGTAGCGGAAGACGGCATGCGTTATGTGCAGAAGGTTACGACAACTAACGGAACCACAACATATGGCAACTGGCAAGCCGTTACGCTTGAGGGTGTGACAGGCATTGGCGTTGAACCGTATGACGACACAGTTGGTCTTAGCCTCTACACTGCTGGCAATGCAACGCCCAATGAGATTGAGATTGCCCCTGCCACACAGGACTCTGCTGGTGTGATGAGTGCGGCTGACAAGAAAAAGTTGGATGTAACAGGTGATGCGACAGAACTCCTCAAAGGAGAAAGCAACGTGACTGTCTCAATGGCAAAACAGGCGTTGTTAGCTTGGATAAACAGTACAGTAGATTACCCCAATTCTTGTGCGTTTATTCGTTGCAGCAATTTCCCATCTGCTTGGAATAACGGAGATAACGAGGTGTTGTCAGGAAATGGATTTTACTCATTTAAAAAAGCAGCTATTTGGGAAGGCAGCAATTTTTGCGGCTTGTTAGTATCCAGATACGACGACAAGCGTTTACTTTTTGTTTCTCTTACAAGTGGCAATTGGAGTAAAATACACCAACTATCATTTAACGACGACTCCCTTTCCGCAACTGGTCAAAATCACGGTGTAAAGGTTCAGTTGGGCGGCACGTTGGGTTCTCCAACAGTGACCGTGACTAATGAGTTTGGAAAGGTAGATATCTCAAATTCATCCTATGCTGTTAGTGGACGTGAGGTTGCAAATCACGTGCCGTTACTTATTGGAGCCAATGGAATGAAGATATCCTCTGGAGCAGATTTAAATTCTGGTGCATACTGTGATATAGGTACATATTATGTAGAATCGTGTGAAATTGCTGGAACCTTGCAGAACTGCCCTACAAATACTGTATTCAGAATGTTCGTAGCAGCAACCACATTCCATGTTGCCGATATAAGCACACAATACGCATCAAGAATACGTCAAATTGTTGATTATAACGGAAATGAGTGGGTTCAGAAAATCTACAACTCTTCGACTGGAGGAGTTGCAACTTTCGAAGAATGGAGGAAGGTTCTTCGAAACGACACCTACTTCACACCTTATAGTAGCGGTTCTGCTGGTGTTGGCGGTGCAGTAAAGGCTCCACAGACGGCTGACGAGAACAAGAAGTTCCTTAGAGGCGATGGCACTTGGGGGCGTGAGTCAGACGCAACCAACACATCAAGCGGTCTTATGAGTGCGGCAGACAAGGTTTACCTTGACAGCGCAATCACGGCAGACGACTATTACGGAGAGGATATCGGCATGGAGGAAGACTTGTACGGATACGGCGTAGAGTTCGATACAAACGTTTCTTCGCCCACCTGTACGAGAATCGGAAACATGGAAATGCACAGAAGACTTCCCGTTCACAGTAAGATGCGTGGATGTCTGTTGGATGACCAAGGAATCGTACAAGAATACCTACCTGATGGCAGTTGGAAGTCATCTACAAGAGACGGAAGCTTTGGTCAGGTTATGGTTGAGATTCCCGAACATTACAGAAAGTTCGTAACAAACGGAACGAAACGCCAAGTATGGTATTCGACAGAAAAGATTTCTGGATACCACAAGGTGCCAAAGATGTACATTTCCGCATATGAGGCAACCGTATATAGAATGCCACCATACAAGCTGTGTTCAGTAGTAAACACTTTGGCATATTATCGTGGCGGTAACAACAACTCTGCCTACGATAACGCAGAGAATAGTTTCCTCGGCACGAGCGCAACGGGTATTTCAAGAACAAAATTCAGAGAGTATGCACGAAACCGAAACGTGTCTACGACAAATTGGAACATTATGACGTATGATGCGTACAAGAGCCTCTATTGGCTTTTTGTTGTTGAATACGCCACTCTGAACTCTCAGCTCGCATTCGAAGCAAAGCCCACATCTGACGGCTTCAAGCAAGGAGGTCTTGGTGCAGGCGTTACAAACATCAATAGCGAAAAATGGAATACGTTTAATGGATATCACCCATTCATCAAGTGCGGATACACCGACAGCCTCGGCAACGGAACTGGAATCGTTGAATACACCACTCCAGAAAACCTCGGTGGCGTAACTGTTCAGGTTCCACGATACAGAGGTATTGAGAACCCGTTTGGACACACATTCAAGTGGGTTGATGGAATCAACATTCAGATTAACCCCGACGGGGCAGATGGAAGCGCAGGCTTGAGCAAGATTTACACTTGCAGCGACCCCGACAAGTTTACCGATAGCGGATATACGGACTACACTCATGTTGGCAATGAGGCACGAAGTGAAGGCTATGTCAAGGAGGTCGTTTTTGGCGACCAAGGTGAAATCATGCCGTCATTAGTTGAAGGAGGTTCAACTACCTACTTCTGCGACTACCACTACACCAACATTCCCGCCACAACAACCCTGCATGGTGTGCTGTTCGGCGGTAATGCGCGTCACGGTTCGAGTGCGGGCTTCGTCTATGCTCACTCGTATTACGCTCCCTCGGCTACGTCTGCGTACATCGGGTCTCGCCTTTGCTTTATTCCATCGTAAACACGAATTGGCGTATGAACGAAATAATTGACGACGGTTCACTTGGTTTCCTCAACATTCCGAGAGACGAGAACAACAGGAGTTTCAACTGTGACGAAACGACGCAAAGCAAGTTGGCGAATACGACTTTTTGGGTGGTAGACTTCATAGAAGATATTCCTACAAAGTTCAGCAAGCAGAAGGGCATAAAGGGGCAGACCTTGGTAAAGATAAAGCCAGAGAGGGATAGCCCCGAAAGCGCCTCCAAAAAGTTCTTCACGGGGTCGCCCGACATTCTGTATATCTTGAAAAAGATTAAGGAGTTGGGTAAGTTCCCAAGAAAGGTTACGTTGAGAGGAAACGGTAACAGATTCTATTTCGAATAAAATGGATAGATTGGTTGGTCGTTCTCGTGGTGTGCTGTTCGGCGGTAATGCGAATAACGGTTCGAATGCAGGCTTCGTCTATGCTAACTCGAATAACGCTCCCTCGAATACGAATGCGAACATCAGGTCTCACCTATGTTTTTCAAAAAAGTTTAATGTAATAAAAATAACAAAAGAACGGCGGCCATACCTCTTGGTAAAAAAGTTCACTAAATCAGAAAGGTGTTGGTAGGCGAGCCCGAAAGGGCAAGCCGAAGGCTCCGATTACGAAAAGCAAAGCAATGAAACGAATAGGCAATTTATACGAAAGCATAATATCCTTGGACAACCTACGTCTGGCAGACGAGAAGGCAAGAAAGGGCAAGACGAAATCTTACGGTGTCATTCATCACGACAAGCACCGTGAGAGCAACATCTTGGCTCTTCACGAGGCGTTGAAAAACAAGACGTTCAAAACCTCGGAATACGATGTGTTTAAGGTCTATGAACCGAAAGAGCGCATTATATACCGCCTACCGTACTATCCAGACAGAATTGTACACCATGCAGTAATGAACATTCTTGAGCCGATATGGATGAGTGTTTTTACATACAATACATATTCGTGCGTAAAGAAGCGTGGCATAGAGGGGTGCGCAAGAAGGGTTGAAAAGATAATAAGAAAGCACAACGGAAGGCCGCTGTTCTGCCTAAAGATAGACATCAAGAAGTTCTATCCTTCCATTAACCACAATGTATTGAAAAGCATTGTCAGAAAGAAGATAAAGGATAATAGCCTCTTATGGCTTCTTGACGAGATTATAGACAGTGCAGACGGGCTTCCTATAGGAAACTATCTTTCTCAGTTCCTCGCAAACCTTTTCCTCGCATACTTCATGCATTATGTGAACGAGGTTATGCGCATAGACGCAACGGAATATGCAGACGACATCTGTTTCTTTAGCGACAGCAAGAAAACGCTTCACAATGCCCTCTCAAGTGCTTGGGAGTACCTTGCTGGTATCGGGTTGGACATAAAGGGTAATTTCCAAGTGTTTCCAATAGCCAACAACAGATACGACAAGAATGGTCGTGCATTGGACTATGTCGGATATAAGTTCTATCGGAACCAAAAGCTTATTCGCAAGAGCATAAAACAAAGACTGTGCAGAAAGGTCGCAAAGCTGAATAGAAAAGAAACTGAACCAACTCCGATGGAGTTCAAGCAGGAAATCTGTTCTTGGCTTGGTTGGGCAAAGCACAGCAATAGTAGAAACTTGTTAAAAAAGATTATAAAAAAAGAATATCATGCAGGCATTTTATGACAAGAAACCTCAAAAGCTTGAGGAAGTGGGTAACGGAAGTTACCTCTACAGATGGGATATTAAGGAAGAGCCTTCAACGGATGGCTCGGACAGTAAGACAAAGCGTGTCCATTACGTTTGCAACGAGGTTACGGTGTGGCCGCCCCTTTCAGCGAACCGAATCACCGCTGCTGTTATTTCCGAACTTTGGGGAGGAGATTACGAGAACAAACTTGTAAACGAATACAATTCCTCCGTTATGGGCATTTATCCCAAAGATGTGGCGAAGCAGAAGTATGACAGATACTACGATTTCCTTGTGGAAAGAGAACGTGTCAAGGCTGCTGTGGATGCCGATTGTGTTGAACTCGAAATTAAATAAGAAAGCGTATGGCAAGGATAGTAACACTTAAAAGACAGAACGGGGAAATCACATTCCCCGTAACAAGCACCAAGGCCGTATTGGATTCCGAAGGCGTTTCTATGGAGAAGATTTTTTCCAAGAAATCGGAGACCATTGAGGATGTTTCATTCCGATACGAGAACGGCAGCGTTGTTCTTGAAGCAGAGTTTGCGGATGGAGACACAGAAATTGCATCGATTCCAGAAGCAACCGATACAGCCAATGGTTTGATGAGCGTTGATATGCACAATCGTCTTATGGCGGTTGCGTCTTTTAAAAACTCGCAGTCAGCAGAGGGTCTAACTATTCCGCAGCTCCAATCGGCTATCGATAGTTGGTTGGATGACGGAGATACGTCCAAGGTTCAGAGATACAAAATCCCTAACGCAACATTCAATACTGCATTCAGCGACACTGTTATTGGCCTATGGAACTCTGGTGATACGACCACAAAGATTACAACAGGTGGACGGTGGACTTTCTCCGTAATTGGCACATATTCAAACTCTTCATACATAACACTTCGAATTGCTAAGTATTTTCCTGACCGCGCTGCTGTTTATTACGTAACCAAATACGGCGGCGTATGGGGCAAAATTTATCAGGCTGCGACCACGAACCAGACGGTGTCAGATGTAAACATTCTATCATCTCCCACAGACGGCGTAAGGATTGCTGTTGAGATGGGTGACGGAACGACTAAAACGCCAATATCTATTCCAGAAGCCTCGTATAATTATTCAAATTATAGCGGAGCAAATGGTCTAATGAGCGCACTTGATAAAGAGGCTTTATTCCACAGTGCAATGCCAACAACTGTAATGCTTGCTGGGAAAACAATTCAAGACCTTCGCAATACACTTGATGCATGGCTTAGTCGTTTGGCGTCGAAAGGCATAAGAAATGCAACGTTCCTAACAAATATTGGAACAGCTTTCATTGCAGATTGGAACAGCAACAACACGACATCTACAATGGTTAGTTATGGCTATGTTCAGTTCTCTCTTATTTCTTCTTTTTCAGACGGCAGTTATGCCACATTGATGATTTCTCAATATTCGGATGTCTCCAAAAAAATGGGAGTATTTTATGTTTCAAAGTACAACAATAATTGGGGGCAGATATATCGAGCGGCCACATCAAATAACACGGTAACGGGCTTGAATATTGCAGACGATTCACAGACTGGTGATGTGTATTTGGAGCTTGAAATGGGCGATGGCGTGAGCAAGGTGGCTGGTTATCTGCCTACTGCAAGCACAAGCGGTCATGGCTTAATGGATAGAGAAGACAAGGCAAAACTTGACAGCATTGACAAGATTCCAAACAGCTTTATTGAGGGTTTGTTCAGCGCTTCGGTAGGTTAGCGACACAAAGCGTGTAGGTGTGTGATGTTTTCATGCACCTACACAATTAACTTATTACAAATACTATTTATCATTTAGGATATGAATTTTTTGGACGAGAGCGGACTTCGTAAATATACGGAAGCGCTAAGAGATTACATAGAGGGCATAGTTGAAACCTTGGTGGCAAGAATTACGGATGGCACAGTTAAGGCAAATAGGGCACTTAATGCCGAGAACTCAGAAAAGTGGGGCGGACTGAAAGTAAAAATTGTAAATCAACTTCCTGCCACTCCAGATGGCGATACGTTGTACATTGTTAAGTCGTAGTGCGCATGGCATTTATTGGAATTGGCACAAGCGTAATACTTGATGCGAGAGTTGGCGGTAGCGCCGTAACGAGTATATATTTGGGTAGCACCGTGCTTTGGCAGCGTTCAAGCAGCAGCTCGAGTAGCAGCAGTAGTTCGAGCAGCTCAAGCGGTTCTGGGCGTAGCATGGAGGACTATAATGGAGTCAATGAATTGTTGGATTTGGTAAACGGAGATGAATAAGATAGGAACGCATAATAGTGCGACTGGCGAGAAAGGCAGAGGGTGGTTATCTTGGTTGGTAACTCCCTTCGCAAGGTGTCAGAGCAAGACCATAAGAGAGCAGTATAATGCTGGGTGCAGGATGTTTGACATAAGAGTGAAACGGGTAGATGGGTGTTTCCGTTGCGCTCACGGATTATGGACAAGCGAAATGTCTGCCTGTGATATCCTTGACGAGATAGACAGGCTGGGCGACTGCATCGTAATCCTTACCTACGAGGGAGGATTGAGTGAGCATGAGAAAGCAAAATTTGTGGAGTGTGCCACGCTGATGAAAGCGGCCTTTCCGAACATTATCTGGAGAGAGGTGTGCGTGAAGAAGGGCTGGAAGTGCATAATGCCAAGCGAAACGAAAGAAAAAAACACAAAGGACTTTGCCACAATAGATAAAAGTGTTACCTTTGCATTGTGTCCAATCCCTTGGATTTGGAAGAAACTTAGTAGAAAACACACGTTCAACGAAAACACATACTCATTGGTAGATTTCCTATGATAACAGAAAACACTATTATTGTCAGCATGACTTCTTGGAAGCCAAGGATAGATTCTGTAGCAAGGGCTTTTAAGGCGGTTACAGACCAGATAGATGAAGGCATGGACGTGCATTGTGTTCTTGTGCTTTGTACGGAAGAGTTTCCAAAGAAGGAGGATGAACTGCCTAAAGAACTTCTTGACCTACCCATTGAAATACTGTGGACTGACAGAAACACAAGAAGCCACAAGAAGCTGATGCCAACAATGCGAAAGTATCCAGACAACGCAATCATTGTTATAGATGATGATACTTGCCAAGTTGATGGCTGGTTAAAGACAATGATTCAAGACCATGATGCTCATCCGTCTGATGTTATATTCGGTCAGTCCACCTCAGTTGTACACGTTGGTATTGATGGGGGGATAATCGAGGTGAGAAACGGTAAGACTTACGAGCTTCGTGGTGCTGTGGCATACATGCAGAAACCTGCAAGCGGTGCTGCTGGCACTCTGTTCCCACCGCATACATTCACAAGGGAAGAGTTCTTTGATGAGGATTTGATGATGGAGCTATCTCCCACTTGCGATGAGACTTGGCAATGGGCTTTCGGCTTAATGGAAGGGCGTACTTTCCGAGCGTTGAGCAGCTGTAACATCCCAATGCCAAACGAGAGCAATCAGGAGTGTTCGCTAATACACACCAATAGGGTTACAATAAACCGCATACACGCAGCAATCGCTGCGAGATTTCCCGAATACAAGGAGGAACTGAAACGTAGACAGGGGTTGCCTATGGTAAGCCTATACAGCCACGACGAAAGGCTTTTCTTCGTACACAAGACGATTGAAAGCATATTGAAAGGGACTGTAAAGCCGTGCAAAATTATACTGAACATTCCTAAAGGTCAAAAAAGGATGTTGAGTGATGAAACAAGGGAAATGGTTGAGCGTGGAAGCGTTGAATTGTATGAGGTTCCGTTGGATGCCAAGCGTCACTCGGCATACCTATACCCTCTTCTCCGATACAGTGGATATGCGTTGATTGTGGTATCAGACAACAGGGTGTATGCACCAACTTTTGTTGAAACCCTATATAGCAACTACCTCAACAATCCCGTGAACGTATATGCGGTGGAAACTAAGATTATCGCCTTGGATTCCGACAATAGCCCTATGCCATATGAAGAGTGGGGAAAGCATGGCAGGCTGTATAGGGATAGGGATGGATACAGGGATGTGCTGCCGCTAATGAAAGGTGGCTATATAATTCCGACAAGCGGTGTAGTGAATACCTTTAACAAAGATGCGGTACTTAAATACATAAACTCTGCCGACTCGTTGTTTAAATGCTCCCTATCTACGGTTGGCTTGTCTGTCGCAAAGTGCGATATGCCTGTCTCCATCGTTCACAGTGGGATGATTGACGAAGGAGACGAGGCAGATGAGGTAAACGAAATGATAAGCGAATATTGCATACTATGAGGATTGTAACAAATAAAATACTGCCGTTAAAAGGGTATATGTGCATTATGGTGTGCGGCATTCTATTCGTAAGGGAAGAGTGCATAAGCATGCTTAACGAAAGCGCAATAAGGCATGAGGAAACGCATTACATGCAACAGAAAGAGTTGTGGTTTGTGCCCTTCTTTATTTGGTACGGTATTGAATGGCTGGTAAGGCTTTGTCAATTCGGAAGCCCGAAGATGGCGTATGATAACATTTGCTTTGAAAAGGAAGCGGTGGACATGGAAGACAAAAAACTATCCGAAAGAAAGAAGTTTAACTTTATTAAATATATATAATATGGATAAGAAGAAGAATTTTTGGGAAAGCGACTTTGCCGTAGATTTTGTCAAGCCTTTTTTGACTTGGGCTGCTATGGTAGGCGGTATTGCCGCTGCTGTAGGATTGTCTTATTTGCTGTTTGGATAATGAACAAGCTGATATTCTTCGTAAAAAGACCAAAGAAAAAAGGGAGGAACTAACCTCCCTTTTCATTTTCATTATCTCCACAACCATCACAAACGCAACCTTGCGTGAACATCCTAATTACAGGGCAATCCATTATCTTTTCTGGCAAAGTACATCTGTATCCTTGGTATATCGCTGACAAGTAGCCTTCGTTCTTTTTCTTCAATTCATTGAACTCCTTCTTTACACTTGCTATTTTCTCGTTAACCTCTTCCTTGTAGTCGTGGTACTCCTTTCGAAGCAGCTCACGCTCCTTTCTTTCCTCTTCAATAAGGCTGTGGAAGTTGTCAATGTCAATGCGTTTTTTGTTGGACTTTGCGGTGTACAGTGTAACGATGCTACCAACGCCACCAATGCCTCCAACAAGGCCTACCACCCATGTTCCAATCTCATACCACTCCATCGTCATTACTATTCTTGTTGTTTTTTTGTTGTGTAATCGCTTGTTGTGCCTTCATGTTTTCCAACGCCTTTTCTTCCCGAATTTCCTCTTCCCTTGTAATGCGTTCCTCTTCATCGGGTGTGGATTCGGTGTTCTTTTCAATACCAGTTTCCTTTGACAATATTCCAGCACCAGTAAGAATTGTAAGCATTTGGTTGTACTCGTAATCGTTCATTGGTCTCCAAACCTTGAACTTGCCAGTAATGTTGATTCGTGCGAAATCCGTAACGGCTGTTTCATTTATTTCCTTCTTTGTAAGTTCTTTGCTAAGTCCGTACTTGAAAAGGCGAACCATCTTGTCTGCAACATTCTGCCAATCTATAACTTTTTGCAAGGCATTCTCTATGTCTAATGATTGTGTCAACTGAATGGCAATTCCACTAATGTCTCCATTGGTCTTAATATCCTTGGGAAGAAGGAATGTGGTAGATGAGCCAAGTTGTATTGATTCAAAAAGGAGTTGCAGCGTCTCAATAGTACCTTCTGGGTTTGGAGGTGTAAGGAACTTGGCATCTCCCTTTCCTTCAAGTGATGTGTCATTAAGAATAATGCTTCCTGCTATCTTTTGCGCCTTCGGGTCAAACTTACCTTTAATGTAAAGAAGCCCCCAACCATGCCTTCTTTGAATTGCATTGAATACATTATAAAGAATCTCGTATGCCGTAATGATGTGCTGCACATCGTTCCAAGCCACATCGCCACGTTTTGTAATAAGCGGTATTTCCTCAAAGCCGTGCTTCTCTGTAGATTCAAGAATCCACCCGTCAACATCCTTGCCTTCTTCATCCAATCCTCCTCTTCTGTGACGGTAAACAAATTCATCATCGTATGAGTCAATGTACTCTATATCATTCTCCCTATAATATACGCTTTCAAGTATTCTGTCTCCGTTTCTGTCGTTGTGTGGGCAAAGCACATAACCGTCAGCATAGGAAAGTATTCGACTTTTAATGCTTCCATGTCTGTCAAAATAGTAAAGCAGTCCTGCATCACCATACGATAATTGGGTATCCACCATCTTGTTCTTCATTCCGTCTTGGTTTCTTGCGTCCCAATACTGCTTGAACGTAACGAAGCCATCCTTTATCTTTTGGTCTGGGTTCTTGTCAACAAGGGTGAACACCATCTTGTTTCCAGTAAGGTGAAGCAACTGCTTGTTCTTGATTCGCTTCTGAAAAGGCAATGATGCTTTCTGATATTGAATATCCATATATCCTCCATCTTTCAGTTTCATGCAAATCGATGGAATGTTCTCGTCAAAAAGCACATCATGGCTGTATGGGTTTAATTCCCTCATAAACGTGTCCTGTGATACTATTTCCTTTTTGAAAGAAGGAAGTATTGCATCAAGCAAGTCGTTTACCCCTGATAATTTTCCCCCATAACATTTACCCGCTTCAAAGCCTCTTGTAAAAGGCTTCTTCTTTATTAACTGGTTTGGGTCTGCCAGCAACTTCACAATTTGTGTCCTGTAATCCATATCTATTCTTTTTTATTTTCCACGAGATTGTATTTTTTCATTAAGTCCTCTTTCGTCGGTATGTACAACTCAGTTCCGCATCGGCTGCAAATGCTGTTATACTTGGTCTGTACAACTACCAGTTGTGAATGCTCCTCTTGATTGACCTTGAATCGGTCGTTGAGTTTTGTTGATATATCGGTCAATATTTTTAGGCCATCCTTCTTGTCTATCTCTCCCTTGGTCATGGCATCTTCCGTGTCTTTCTTTAGTTTCAACATATAAGCCTTGTTTTCCTCGAAAGAAATGTCATCGTTGCTGTTCGCCTTCTTTTGGTTAAGGAGAGAAACTTCAACATACGTCTTCAAGAACTGCATTGCAGCCGTGTTGTCGTATGTGTTGTGGTATTCTTGGTTGTAGTCGTAATCTTGACCGAATATAGCCTTGTATGCCACAAGAGAATCCTCAAACTGCGTACATAGCACCGCATAGGCTATATCCCTTACGGTGACCTTGTGGTGTGCGTTTGCGCAGTATTCAATAGCCTCCTTTATCTTTTCGTTTGTTATCATATTCGTTATCCGTATAAGTATTCGTCGTAAATCGTTTCTGCAAATGGGGAGAGTTCTCTATCTTCCATACTCATGCAAGTGCGCATAAGCTCCTCTCCGTATGGGTATTCAAGAACGGGATAGAATCTCATTGCAAAAGGGTCAAGCAAGTCCATTGACCTGTTCTTTCCAAGTTTTGCGTTCATTTCCTTCTTGCTCATAAGTGCCTTCTTTCCGCTTGGCATATCCTTAAAGCGAACAACCATGCACTCTTCTATAAACTCGTTTGCATAGGTTATCGGTGTTTTCAAGTTTTGGTGTTCGTAAATCTTGTCTGCAAGTTTGCTGTCCATTGATATATACCCTTGCTTTATTGCCTCCACAAGGCGCATATAGCACTCCGCTTTTAGGTTGTAAGCCATTCTTCCGTACATTCCAATTGACACATGGTTTGAGAAATACGGAATCGCATCTGGTATATAGTCGTTGATGTATGTGCCACGGATGGCATCATATATAATATGTGTGTTTGAAATATTGTGCTGCCTTGCGAACATTTCAAGATATTCGGCATTCTGCCTTGGAGTAGTCTTGGTAAGAATAAGGCTGTCGAACACATGGAAGCCATCCCAAGCAAGGCAAAGGAAGTTGTCAGTACCACTATCCGCCAAGTCGCATGTTACCCATCTGTCGTTGTTTATTTGCGGGTCGTTATTAAACACGGAGTAGGCGTTTTCATAAGGAATTGGAATATCAAGACCTTCAAGCGATGATACGTTCCAGTTACCTTCAAGGTTCTTTTGTGATTCCGTCTCACCCATTACCGCAATAGAACCCACATAACCGCTGTTCTTGTCAAGAATGGCTCTGTTCTCGCTTGTCTTTCCCTCATAGAATGTGAAGGACTTAATCATATCCTTGTATGTTGCCGTTCCGTTCTTTCCGTTGAACTTTGCCAACACTCGGTCAATTTGCGCTTTGCACTGCTTGTAAACCTCTTCCTTTGTCTCTCCCTGCGCAACTTCCTTCACGGTCTTTCCGTAAACGTAGAAATAGCGCACGACACCGTTCCTTTCTGGGTCAATGAATCCGTCAGCACCGATATACCAATCAAGGAACTCTCGAAGCCAATGGTCTCTTTCTGGGTTGGTTGTCATTCTCATCTTACCCGTCCAGTTCGCAATTCCACGGTTACGGGAGAAAAGATACGAGAAACATTCCCATGTAAAACCAGTTCCCTCATCGAAATAGATAAGGTCATACTGTCTTCCTTTGAATCGCTGTGAGATTTTTGCAAGGCTTTGGTCTGCAATGTGGGTTACGTCAATTCTCGCACCGCTCGGAAAGTCAACGTGCGGGTCTCCACTTTCAACTACATTGCACCCCTCAGAGTACATTTTCTTGAACTCGTCAAGAATACCTCCACCAGACTTCAAGTCTCCAAGGTTGTTACGCAAGAAGCATGCACGGAAGCGTCCGTCAAGGCTCGGTTCTGCACACATTAGAACAGCAGCGGCACTTTTGCCAGATGACATAGCTCCGCCACCTATAACGAGGTCTAAATTGCTTCTAACGAACTTCTCTTGAAACCCCTCAAAAGGTCTTATTATGGTTTGTTTTACACTCATTTTTGCTTTATATAAAGCAAAATTACCCCCAAAAACAAGGGCAAATCGGCCTAATGCTCAACTTTTTGTTTCACTATGAAACAAATTGTGGAATATATACTATATTGTAATATATCTTTTGTATCTAATTTTGTAAAAAGCAAAAGCGTTTTTATATGAAATTTACAAAAGAAGATGCCTACAAAGAACTTGTAGCAAAAATGACGGCAAA
>JAEIGA010011532.1_pt1 | contig 13425 bp, 22 predicted proteins | sample 9270691 | NCBI WGS metagenome assembly JAEIGA01 (sample SAMN17057246, study PRJNA624740) | gut metagenome | biome: biome; isolation source: fecal sample | host: Bos grunniens | place: China: Xizang | collected 2019
CCGAAAGGGCCGTACGGGTTCGATTCCCGTCCGAAGCACTAAGCCCATCTACCATGTGTAGAAAGGGGTAACGAAACCGTTATGCGGTTTTTGAGTGCTTTCATAAATGTTTTTTGATTAATAACCAGTTCTGCTGTGAAGCACAACTGGTTCAAACTTGAAGATTGAGAATCTTATTATACGAACAGCTTATCTGTGGTTAGCTTAGTGAACCAGGCGCACCTTGTTATGCGAATTAACAAGCTCTGTTTGTTGAGAGAGTCCAACAAATGCGTTGTTTAGCAGATGAAACATGACGTTTTGCAATTTTTTCAATAGGAAAAAATCTGAAAACGATTAATAGTCATGAATATTAATCCAAACTAGAGTGGGCGGTTAATCCTTAGCTAGTATTTTTTTAAAAAAGTAACATTATGTGTTTTAAAAGAAAAGAACAAGTTATTCCTGAAGTTAAAAAGAAAACTTTAAAGGATTTAAAACAATTCGATGATGTTATCATTGAATATAATGGACAAAAACATCCAGCATGGGTGATGGAGATATCTCCAAAACATTTTGATTTATGTGTTGAATTAGAAAAAGATTTTGAATTTCGTAAAATTTTCTTTAAAAGAAATTTTGATGATAATATCATCAAGAGTGATATTCATACAGTATATTTATAAAATTACGCCCCATATCACACGATATGGGGCTTATTTTTTAACCAAAATTTTTTATCATGAAACAAACAATTTTAATTATTTCAATCTTACTTTTATCTGTTGGAATGACAGTATTTTCTACACTTCGTACAGATAAACGATTAGATTTATTAGAACATCATCATAAAACTACAGAATATTCGTATGCTGTAGATTGTGTTCGAGAAGCGGAATTGGAGTATCATAAATGGTACGCAGAATATGTATTTGAGGTTCAAAATTACATTAATTCTGTTGCTCCAAATTCAAATCTCAGAGCATATGCACTTGTTGAACTTTGTGAAAAATATAAAGTAGATGTTAAATTTGCTTTGGCGCAGGGTGAAATAGAAAGTCATTTTGCAACAACAGGTCTTGGTGCAAAAATATGTAATGTATTTAACGTAGGATGTGATGATGATAAATCTCTTGCAGAAATTGATCCTAAATATAAGAAAAAGTATCCAAATGAATCAATTGAACCTTATCTTAAGTTAATTACAACACGATATCTTGTTGGAAAACTTGAAGGAGATCTTATGGAAAACTATGTTGATATTGATGGTAAAAGATATGCATCAAATCCTCTTTATGAAGAAATGATGCGTACAAAATATGATTATATCACTAAAAATACTAAGATTGACGAATATTACGCAAAAATGAGATCATACGCAATTAAATGCGGTAGATATTAATTAAAAAACAAAATTATGGATTTACACATTAAACTTTCATTTGGTGCTCCAACATTTGAAATAAATGGCACCACAACAACATGCAATCTCCCTGTTTACCCATCGGTATGTTTGGGACAAAACACATTCGTATCTATTGCTTCAGCTACATTGAAGGAAGGAGATACTTACGATGAAGCTATTGGCAAGAAAGTTGCTTTAGCTAAAGCTGAATCACACGCATATCGCGTTATTGCTGCTGTATTGAAGAGAGAAGTCATTGACCTTGAGAGTCTTATTCAATCAGCAAACCGTTTTATTGAAAAAGCAAACGGTGTAGTTGAACACAATCAAAATTATATCAATCAATTTTAATGTCAGAAATTGTAGGTAAAATTGAAGGGTTTGATGTACATTATGTTCCTGAAAAAGATATACTTTTTTGTAAAAATACTACATTGAAGAGATCTGTATTATCAGATTTCTTTTATGGTAGCATTGATCGTGTAAGTATACCTTCAAAGAATATTGTACTCTATAAAGACAACTCTGTTGTATCACTTGGTTGTTTGACATTGTCTTATTCAGACGCAGAAGATATTTTAAATAAAACCAAAAATGGAAAACGTAACAACAATTCAGAGTACTAAAAAAGTACTCAAAGAAAAGATTAGCACCTTTGAAAATGCTCAGAAAGAGCGTATCATTAATGCTTGTAACTCATCAATGAAGTATGCAGAAGTTCTTAAGTTCATTGAAGGAGAGATTGAGCAGAGTAAGAAACAAACAAACTTCAGATATAAGCTTAAATGCTGGAAAGCAGACGGTGCATATCAGTTCAATCGTGCTATTCAGGAAATTTTTGGCACAGCAAATGCTAAAGCTGATGGCACACCTTCAGGAGATTCAACAATTGAAACAATTGATGTAATCTTCGCTGATGGAAGCAGAACAAAGGTTCCATACGGAGAAATTGCTCTCCCGGATCTTGGTGAGAATAGCTCCATCACAATTAACTACGATACATCTAAAAATCAGTTGGTGATTACTGGAACATGTCAGTTTAAGTATCAATCTTTAATTGATGACATTGTTGATAGAACTAAAGAACTTCTTTCAACATCATCAATTTACAAGAATCAGGCACTTGAAATCACTGATATCAACAACCCTCAGATTCTTTCGCTTTCTGGTATTGATAAGCAACTCATGGTGCTTTCAAAAAAGACAGAATTTGAACTTCAGCCATTGAAGTCTCGTATTCTTTATCCAGAGAAGTGTCGTATGAAGGGCATTCCGTTGAAGACAGGTGTACTTCTTGAGGGAAAGTATGGTACAGGTAAGACTCTTCTTGCTTTTAAATTAGCAAAAGAGGCAATTGACAATAACTGGTCATTTGTATATCTCAAGGATCCTAAGCTTCTTGCAGAAATCCTTCGTCTCACAAAGGTAATTGACAAGTCTGGAAACGGAGTTGTTATTTTCGTTGAGGATATTGATCAGGTAACTAGGGGTGAGAGAAATGAATCGCTTCAGGATATCCTTAATACCCTTGATGGAGGTGATACTAAGGACATGAATGTGATCACTCTCTTTACTACTAATCACATCGAGCTCATTGAGCCAACTTTCCTCAGAGGAAAGAGAATTGGTTCAATCATCACAATGGACTGTCTTGATGCTGAAACTGCAAATGAGTTTATTAAAGCATCATTCACTGAAAAAGAAGGATATGTACTTACTGGCGATTTCAATGAAGTATGTAATTTTATTCAGGAGAATGAAATTGCTCCAGCATTCATGGCAGAAATTGTTGAATCTGTAAAATCAAAATTGATTTTCCAGGATGATAATAATGTAACACCATTCCATATCAGAACATCTGTAGAGTCTTATATTAGACAGGTAGGTCTTTCAAGAAAGAAGGATATGTCTGAGACACCAGAAAGTCGTCTCTATAAGGCTATGAAAGAATGTTTCTCTAATGGATTTAACGACTTCCTTAAAGAATAATGCTTGACAATCGCAATAAAGGTAAAGAAACAGTTGGCAATAAGTATATTATCAAATGTCTTAAAGAACTTGGAGTATACGATGCATATGTAAAAGTTGTAAAGAAAAAGTACAAAAATAATCTCAAAACCATGAAGTTACACATGTTTTGTGCTAATGGAATGACTTCTGTTGATTATGCTTTTACCTGGGTTAATTATCCTGTTCTTGGAATTACTTGGGCTGAGATTGACCGTGCAGTAGAAAATAAATGTCGTACAAATAAAGAGGAGTATGAAAAAGGATGGATCTATAAAAATTCCTAATCAACTTCAAATTGGAGGTACAACTTTTGACATTGAATATGTAGATCGAACTGGTGGACATAACATGGGGCAAACTGATTATGCTGCCACTAAGATCACTATTGCCAAAAACGTTGACATGTCCCCTGCAAGTGAATCGTCTATGCAGGGGACATTTTTCCATGAACTTGTTCATGCGATACTTGAAGAAATTGGTGAGTATAAACTAACTGGAAATGAACGTTTTGTTCAATCATTTAGTACTATACTTAATCATGTAACACAACAACTTATTAACGAAAATCGTTAATGTAATTTTAAATTTATGATTGATTTAACAAAAATTCTTAAAGATGCTCCTCAGGGCACAAAGCTTTACTCTCCAATTTTTGGAGAAGTAACATTTGAGGAACTCCTGAATTCAGAAAGTGATTCTGGTTTCTCAATTAAAACAAGTTATAACGGTCGCAACGTATACTTTACAAAGTATGGTCGTTATGACAAATCTAATTCTGGAGAATGTATGCTTTTCCCATCAAAAGATCATATGTCTTGGGAAAATGTGTCATTTAAGCCAGCAAAACCAGATCTTCCGCGTAACACACTCATGGTTACGTTTGTCAAAAACCCTAAGTTTCCTCAGGAAGTAGTGCTTTTGCACTATACTACTAAAGGTCATTGTACTTACAATGATTTTAAGGGTGGTGATGGAACTGTAGAAGTTAAACCTCCTCATGCAATTCCATTTGACAAATTTAATTTCGAAACAATGTCGTGGGATCCTGCAGATGATTACGGATACATGGCTGGAAAGGAAGATGCTGATCTTCCAAATCCTCATGAAATCATTTCAAAAATTCTAGAATTAATGAAGAAGTAATGATTGCAATCATACCAGATGTACATGGTCGTCGATTCTGAGTTCAAATAAAAAACAGAGTCGACGACTTTGATAAAATTATTTTTCTTGGAGATTATCTTGATCCTTATTATCCTCGTGAAAAAATTCTTCCAGAAGATGCTATAGCTAATTTTGAAGAAATAATTGAATTTGCAAAAGAATATCCTGATAAAGTAGTATTACTTATTGGAAATCATGATTGTTGGAGTATTGATAAAAGAAAAGAATCTTGCAGACATGCTCATGTGTTTTGGCAAATCCAACATGAAATGTTTATAAATAATAAAGATTTATTCAAATATGTTCACATAGAAGACAATGTGTTGTTTACTCACGCTGGAGTTACAAAAGAATGGATTGAACAAAATAATTTTGATTTGAATGAATCAAATATTGAAGAGTTCTTAAATTCTGATCCAAAAGAACTTTGGCAAGTTGGTATATCAAGAGGAGGGTGGTGTGATCATAGTTCACCAATATGGGCTTGCGCATATGGTGATTGGCCAACATCACATAATCCATTTAATTTAATTCAAATATTTGGACATTCTCAGCAACAACATACTGGAAGCAAAGTTTCATTTTGTAACGATACTTGTCATTGTATAGATTCAAGGGCTATTTTTACTTGGGATAATAATGAATTAAAAGTTTTTTAATATGGCTAAACGATTTACAGATTACGAAAAATTCATGGAACCTGAATATGAAGAAAAAGATTCTATGAGAAATGGAAGAAAAAATCGCAATCCAAAGAAGAAACATACAAAAGATAACAAAAGACAAAATAAGGAAATTGACTGAGATTAATTATGAAAACAGTAGGAGTAATACTTGCAAGATTACAACCAATACACAACGGACATCTTGCATTAATTAGTAAAGCTTCGAAAGAAAATGAAGAAGTTCATGTATTTATTGGCAGTGCTGATAAATTTAATGAAAGAAATCCCATTCCAATTAATATACGACATGATCTTGCAATAAAAGCAATCAAAGAAATTGGTCTTACAAATGTTAAAATTCATTGGTTGGATGATCTTTCAGATGAATCTGATAATTCTCATGATTGGGGATTTTATCTTTATTCTAAAGTTGTAACTGAAATTCAACAAAGTAATTTTACTATTTATTACAGTGATGGATTTGAAGTTATAACATCTTGGTTTCCTGGATTTATTTTAAGAAACAATGTATCATTAAACCTTCTTGCTAGGAATGCAACGGAAAATGGTATTTCTGCAACTAAAGTTAGAAAGTACATTGTAAATGATGATCCTAGATTAAAAGATGTTGTTCCAAACTCAGTTTATTGTAACAAAGAAAGTATTAAACAACTCATTCATCTTTCACAATTACATAAATAATGATAACTGTTTATTGGATCGCAAGAGATCAATTTCTCGAAATGGTCAAACAACATGGAAGTAAATTAAACAACATTTTGCATGATCATTTTTCTGTAAAAGGAGCATTCATAAAAGAAGGGGAATTGATACTTAAAAGTAAAGATGCTGTTATTTATTGGCTTGAAAATAGTGAAGCTAAATGTACAACTCATTTTAAACATACTTTTAATTATAGGTATGTTGAAATAACATTATCATCAATTAATAATATATTTAATGAAAATCGATTACAAAAACAGAAAACTGATGTCGTCAGAGGAAATGACGCAGAAGGAAATAGAATTCAAAGTCGAATCAGCAAAGCTTCAATTACAGTCGGATATCTTAGCTACAAAGCAATCAAAAGCTGAAGCGGAAGCTAAACTCGAGGCAGCAAAACATTCTTATCCACTTGACACTCAAGCAATTATCAATTGTCAGTGGGAGCTAGAAAGTTATACTGACGGTCTTAATAGACTAGAAGAATTAATGAAAGAACTTTTTTAACTAAAATATCATGAATCTTTTTAAGAAGAAAACAACTACTCCTGTTGTAGTAAAGGAAAAAACTCTTGCCGAAGAGTTGTCAAGTATTCAGTCTGTATTCAGAACAGCACTTGTAAAAGCACAGGCATTGTCATCTAAGATTAATGCAAAGAAAGAAGCAACAAATGCTAAAATTGCACAGCTTAATGCAGAACTTGCAGAAATCAATACTGTAGAAAAGAATACTTCAAACTTTATTACAAACATTGAAAAATTTGTTCTTTCTGAATAATTTTTCTACATTTGTATGCCTATCCACAATTGGAAAAGGTTTCGGGGCACGACCAGCATAGAACTGAATCGTGCCCTGCGGTTTAAAAGAAAGTAGAGGGTAATATCAGTAAGAGGAAACCCACCGCTCGAAATCTTAAATCCATTAATAATGAAATACATGTTGTTTAAACGTGGTGCACTTGCTATAAAGGTGAGGCCCACCAAGAGTGCGAAGTAATGATTTAATGGTTGGTTTATCATTGTACCATAAACAATGAATTTCTTCCCATCATCCAATGGTTAGGATGCACGTCTTATACACATGTCATAGTGGTTCGAATCCACTTGGGAAGACTAAAATGTTCCTATAAATTTGGTTTTATGAAAAATATTTCTTACCTTTATATTTAATTTAAATTTTTTATTATGGAAAAGAAATATTGCATAGTATGTGGAACTGAATTAAAAGGTTCAAAAAGAATGTTTTGTTCTAATAATTGTAAACAAAAATATCATTATAATCAAACAAAATCTAATCCAAATACTTATTTCACACAAACAATCAGAGGTTATAGAAGAAAATTACAATTAATAGAATTAAAAGGAGGAAAATGTGAAAAATGTGGATATGATAAAAATATATCTGCATTAGAATTTCATCATATAGATTCTTCTCAAAAAGAATTTTCTTTAGACATAAGAAAGCTTAGTAATTCGAAATGAGAAAGTTTGCTAAAAGAAGCGAATAAATGTAGTTTATTGTGTTCAAATTGTCATAGAGAAGTACATAATCCAGAATATAATAAAGAATACATCGAATCTTTAAAAACAAAATCTGAGTTTAATAAAAAAGAAAAATCAGTAACAAAAAGGTGCAAATATTGCGGTAAAGAAATGCTTAAATCAGATTGACATAGATATTGTTCAGAAGAATGTAAAATTTTAGCTAAACAATGTAGTAAAAACTATCCATCTTTAAAAGAGATTGAAACTAAATATCAGGAATTAAAATCTTGAGAAAAAGTAGCTTCGTATTTTAATATTACTCGAAAAATAATTTATAGAATTAGAAATAAAAAATAATAATTCACCTTTAAATTTTAAAAAAATGGAAATCGTTACATCAATTGTGATTGCTGTTGTTATTACAGCACTTTTTGTACTTGCTGTTAAGTTTATTACAGGTAAAAACAAAAGACATGCAGACAAAACACCTAGTGAAAAGTTAGCTTCGCAGCTTTCTGTTGGAATTTCATCAGCAGTTTCTTCAATGATTGAAGGTACAAGAACTCCAGAGGCTATCAAAAAGGAGCTTTTAGAAAAAGTAAAAGTAACTAAAGATAAGTTGAAGGAGGAATTTAGAAGTTATTTAACTGAACTTTTGACTACAATTGAAACTCATAAGAAACTTGTTTCAAATAATGAAACTCGTGTAAATGAACTTAAAAAGAAGGCAAAAGAGTATAAAAATTTGTACCTCAGCTCAAATGATTCTAAGTATAAAACTTATGCAAATAGAATCATTTCTCAACTTATTTCTATTGAAAAATTAGTTGAAAGTTCAAAGCAAGTTATTATTTCATGCACATCTAAGAAAGAGGAAGCTGAAATCAATTATGATCTTCTCGTGGGAGAACTTGAAACTAAACACGCAGAAATTATCGCAATGACAATGAACCCAGAACTTTCTTTTAATCTTTCAACAATTGACATTGCAGACCTTACAGTTGAATTTAAAGAAAAGATGGCTCAAAGAACAATTCAAGCTGAAGTTTCTAACATTGTCAATAAAACAACAGATAATGTAACCTCAACAGAAATTTCAAATGGAGAGTTGGATGAGTACTTTGAACGCTTATAACGCGGAACCTGACAGTTATTATATGAGAATGAGAGCAAATGATCCATTAGGATTTAATAGTTTTATTGATGACGATGATGATTTATTCATTGATCGTGGTACAATTCGTACTAAACCCGTAAAATTATATAATCTTCCAGATGATCGTTATTTAGTAAAAAATATTGAACATTTTGCTAGCGGCAAAGGATGGCTTTATTCAAATATCTACAACTTCTTTAAGAAATTCCCTTTTAAATGGTTAAGTAACATAATATCGTTACAAAATCAAGAAGATGATGCTATATTAGTTGATCCAAATACACTTCCTGATTTCATAAAAGAATATGTTTATAATTTTTATGGAAAGGATTATGGTACAGCTGGATTTTCTAAATATGTTTATTCAATTAAGGGTAAAGATATTGCAAATCTTAGTCATTTAACATTTGATGATTTTTTACAATATCTTAAAAAAGAAGGATATAAATTTTCATCACTTGAAAAAGATCATTGGGATTCAAGCGGAACACCAGCATATTTCTTTAGTGGAATTCCAGTTAAAAAATTCTTTGAATTGTACTTTACATCTGGAAAATCACACGAAGAGATTCTTCGTTTTCTTAAAGATTATGATAATATATATAATGTTGATCATGATTTTATTGAAAAAGAAGTAGAAAAAATCTTAAATAAACATTAATATAAGGGACGAAAGTCCCTTTTTTCGCGCTATCTTCTAACGGTTAGGAAACAGGGTTTTCATCCCTGGAATTGGGGTTCGACTCCCCGTGGCGTGACTAAATTTTATTTTTTATGACAACACAAGAATTAGAAAATAACAATAAGCTTGCTTATAAGTTTATACGAGGTAGTGTATTATATAATACAAACATTGATACCTCAGATACAGATTATGGAGGAGTATATATTCTTCCTAATGAAAAATTATTAGGACTTCCTCATTTTTATCAGGACCAGGTTTCTGATGAGAAACATGACACTACTTATTACGAATTTAATCGTTGGGTAGAATTATTGATGAAAGCAAACCCTAATGCGCTGGAATCGTTATTTGCTCCAAGAGATAAAGTAATTGGTGATATTCATCCAGCAGTGCAGTTGATTATAGACAACAGAGACATGTTTTTAACTAAAGAATGTTTCAAGTCTTTATCGGGGTATGCTTATACTCAAATTCAGAGATGTCGTGGTCTTAACAAGAAATGTGTACAACCTGTAGTAGAGAAAAAAGATGTACTTGATTTTTGTTACACTTTCAAAGGACAGGGTTCTCAACCTATCAAGGAGTTTCTTGCAGAGAGAAGACTCAACCAAAAGTATTGTGGTCTTGTTAGTATTCCTAACATGAAAGACGTTTATGGAGTTTATTATGATTTTGCTGCACATCGGAAGTTTGAAAAAACAAATAAAAGTATAATAGTGCACGAATATCTTGATTATGACAAAATTGCAAAAATTGCCGATAGATATCATAATAATGTATTCTTTGGTTATTCAGGCATTGTCCATCCAGACGGCAAGTCAAATGAAGTAAGACTTTCTTCTATTCCTAAAGGCGAGATGCCAATCTGTTTTATGACTTATAACCAGAATGGTTATGAATCACACTGTCGAAAGTATAAGGAATATCAGGAATGGGTACAAAAGCGTAATCCTGCTCGATATGAATCAAATCTTAAATCCAATTATGATGTAAAGAATGTTGCACATTGTGTAAGATTATTGCACATGGGCAAAGAACTTGCTGAAGGTAAGGGATTTAATGTAGTTCGCACTTGGGACAGACAAATGATTTTAGATATTCGTAATCATAAATACGAGTATGAAGAAATCATTGAATATGTTGAAAAAGTATTTGCAGAAATGAAAGAACTTGCTGAAAAATGCGATCTTCCTGAAACTGCTGATATTCAAAAAGTTAATGATTTAATATTAAAAGCTAGAAAATTGATTTAATGAAAGTAACGCATAAGAATAAGATTATAGTTGGTTCAATGACTTTTGTGCAAATTAAATGTGACCTTTATAGAGTATACAATGCACAAGGTTTTTATTGTGGAGTTGCATCTGACATTCATGGAACAATTATAGCATAATAAACGCCCTTGTATGAGAAATCATACAAGGGCTATTTTTTTAGTATTTATTATGGCATCAAAACGAAAAGTAAAGAAGCATCGTAAAATGGTTGTTAAACAAACAATCGATGCAATTAAAAAATATAGATTTCCAATAGATCGATGGTATTATGGCGGAGGCTATTTTATTTTTTCTTTTGGCAAATCTGAATTTAATCTTCATGTAGTTTTTAGAGATATTCCTATGATGAAATTTGGAATCTGGAAAACAAAACATTATGGAGATAAAGATTGGTATTATTTTGCCGAATGCATTCCATATATTGATAAATTTAAACCTAGTAGAAGTTCTTTTGAATTCAATAGTTTAGAATCAATGATGGAATGGGTTAGTAAATCAATTAAAGATCCATCTTTTTATGTATCTGAATTAGAGAGTATGTATTGCGATCCAGATTCGGAATACCGTCCTCATAATTTTCATGATATAGAAAATGATTATAAGCTTTCTTTGTATAAAGATTCTCATAATTGGTTTACTCCAGAAGAATACGAAACATATCTTAAAGCTTTTAACGAAGTAATCAAATCCATCGATACTGAGAAGTTTGACGTAATCTGGAGAAACACATATGGATATAAAGATTTATATGATGTATGGTATTATCCGGATGAGTCTGTTACTGATGAAGAATGTGAAGAATTATTTCAAAAGTTTCGTAAAGCAAAATGTTTTATTTTTGAATGGAGACCATTGCCTTCACACTTTTTCAAACACAAGTATGCATATCATTGGAAAATCCACCCAGAAAACGAACGTCTCTATTTCAACAAAAAGAAACACTATAAATATTTTTGTAATGAGAATAACAATTAATAACCAAGAGTTTGAAACTAATCCATCAGGTATTAATCCAAATATCATATTTAAAGGAACAGTACATGATGGAACAGGAAGAGTTGTTGATGTTTACGGGTTTAATGAAGAAGAAATAGTTAAACTTGCAAATGAAGTCAAAGCTCTTGATAAAAATTATAACACCGTTCATATTTATGGTCCAGAGAATATATGGGCCGATAGAACTTATGTTGGAGTTAAATTTTTAGGATAACATGGGAGAAAGATTAAATCATCCATATCTAAAGTATAAGAATTGGAAAAACATTGAAGATGAACAATTAGATAAAATTCCACAACATCTTTCGATGAAATCTTCAGCTCGATATGGAAATAGTTCGTGGGTACCAAGAGATAAATATTATGGAGGTTATGATTCACCAAAATGGCATCAGATGTCCGTAAAAATCAATCGTTATTTAAAAAGTAACATTGGTAAACCATACAACGAAGTTTATAGTGAGTTTAAAAAGAAATTTCCAAAAGATTATTGTGGAGTTAATTTAAATAAACATTTTAAATTTAGGTTCGTTGAATATGATGAACTTGATTTAAATTGGAGAAGTGAACGTTTTTGTTATTACATTGATAATCAAGGTAATATACAAAATGTTTATCTTGATAAGATCAAACAATCAAAACCTAAAAAGAAGTTAGCCGCAACAATTTCTTGCAAAAGAAAGATGTATCGTTTTTCTGACTTTATTGTTCATAATTTTCATGCAAACTTTATTGTTCATTGTTATCTTCCTCGTCATTTTGATCATTTATTAAATGGAAATTGGTTTTCAGAAGAAATATTTTGGAGAATGGTGACACATATTTCTAAAAATAGTGTTCTTCAAGCTATTCGTCGATTAAAATCAGAAAAATGGTGGGATGAATTTCGTAGAATGCATCACATGCGATGGTGTAAAGATGTGATGTTAAAATTTATGTTCGACGAACGAGATGAAGAAGTTGTTGAATATGTGGAAGTTGGGTCCCCTGAACATAAACGATTTATTGCAGAAAACAGTAAACAAGCAAAGATAGAAAAGAAGAAAAGAGAAAAGGAAGCTTTGGCAAAATTGGAAACTTTACTTCGAGATATTGAATACGAGCGCAAACACAAAGATGATGATAAAAACATCATCGATCGTGATAGACTCGGGTTTAATGAAAATTCTTTCAAAGGGGAAGGATATCATGGTCAAAAACGAAAAAGAAAAAAACATAAGTAATCATGATAGCAATAAAAGGACATTTAAAAAGGGGAAAAGAAGTAATTCAACTTCTTGAGAGTTTAGGAGGAATTAATAAGTGGAATCAAACCGGTGAATGTGTTGCTTACGCTTACTATATAGATCATTGTAACAATATTTATTCTTTTGGAATATCTGGATATCATGGAGATAGAAAGATTTACACTTTAGAAGAGTTTGAAAAAGAATTTCCTTTTAAAGTTGGAGATAAAGTAACAATTACTGGAACTAAACATCCTAAAATTATAACAGGAATTACTGATACACAATGGGGATTGCGATATGTTATATCTGAAATTAAATTTCCAGATAGTAAAGAAATGCCACATATATCTCAAATATCTTTATACAAAGTAATGAAAGAAGAAAGAAATATAACACTTACTCTTGAGAAAGCCAAAGAATGGTATAAGAAAGGTGGAGAACTTAAGGAAATTGCTTTACAGGCTTTTACTGAAAAGGAATTAAATCCACTTCCTAGAAGTTGGGAGGAGTTTTGTAGAAATAATCCTATAAAAATATCAGAAGCTGTAATATGTACTGAAAGTACTATTGTAACATGTGATTCTTCAGAAATAAGAGATTCTGATTGTGATAGAGAAGTTTGTCCATCAAAAGAATCAGCAGAAGCACATC
>JAEIGA010011533.1_pt1 | contig 13425 bp, 11 predicted proteins | sample 9270691 | NCBI WGS metagenome assembly JAEIGA01 (sample SAMN17057246, study PRJNA624740) | gut metagenome | biome: biome; isolation source: fecal sample | host: Bos grunniens | place: China: Xizang | collected 2019
ATGTTTACAATGTTGATAAATTAATCTTTACTGCAGTTGAAGGTTCTGAATACAGAGCAGAAAAATTAGTTGAATTGTTAAAACCTGCTGAAAAAGCAACAAAAGCAAAAGCTTCAAAAGCAGAAAAGGCTGAAAAACCTGAAACAAAAAAAGCAAGTTCAAAAGCTAAAAAATAATTGATGATGAATGTCTTGTAAGGTGATGAAAAACTTATCTTACGGGGCATTTTTCTAAATTTCACACAAAAAAAAGAAGTGCTTTTTGTAAACTGACTAAATTTGTTTACTTAGGCACTTCTTTTTATTTTAAACAAAAAAATTTTATTGAAAGCAAAATATGTTTATAAGAATTTTAAAATTTGATTAAAAGTTAATTTCTTCTAAGATTTTTACAACTTCTGATTTTTCTGCCTTGATTTTGTGTTTTGGTTCGTTTTTTATGTAAAGTTCTTTGATGAAAGCTGGTTGGGATGGTTCTTCGCCACAGCAAAACTTAATTTCTTTTTGCGAAAGGCTTGGATGATTTCGAGAAATTAAAACGATTGTTCCATCTTCATCATTTGTAACATCACTTCGGATTTTTGATGCGGCGTAAGCACTTGCAGTTTGTAAATCGATAAATTCATGATATTTTGTAAACATTTCTTTCATTGCGTTTGCAGAATCTTGTTTGGTAACTTTTGCTGGGAAAACAAAGCCTTTTATCACAGCAGGATTTGTGCAAAAAACTTCTTCTAATCGTTCGATATTTGATGGATTTAGCGGGTCTGCTTTTCCGCGTTTTTCAAGTGGAATGATTGAATCTAAAACTGTGCAATCTCCAGTGGCATCAGCGTAAAGAGATGGAGTGCTATCGGTGATAAATCCGTTTACTGGAAGTGAAAATTTCCAGCTGTAAAGACCTGCCACAATGTTGCTGTAATTATCTGCTGATAGCGCATAAAAAATATCTGTAAAACATTTATTTTTAAGACGAGAAAATGCGTAAGTGTAAAAAAATGTTTGTGGCAAAAGTCGTCCGATGTTGTGAGTGTTTGCCAAAGTAAGATTATATTTTTCGATTAAAGTTCTATCGTCAAATAATTCTCGGGCCAGTTTGAAGCAATCATCTTCGTTTCCGTCAACTTCCACAGGATAAATGTTTCCGCCGTTCCAAACAAAATCACTTTCTTTTAAACCACGCATTGTTCCTTTTGTGTAAAGTACAATGGCTTTCAAGTGTTTTTTGTTTTCTAATGCTTTTGCGATACAAGCGCCAGTTTCTCCGTTAGAAATTGCTAAAACTGTTGCTTTTTTATTTTCCATAATGAGAATGTGCTCTAAACATGAAGCAAGATATGAAATTCCAAAATCTTTGTGACAACCAGTTGGCCCGTGAAAAAGTTCTAGCAAGTAAAGTTTTTCGTCCAGTTGTTTTAGTTCTGGGCTAAAAGGAAAAGCTTTTGTTGCGATATTTTCACAGATAATCGGACTAAATTCTTCATTTATTAAAGCACTTGTTAATGCACCTGCGATAGAAGAAAACGAAGTATTTTCGTTCATGTAATAAATCCAAGGGCGCAAATTCATTTCGTGGGCAGGAACATACATTCCTCCGTCTTGAGGTAAGCAATCTACAATCGCTTTAGAAAATGTAACTATATTTTTTTTATTTCGTGTACTAGAAATTTCCATTTTTTCTCCAAGTAAAAGTTAAACTTTGTAAGCTAAATATTTGTTAATAAATCCACATGGACGATAAGTCATTTTTGCTTGTCGCAAACCTTCGTCGCCTAAATCTTGTTCTCGGTTTATAAACAGAACAGTTTCTGGTAAATTTTTTGCTGTTTCATTATTGATAAACTGATAAACGCCTTTGTAATTGCTATCTCCTTTTTCAAAGTGAACAAGATAAGTTTTTTCATCTGGCAAAAATTCTCCCAAGCTCCAAGCCACAGGATTTTCTTCAACATAAGCGATAATTCCAGAAAGAATTGAATTATTGTTTTCAATATCTTTTAAAGCATCGATACATTGATAATAATCAGTTTGATTTAAATCTCTGCCTTCCTTCCAAAGATTCAAAATTTTTAGCGCATCATTTGTATTTGTTGAATCCAAATTTTTTACGCTGATATTTTCATTTTTTAAAAAAGCATTTACTAAATTTTTCTTTTTATGAAAATCTTTTCCTGGTAAATTTGCTAAATCAGTTCTGTTATAAATGTAATCTGAATTATCTCGGTCAAATTCAACTTTGTAATTCATTTTTTGCAAAAGTTCTGAATATTTTTCAAATTGAGATTGACTCATCAACTTCCAAAATTTAAATTGATTAAAACATTGTGGCAAAATATTTTGAACAAAATTTTGATTTTCAAATAAATTTTCTTCGCCTTGTAAAATAGAAAAGAAAGTTTTGATTTTTTCGTCGTGTTCGTCATTTCCAACTAAAATATAAGAATTTGAATTTGGAATTTTAGAAATTTTGTGATTAAATTTTCCGTTGTGAATGAGTAAACTATCAAAAGTAAGTTCTGAAATTCCGTCCTTCAATGATAAAAATAAAGGTTTTAGAGATTTTCGATATTTTTTATCTAATAAAACAAATTCTGGATATTCAGTTATTATTAAATTTTCGTCTATCATCATAAATTAAGATAGTATGTTATAACAAAAATATCAAAGCAAGTAAAGAGTTTTATTCAATTTTTGTTTTTTCAGTTTCGCCACGAATTTTCATAGCGTGTTTTAAAAATGAAGTTTCTTTTTTTGCTTCTTCTACAATAATCAATGGTTTAGAATTTTGATTTGAAAATAAATATTTTATTTCCATTCCAAGTTGATTTAACGAAATATTTTGTTGCAAGAAAAAACTTGAAATGATTATCAAAAGTTGGATGTAGCCTAAAAATCCCATTGCCTCGTTTACTAATTTTATATTGAAGTAAAAAATGAAAATGAAAAAAATCAACAAAAAGATTTTAGCAATTTCTTTTACACCAAAAATTAAAATTGCGATACAGACTGCACTTGCCACAAGTGAAAATGTGTTTTCCAAAAAAATATTTTTTACTGCTGGAGAATTTTGTAAAGGTGAAATAAAAATTTCAATTATCGTTGCAAACAAAGTTAAGTTTACTAAAAAAGAAAATAGATTTGAAATTTTATTTTCAAAAGAAATAATTCCGCGCAAATATAAAATAAAAGTAAAAATCAAAGCGATTGAGCCAGAAATTAAATCTGGTTTTAAATCAAGATATTTTTCGGAAGTTGTTTTCCAAAATAAAATTCCACTTGATTCTGTGTATTTGTGAATTGGTAACCAAAAAATTACACAAGCAATCAAGGCCAAAAATAATCCGACATTTTCTCGTGTAAAAAATTTATTCTCTTTTGTTGACTTTGTCTTTTCTTTCATAATAATATGTTAACACGCAAATTTTTATATGTAAAGATTGATAATTAAAATTTGATAAATAAACTGTTTAATATGAAGGAAAATTTAAATGATTAAATTGATTGCTCTTTTAGGAAACTTTGGAAAACAATATAGCGGAACTCGACACAACGCAGCTTGGATTTTTGCAGAAAGTTTATCTGTGTATTCAAGTTTGAATTGGCAAAAAAAATTCAAAGGTCAATTTGCAACTGAATCAACAAGTGAAGGTTTGATTTATTATTTAAAGCCAGAAACTTATATGAATCTTTCAGGTGATAGCATTATTGAACTTGCACATTTTTACAAAATTAAACCTGAAGAAATTTTAGTTGTTCACGATGAATTGGAACTTCCTGTTGGTACAATGAGTTTAAAATGGTCAGGTGGACTTGGAGGTCATAATGGACTTCGTTCCACAAAAGCAAATTTAGGAACTCCAGATTTTTGGCGACTTCGTTTTGGAATTGGTCGTCCAAATCATCCTGATATTTCTAGTTATGTTTTATCAGATTTTACAAAAGATGAAAGAATTATTTTGAGCCAAATTTTTGTTAAGGCCGAAGAATTATTGAATAAATTAAAATCAGAAGATCCAAACAAATTACTTGATAAATATAAAAAAGTGAGTGTATAATAATTTTTGTAAAAAAATTAAAAAAAACATTTAAAACTTAAATTCAAACCTATAATAATAGTGTTAAGAAAATTTGTGTTACAAAAATTTCTTAATGCAAAAGTTATGTAGCCTTTGCACTAATTTTGCTTTTTGTAAAATTATAAAGAGGAAAGTTTATGAAAGTTTTATTTGTTACATCCGAACATCCCAAAAGAAGTTGGGGTGGTTTAGGAACTTTTACAAGAGAGTTTACAAAAGTTTTAAGAAAGTATTGTTCAGTTGTTGTAGTTTATTTTCACTTTGATAATGATGAACCTCCGCTTCCTGATTCTACTGTTGATTATGTTCTTGTGCCAGAAAAAAAGTTTAAAGCCTTTGCACCAGAAGCTCAAATTTTAGAAGCAGCTGCATCTTTAAGATCACAAATTCAACCTATAATGAATATTTTTAATCCAGATGTAATTCATTGTAACGATAGACAAACTTATCTTCCATTTAGATTTGATAAAAATGTTTTGTATTCTTCACATCTTTTGTATTGTGATTTAATTTCTATGCAAGGTTTGGACGATGTGTATTTTCAAGAATTGAAAATTGAAAAAGCAGCGTTGCAAAATTCATGCTTGTCAGTTTTTTATTCTGATTTTGCATTGTCTCGAGCAAGTAAACTTGTTTCTGGAAAATTAAATCCAATCGTTTTGCCTTTAGGTTTTAATCCAGAAAAATTTAGAAATTCATTACTTAAAAAAGATAAATCAAAAATCAAAGTTGGATATTTTGGCCGATTTGAAAATATGCAAAAAGGTTATTTGGAATTTATCAAAGCAGTAAATTTTTTAGGGGAAGATTTTAAAAATCAAAATGATGTTGAATATTTTTTATATGGACGCGGCGAAATAAATTCTTATGTTGATTTATCTTTATTCAATAATCCAGAATTTTTGGAAGGCGAAGAATTATATAAAGCCTATTCACAAATGGATATTGTTGTAATGCCAAGTCGGTACGAACCATTTGGTTTAACAGGATTAGAAGCGATGGCAAGTGGAAATTTGTTACTTGCAACAAGTGGACTTGGCATGGATTCTTATATGAATCCTGGAAAAAATTGTTTAGCAATTCCGCAAGATTACAAAGGAATAAGTGAAGTTTTAAAAAATGCAATTTTGAATATTGATAATTATGAATCAGTTAGAAAAAATGCAATAGATAGTGTTCAAGATTTTACATGGGAAAAATGTGTTCGTTCTCATTTTTATTTTTACGCACAGATTACTCAAAAAAGATATTTGAATTTGAAAAATGCTTATCGTTCTGAGTTGTATAATTTTCTTTCGAAAGTTAATTCTGAAAATTCAATAAAAGAATATAATGAAAAAACTGAATTTAATGTTTTAAAAAATATTTTATATAAATTGCGCGATGAGAATTTTTTTGAAAATCACAGATGTCTTGTTATAACAAATTTTTCAAACTCAAAAAAATTACTTGAAAATTTTATTGATTGTGATTTTGTCTCGTTGTTACAAAAATCTGAAAATGGAATTTTGTATCGTGGTGAATGTTTGCCTTTTGTAGAAAAATTTTATGATTGTGTAATTGCAGTAAATTATTTAGAAACTTGTTTAAATTTAGAACTAGCAATTAAAGAATTATTCAGAATTGTAAAAGAAAAAATATTTTTATTTGTTAATCGTAATGATAAAAATATTTTACAAACATATTTTATAAATGATGATAAGGAGGTTATAGAAGAAGTTGAAAAAAGAGTAGATTATATTTTTGATACAAATGTAAAATTATATAACGATGATTTTAATTTACTTTGTTTTAAAAATATAATTCCAAAAGAAGCTTACAATAACAAATGTATTGCTAATTGATAATGATAAATTAAATGGCAAATAAAATTGCAAAAAATTATTCAAATTTGAAATAGCAAAATTATTTGAAAATGCAGTAGAGCAAAAATAAAGTTTAATAAGTTTTATTAAAGTTTGTTGGGTTTCTATCAAAAAGTAAATTGTACATTTGTTGGAGTATACACATGAAGTGTTTTATCGAAGATTTTAGAGAGTTGGACATTGACGAGCTTTTAGCTGTTAATGGTGGTTATGGAAGTGGTAGTGCAGGAAGTTACGGGAAAAATTCTGGCGGTGGAGGCGGTGGTTCTGGTAGCTATGGAAGTTCCTCTGGTAGTAATTCTTCTAGTGACACTAGCTGGGAAGTTTGGGTTAATAACAAAGATAGTCGAAATAAGGAAGGTGATATAACTCGATATCACGACCCAAATCGTGATTCACCAAGTAATTCTGGAAGTTACAAAGGAACTTCGTTTGTGCCAGAAGGTAACATAGGAAATAATTCTGGTAAAAAGGTACTTGACTTTGAATCTGTTTTGGAAGATCTTTTGAATGGTCAAGCACAAGATACAGGAGATGAACCTGCTGAAAATACAGGTGATGAAACTGCTATGAATTCAGGAGATGAAACTGCTGTGAATACAGGTGACGAAACTGCTGTGAATACAGGTGATGTAGAACCAAGTACTTTTGAGCAGCGTGATTTTACTGAAGAGTATGGAGAAAATTTTGGGAATAATGCTTGTGCAGCTACTTCCTTATTAAATGAAATCTCTGAAGAATATACAGAACAAACAGGTAAGCAACTTACTAAGGAACAAGCTGAAGATGCAATGGCAGCTGCTGTTGAAGGTGGCTATATAGATAGTAATGATGCTTTTGTAAATGACTGGGAAGGGGCCGCAGATGAAATGTGGGAATCAACTGGTCTAGATGGAGATTTTGTTTATAATGAATCAGAAGATGCAGACCATATAATTTATGCTCAAGACACGAAAGGTGGACCTGGTGTTGACCATTTTGTAAACTCAACTGAACCTGGTCAGTATTATGATCCTTGGACAGGTGAAACTTGTGATTTGGATACATCTATATTACAAGAGAATAGACCTATTAGAGGATTGGATTTTGTTGAATAATATAAAATTCAATAAAAAGTATTAAATTGATATAAGATACTAGAAATTTATTTTCTAGTATCTTTAAAAACCATAGGAGACTAAAAATGAAACAAAAATTTTTATTATTAACAATGTTGGTTGTTGTATTCTCAAGTTTTACAACAAATATTTTGGCACAAAATAAAACTTCGGTTATAAAAAATGATTCAAATTTTACAACTTATAAATTTGAAGAAATTGAATTTACATTACCCAATAGTTTTGTTGAACAAACAAAGGAAAATAGAAAAATCGTTAATCAATATTTTCGTGTTTCAAGTTTTACTATTGAAGAATATGTAAAGTTGCCTGGCTATTTGTTAAACAGAAAAATATTCAAAATGATTGAAAATGGCGAAACTGTTACGAAGCAAACTTTTATAAATTATTTTGAACAAAATGAAAAATTTATTTTATTAGATTATTCTCCAATGTCGGTATTTGTTGATAGCTATAACCTGGAGAATAAAAATGATATGTATATCGAAAGTGCACTTTATAATTCGGCAGATGGTATGTTACTTAGTGAATATCTTTCATATTCATTTGAGATTTTGAAAGGTGAAAAAATTTTTAGTATAAGTATTGTTTCGGAAATAAAAGATGATTTTGTAAATCAATATCCAGAATATTTTGATGTAGAGTCATCTAATAAGAAATGGAAATTTATAGATAGAAAAAATAATGGTTGGATTAGTTTTTATAACGATTTTATATCTGAAAATACAAAATTTCCTATGTATATGCGCGACTTAAAAATAGCATATGAAATATTTATTAAAACCGTGAAATAAAATATTTAATTTTGTTGAAAATTTTATTTCGTAAATCTGACTATCCTTGTGTGTATTTACTAATTGTACTGGAGAAAACATGAAAAATAAATTTTGGGGATATATTCTTGTTGTGATGTTAATGCTTACAACAAATATTTTTGGAATGGCTTTTGCAAAAGATAATCCTGTGCTTTTTATTTTTAATGAAAAGTATGGATTGTTAAAGGAAATTTATTTTTTTCGGAAGATTTAATCAATGGAAATAAAATTTCAAAATTACATTTGAAGTAAAAGTCGTAAAAAAAATCATTCTTAAATTCTGTTCAGCAAAAAATTTATTAAAGGAAATTTTTAGTGAAAGAAAAGTTAGTTATGCAGCATGATGAAACAGATTGTGCTGCAGCTTGCATCGCGTCTATTGCAAAATATTATGGAAAAAATATTTCTATTGCAAGGATTCGGCGATTAGCAGGTACAGATCAGATGGGAACTTCTGGATTAGGAATTGTTAATGCTGCAAATAAATTAGGATTTGTATGTAAAGGCGGAATTTCAAATACAAAAAAATTGTCTGATGAAATTACCTATCCAATAATTTTACATCTAAAAAAAGATTTGTTAGATCACTATGTTGTGTTGTATAAATCCGGTAACAAATTATTACTTGCAGATCCTGATGAAGGTTTTAAGAAAATACAATTTTGTGAATTAGAAAAAATCTGGAGCGGAATTTTCTTTGTGATTGTTCCTGAAGAAAAATTTGAAAAAGTACAAAATTCAGATTCGGTAATTTCCAAATTTTTATTTTTGTTGAAGCCTCATAAAAAGACAATCTTTCAATGTTTTCTAGCAGGAATTATTTTAGCAATACTTGGAGTTGTAACTTCATTTTATTTTAGATTTTTGATTGATGAAGTTTTGTACAGTGAACTAAAATCAACATTGACAGTTTTATCTGTAGGATATGTTTTAGTGATTTTGCTTCAAGCATTGATTGGATTTTGCAGAAATCAAATAATAATGTTTATGAGTAATAAAATTGATATTGTAATGACAAAAGAATATCTAACTCATATTTTGAAATTGCCTTTAGATTTTTTTACCTCACGAAAAACTGGAGAAATTTTATCAAGATTAAATGATGCTACAACTATTCGTAATCTTCTTTCTTCAACTTTTGTTACTATTATAATTGATGTATTTATGTTTTTGTTTGGCGGAATATTTATGTTCAGTTGTGGCTCAAATTTAATTTTAGTTGCAATGCTTCCGGTATTGATTTCTGCAATCGTGTCTTGGATTTTTATTAAGCCCTACAAAAAACGGTTGAAAGAAAAAGCAAGAATTGAAGCCGAAAAACATTCTCAAATTGTTGAAGGTATAAATAATATTACTGCTATAAAATCTTTATCAATAGAAAAAGAGATTTACGAAAAAGTAGAAACTAAACTTGTTGAGTCAGTAAAGAAAGGTTTGAAATTAGGATTTATGTCAAATTTACAAAGAGCGATTCAGCAAGGCTTGTCGCAATTCGGTACTCTTTCAATTTATTGGATTGGAAGTTTATCAATTATGAATAATGAGTTATCACTTGGTCAGTTAATTTCTTTTGTAACGTTGTCTGGATATTTTTTAGGACCATTTTCAAGAATGCTAAATTTACAACATACTTTACAAGAAAGTTTAATTTCTTCAGAACGGTTTTGTGAAGTTCTGGATGTTGATGAAGAAATTTCTGAAAATCAAAATCTGGTAAGCATAGAAAAAATTACCGAACCTATAAAAATTCAAAATGTAAGTTTTAGTTATACAGGAAGAAATAAAACTTTGGATAATGTTTCTTTAGAAATAAATCCTGGAGAAAAAGTTGCATTTGTTGGTTCGTCTGGTTCTGGAAAAACAACGATGATAAAACTCTTGATGAAATTTTATACATTTCAGTCTGGAGAAATTTTAATAAATAATTTTTCTTTGCCAGAAATTGATACAGCTTCGTATCGAAATCAAATTGGTTATGTTCCGCAAGAAGTTATGCTTTTTAGTGGAACGATTGCTGAAAATATCACAATCGGAAATAAAGAATCAACTTTGGAAGATGTTATAAAAGTTTCTAAGAAAACAAAATGTTATGATTTTATACAACGATTACCAAAAAAGTTTTTTACTTATGTTGGAGAACATGGAGCAACTTTGTCTGGAGGAGAACGCCAACGAATTTCTTTGGCAAGAGTTTTGATAAAAAATCCAAGCGTTTTAATTTTAGATGAAGCAACTGCAAGTTTAGATAGTTTTTCTGAACAAGAAATAATGAATACAGTAAACTTTGATTTAAAAGATGTAACAACAATTATTGTAGCGCATAGACTTTCAACAATAACTAACTGTGATAAAATTTTTGTTTTTGATAAAGGCAAAATTGTAGAAAGAGGAACTCATCAAGAATTGCTTGCGTTAAATGGATTTTACAAAAAGATGTGGGATGTTCAAAATAATTCTGGAGGAAAATTTATTGAAGAAAGTAATATTGCATAATGAAAAATATTTATCGATGCTTCCTGAAATTTTTTTGCAAGAAAAAAATAATTATGGACAAGTGATAATTTATTCAGTATTTATTTTAATTATATTCATTATACTTTCACTTTTTTTTATTGAAGTTGATGAAGTTGTAAAAGTACAAGGCATTGTAAAAACGCAAGAAAATATTTCTGTTGTAAAAAATATTGCTTCGGGAAAAGTTTTGCAAATAAATTATGACTCTGGTTCAGTTGTGCAATCTGGAGAATTGCTTTATAAAATTGATGATTCAGTTTTGATGTCGCAACTAGAAACAGAAATGAAATTTTTAAAACAAAATGAAAATGAGTTGATGGTTTATGAAGGAATTTTGAATTTGTTAAACGGAAATGATTTTCAAAATAATAAAATTCCAGAAGAAGTCTTGCTAAAATATAATTCATATTTATCTTCAGTAAATAAAATTAAAAAAGAAATTGAAATAAATGAAAATTATTACAACGATGAAATTTTAAAACCAATAAATTTATCAAGTAAAATTTCTGTAAGAGATAAAAAAGCAAAATTGGATTATTTGAAATTGGGATTGATTGAATACAAAATAAATTTTAAAAATGAAATAATCGAAAAAATAAAAAGTTATAAAAAAATATGTTTGGATTCAAATACTAAAATTAACAACTTATTGTTAGAGATTGAAAAAACAAATATCTATGCGCCTATTACAGGAATAGTTCAGGAATTACAAAATTTTAATGTTGGTGATTATTTATTTTCATCACAAGAAATTTTAAAAATTATTCCAGCTACGAAAAACTTGTACAAAGTTCATTTGTATTTAAATCCTTCTGATGTTGCAAAAATTACGGAGGGACTTCAAGTTAAATTACGATTTCCTGCTTTCCCATTTTATGAATACAAAGGCTTGGCTGGGAAAATTGAAAAAATGGATTCTGATACAACAAATTTATCTAATAGAAGTTATTATAAATTGATTTGTAATTTTGACGAAACAAAGTTATTTGATAAAACAGGGAAAGCGTATGAATTGCGTTCTGGTTTGGAAGTTGATGGAAGAATAATTGTTGATAAAAAAACGATTATAAATTTTTTATTAAAGAAAATAGGATTTGCACAGTGAAAAAAGTTTTGTTAATAATATTTTTGATTTCTATGTTTTTCGAATTTATATTTTCGTCAACTTCAAAAAATATAGAAAATGAAATTACAACTTTTTTAGATTCACAGTTTGTAAGTCTATACGAATATAAGAATTTTATTTATCAAAAAGAAAATTTTTTCTTACAAATCAAACAACTTGAAAATAAATGGATGCCCAATATAAGTTTCTCTGCTTCTTCAAGTTACGGATATAATCCATTGGAAAGTGAAAATTTAGTTCACGGTTTTAATTATAATTCTAGTTTAAATTTTTCTCAAAAGATACCTTTGGGAATTTTGTTTAATGCAGATTTATTTTCATTTTCTGGTAACTTGAAAGAGCAAGAAATTTTACATCAATATAATTATATCGGAAAATTAGAATTTTCAATTCCATTGATGAATTATTTGTTTGGTTTTGCAGAGTCTTTGATTTATGTTGATAAATGTGAAAAAAATAATTATAAAAATTATATTGATTTATATTTAAAATTGAACAAACAGAAAATGTATAATTTGCTAACTGAATATTTTGGAAATTATTTATATCATTTATCTAGAATTGAGTTTTATCAAAAGAAAGAAATGATGTTGTCTAATTACCAAAAAGATATTGAAAGTTTATTTTCTTCTGGGCAAGTTTCTTTTTCAGAAATTATTTCTGTAAAAAAGCAAATCATCGAATTAAAAAATTCAATGAATAATGAAATTCAAGAAATAAATTTAATAAAAAATAATTTGGAAAATTTTGGTTGTGATATTTCAAATATGAAATTCGATTTGTCTCAATGGATGATATATTGCAAATCTTTAGAAAATAATTCTTGCTTAAATTTTCGTGAATACGATTTTGAGTTTTATCAATTACAGCAACAATGGATAAATGCAATAAAGTCTTATACAAATAGTTTTCCAAATCTGAGTTTATCTTTAACGACTACTCCTTTAGGAAAAAACAAAAGTTATTCACAAGAAAATTCTTCAATGTTGGAAAGTTTTTCATATTATTGGGGTACTGTTGATTCTTGCAAAATAAATCTTAGTTTATCCATGAAATTTTCTTTGATGGAATACGATGCTGTTTACACGAATAAAAGAATTTTTGAAAATGAAAAAAAACGATTTGAAATAAATCTTAATTCTTTATCTGAAAGAAGAAAAAATGAAATTGATAGGCGCAAGAAAGATTTAGCATATTATCTTGCTCAAGTTGAAAATTCTTACCAAATATTTTTGCAAGAAAAAGAAGTTGCTAAATCTTACGAAGAACTGTATAAAAATGATTTTATCAATAAATATGATTTGTTAAATTTTCAGTTTTATATTGAAGAATTGTATTTAGATTATGTTAAAAAATATCTAGCTTATATCAATTTTTTGCTTTCTTGTTTCTAAATAAAGTAACAGAAAAGGTTGACTGTACTTTTTTACACTGATATAATAGTAGAAAAGTGAAATTTTCTTCACAATTTTTTTAAGGAGTTTTAAGTGAGTTCAACAATGATTTCGCATATTCTTGCCTTCGTAATCTATTTAAGTTTTATGATTATGATTGGTGTAATGTATGCAAAAAAGAACAATTCTTCAAGTGATTTTTTCTTAGGTGGTCGAAAGGTTGGTCCTTGGATGACAGCTTTGAGTGCAGAAGCATCTGATATGTCAGGTTGGCTTTTGATGGGATTACCTGGTCTTGCATATCTTGGTGGTATGAAAGAAGCTTTCTGGACAGCATTAGGTTTGGTAATCGGTACTTATCTTAACTGGTTAATTGTTGCAAAACCTTTACGCAAATGTACTATTGCTTTTGGGGACGCAATTACAATTCCAGAATTTTTAACAAATCGTTTTAAAGATAAATCAAAAGTTTTATCAACTGTTTCTGTAATTTTTATCATTGTATTCTTTACAATTTA
>JAEIGA010011534.1_pt1 | contig 13424 bp, 12 predicted proteins | sample 9270691 | NCBI WGS metagenome assembly JAEIGA01 (sample SAMN17057246, study PRJNA624740) | gut metagenome | biome: biome; isolation source: fecal sample | host: Bos grunniens | place: China: Xizang | collected 2019
AATATCAGAGTTGGTCTGAAATGTTTGATTATACAGGTGAATATCTTAATCCTCATTTCTTGATAGAATTAGGATTTAATGATTACCAGTCGCCAACATCTGCCATGTTTGATTCAGAAGCAGATCTGTTGGTGTCAAAACCTGTTATAACAACCGGACAGATGGAGGGCGAAGTGGCTCTTCAGTTTGCACGTTTGGGAGCCATTGTCAAAATAACTGTTGCAGGTTTGGATGACTTCAAAGGTAAGACTATTAATCAGGCAATATTCAAGCCAGGAATGAGCTTCAGCAAAAGTATGAATATTGTATATGATTACGTACTGGAGAAATATGTTCACATGGAGGCTATGGTACCTTCAGGAGATTTTGAAGATATGCCAAGAAATGCGGAATTTACAATTATTCCGGAAGAGATTTGCGTAAAAGATGATGGCACAGCAGACTTATGGATCAGAACCTATTCTGGTAAACTTAATGATGAATTCAGTATCGACCTCTTTATTGAAAGCGAAGATGGCGAAATCAATTTGAGAAGGAAGGTAAATCTGGCAGCAGAAAATAAGAGTATCATATTCAACGAAGGTGGTATGACAGAATTTTCGGTTGGTGGATGGGAAGTTGCAGATGTAGAGCCAGTTGTTTGCGAAATATCTGTAAATGATGCAAAGAATGGTTTTACCGCTATCTGGAATGCAGTAGATAATGCTATAGGATACGATTGTTATCTGACCGGATATGCAGGAGAATTTGATGAAGACGGCAATCCGGAAATTGAATACGAAGCAACTCCTTGTACTGCCATAGATAATGGTGACGGAACCTGGAGTGTTGTGGTGGAGAGTGGTCTTGAGCCAATGAACTATTTTCTGCACATTAAACCTGTTCCGGCAGATGGACATTGTCTGGTGTTTGATGAATATTCCACTTTTGAAAAGAAAGTAGGACTGCCTGAAATATGGTGGTTTGCTCACGACTGTTTTGGTAGCAGCGAAAGTGAATACATAGAAGGTACCGACAATGAATTTATAATAGATTTCAGTCCAGGTAAGGTTAGATTCAAAAATCTTGAAAGAGCTTACGATTATTCATGGCAAGTGCTGAAATCAACAGGATCCTGGTATATGTACTCAACCGAGCCTCTTGAAAAGCTTCATTCAATAGAGGTATATTCAAAGAATGATAGTCATCTTAATTTCAAGGTTTATGCTTCAAATTCTCCTAACGAGTTAAGCGAAGAGCTGGAAGGAGTTGTAGTAGAGGTATCTGAAATTGATGCAGGAGGTGGCAATTATCATTATCAAGCTGTTCACAAAAAGGTTAGATATACATTCCCTGAAGACAAAACTTACCAGTATTATACAATATGTGGTGATAATGCAGAGATAGTAATGACCAGCCAATATACATACGTTTACTACTTTGAATAGATTTCGTTAAATAGAAAAAAAATCACTACAAGAAACGAGGATAACTCAGTATGAGATTATCCTCGTTTATATTTTCATATATTACCAATAGAAATCTATCAAAAAAGAAATCTCCACACTCTAATAATAGAATGCGGAGACCTTATATTATAAATCTAATAGATTACTTATTCAAAGCCTGAGCTACGTCAACAGCGCAAGCTACTGAACAACCTACCATTGGGTTGTTACCTATACCAAGGAAGCCCATCATCTCAACGTGAGCAGGAACTGAAGATGAACCTGCAAACTGAGCGTCAGAGTGCATACGACCCATAGTGTCAGTCATACCGTATGAAGCAGGACCTGCAGCCATGTTATCTGGGTGCAATGTTCTACCTGTACCACCACCTGAAGCAACTGAGAAATAAGGTTTGCCTGCCAATACACGCTCTTTCTTATATGTACCAGCTACAGGGTGCTGGAAACGTGTTGGGTTTGTTGAGTTACCTGTGATAGATACGTCAACACCCTCCTTCCACATAACAGCTACACCTTCGCGAACATCGTCAGCACCATAGCAGTTCACTTTTGCACGAGGACCATCGCTATAAGCAATTCTCTGAACCTCTTTAAGTTCACCTGAATAGTAATCAAACTCTGTCTGAACGTATGTAAAGCCATTGATACGGCTGATAATCTGAGCAGCATCTTTTCCAAGACCGTTCAAGATAACGCGTAGAGGCACCTGACGTACTTTGTCAGCTTTAGCAGCAATTTTGATAGCACCTTCTGCAGCAGCAAAAGATTCGTGACCTGCCAAGAAAGCAAAGCACTGAGTCTCTTCGCTAAGCAGACGAGCTGCCAAGTTACCGTGACCAAGACCTACCTTACGGTCATCAGCAACTGAACCAGGAATACAGAAAGCCTGCAAACCTATACCGATATTTTCGGCAGCCTTAACAGCGCTCTTGTCGCCAGTCTTTTCACCTTCTACCAATGCAATAGCGCAACCTACAACGTAAGCCCACTTAGCATTTTCAAAACAAATTGGCTGTGTCTCTTCACAAGCCTTATATGGATCGATACCATACTTTTCGCAAATCTGGTTGGCCTCTTCAATTGAGGAGATTCCGTGTTCGTTGAGAGCAGCAAGAATCTGCTTCATACGACGATCCTGTGATTCGAATTTAACTTCTCTAATCATAGTTGTGTCTCCTTATTCATTACGTGGGTCAATAAATTTAACTGCGCCAGCCTCTTCTGTGAAACGACCGTATGTAGAAGTTACCTTCTTCAAAGCTTCGTTAGCGTCAGTTCCTTTCTTAATCTCATCCATAAATTTACCGAGGTTGATAAACTCATAACCGCAAACCTGATCATCTTTGTCAAGAGCGATACGGTTAACATAACCTTCAGCCATTTCAAGATAACGAACACCCTTAGCCTTTGTACCGTACATAGTACCTACCTGGCTGCGGAGGCCCTTACCAAGATCTTCCAGACCGGCACCGATTACAAGACCACCTTCTGAGAAAGCGCTCTGTGTACGTCCGTAAACAATCTGCAAGAAGAGTTCACGCATTGCAGTATTGATAGCATCGCAAACAAGGTCAGTATTAAGAGCTTCCAAAAGAGTTTTACCCTGAAGAATTTCGGCAGCCATAGCTGCAGAGTGAGTCATACCGGAACAACCGATAGTCTCAATCAGAGCCTCTTCAATTACACCATCTTTAACATTTAAAGACAGTTTACAAGCTCCCTGCTGAGGAGCACACCAACCAATACCGTGAGTCATACCAGAGATATCCTTAATCTCTTTGGCTTTCACCCACTTACCTTCCTCCGGAATTGGAGCAGGTCCATGCTTTGGTCCTTTCTGAACCACGCACATGTGTTCAACTTCGTGAGAATAAATCATAGAACAAATTATGTTTATAAAAAACTATTTCTGTTATCGTTTGCAAAGTTACTGAATTTTCTCGCTATTTGTATTAACTTTGCACCATAAAATAACACGAAAGATTATTAAGATTTATGAGGAAACATTTTTTTAAGACATTATTTGCGCTTGGAGCTGTAGTTTTATTTATCTCTTCATGCGAACCATTAGAGCCATCAACATATACTGAAAGGTTCTACAGATTAGGTACAGTAGTATCAAAAGGTGATAAAGCTGAATTCTCTATAGACTACACCGGAGAAAAATTGGTATTTGAGAATTTCAAGAAATCCAGCGATATCAGTTCATTCAATGTTAAGGATGGCGATAGAGTTATAGCCGATATGACTTTGAATGCTATCGGTAATATGGGTAAGTTCCACATGAATAAGATGAACAAGATTACTGTAACACGAATTGATTCTGTTGCACCCTCTGATACGCTGAATCACTATTTCAGGCTTGGCAGATGGTCTATTGATCAAAGATTTGAATATCCAAATATCTGGTCAAACGGTCACTTTATAAATGTCATTCCTATTACCAACCCAACAAAGAATGATGCAGACAAAATTCGTTATTACATTTATCCAATAGATTTCAAATCAGATACATTGGTAATGAGACTTTCTGCATACGTACCTAATAATAACAGAAATCTTAATGCAGAAGTTAGTTCTTTGATTAGTTGCGATATGTCAACTTTGAGAAATGCCACCTTCTCGGCAGAAGAACAGGAATGGAGAGATTCTATCTTTAACCATTTTGACAATGCGAATATAGATTCAATGTATGTACAGGTTACCACATACGATTCTATTTGGTACCATTATGAAGATACTGTTACCTGGATTAAGAAAGAGGTTCTAATGAAGGGTGGAGCATTAACAACACGAATTCCGTTTGACTTTTAATCTATCACAAAGATGGCAATACGTAAACAGACGAATGTCAACATAAAGAACAAAAAGGCAACTTTTGATTACGAAATAATAGAAACTTTCAGTGCCGGCATAGTATTGACCGGCACTGAAATAAAATCTATCAGAGAATCAAAAGTAAGTCTGGTTGATACCTATTGCTATTTTATAGGTAAAGAGCTATGGGTAAAGAACATGCACATAGCAGAGTATTTCTACGGCTCTTACAACAACCACAACGCAAAAAGAGAGCGTAAATTACTGCTCACAAAAAAAGAGTTGAGAAAATTGGCTGCCGAAACAAAAAATCCCGGATTTACAATTGTCCCCACTCGCCTATTCATAAACGAGAAAGGTTTAGCAAAGTTGGTTATAGCACTTGCCAAAGGTAAACACCAATATGACAAGCGCCAATCTATCAAAGAGAACGAAGACAAACGCGAAATGGCACGTATGTTTAAGATAGGATAAAATCTATCGTTTTGTGCCAAGAATTAGTGTGTGAACACTATGCAACCATCCTTGATGATAGACATTTCTCTCTTCCGGTTTCATTACCGGATTAAACACCTGTCTGTTGGTTCTAATATTTTTCACCTGCTCTATAGTTGTAAACACGCCTAAAGCGCAGCAGTTCAGGATAGCAGAACCCAAACCTGAAGCCTCTTCCAAAGAGAGTCGTCTTACCGGAAATCCCAACATATCTGCTTGAAACTGAATTAAGAAATCATTTCTTGCAGCATCACCATCCACGCAAAGAACATTTAATGGTGTATCCAAATTTCTTGAAACCAATTCCACAACATCAGTCACCTGATACGCAACCGATTCAAATGCAGCTCTTACTATATGTTCACGTTTTGTAGAAAGAGTTAATCCGGTAATCATAGCCTTGGCGTCGGACAACCACCAAGGAGACCCCAGCCCCGAAAAAGCCGGTACAAAATATACACCGCCATTGTTTTCTGCATTTTTAGCTAACTCATTCAATTCGCTCTTATCATCCGCCAGATGCATATTGTCTATTAACCAGTCAATAGTTACACCCGATGCGTGTGAATGACCTTCAAGCACATAATAGGTTTTATCAAATAGCGAATAACCTACAGAACATACCATTCCGTTTGGAGCCTGAACAGGCTTTTCGCCAATATTAAACATTACAGAAGAACCTGTTCCGTATGTTGTTTTTCCCATACCGCTATCAAGACAACCCTGTCCTATCAATGCACCATGTGAATTACCTGCAACACCGGCAATTTTCACCGGAGTTTTTAATATTCCATCAAAATCGGTACTTCCAAAAATACTATCGGAAGGTTTGGCCTCAGGCATCATTGAAGAAGGTATAGTAAACAATTTCAGCAGATCCACATCCCATTCCAGGTCTGTTATATTGAATAGCATAGTTCTGGAAGCATTAGTATAGTCGGTTGCATGAACTTTACCTTTTGTAAGTTTCCAGATTAACCAGGTATCCATTGTTCCAAACAACAGGTTACCGTTTTCTGCACGTTCACGAACACTTTCAACATTATCTAATACCCATCTGACACTACTTGCGGAAAAATATGGATCAAGAAATAGTCCGGTAGATTCCTTTATCTTGGTTTCATAACCCTGTTCTATCAGTTCATCACAGTACTTTTTTCCCCTATGACACTGCCATAAAATAGCACGATAAACAGGTTTGCCTGTGTTCTTATCCCAAATAATACTGGTTTCCCGCTGATTTACTAAAGATACTGAAAGTTCTGCATCAGCAGGAATATCTAATTGAGAAACAGCAAGTAACACATTGTTATATATCTCTTCCGCATCAACCTCTGCCCAGCCATCTTTTGGCTGGTATTTTTTATGCGGAACAATCTTTCTATCTACAAGATTAAAATCTTCATCAAACAGCAAAGCTTTGGATGATGATGTTCTTTGATCTATGGTTATTATATATCTCATTCTATCTTCTGATTTTCAATAAGCCTGTTTGTAGCACGGTACAACAGGTCTTTGCTAACATATTCGTGATATTTTCTTTGCACCTTATTTACATAATGTAATGTTTCGGTTGCATCAAATTCACCAAATTTACATACACTATCTGTATAAAATTCCTCTTCGTTCATTCTTGACAAGACTGTCGAAAGAGAATTCCAATTATATCTGTTTACACCTCTTTTTCTTGCTATACGCATAGCATCGAATATATGGTTTGACCCACCATTATAACTACCTAACACATAGTTCAATCGTTCTTCTTCATTAATAAAGGAGAAACGATCATTCAAACTATGCATATAAAATACAGCAGCTTTTATGTTCATTTCTGTACTAAAATGGAGAGAGTCAACCAACGTTGTATCGCAAGAACCCATTTTTCTTAACAGATCCTTATACGTTGATGGCATTATCTGCATCAACCCCACTGCCCCTCTATGCGAAACAGATGTTGTATCAAATTTTGACTCAACGTATGCTATCGCAGCCAATAATTTCCAATCATAAAGAGAATCAGCACATTCTCTGAATAGAGAATCGTATGGAGACAAATAGAGATAATCCTCTGTTTGAGCAACTTCTTCAGGCAGATTTTCCGTTTCAACAGGTCTGCGCACAAACAGTAAAGCCAAAACCAATGCAGCTACCAAAAGCAAAACTATTACTTTTTTTGCTGTCAATTCCTGACCAGAAAACTTTATATCATTCATAAACTATCTGTTTTCTAACGTAAAGGTAGTATTATTTCCCAAAACTGCATAATTATTTACAAATTATTTCAAAACAACCCCAAATTCTGCATAATATTGAAAAAACAGATGAAATATCTTGCAACTATAAAAATATGATAATAACTTTGCATCACAATAATTCAACACAAATGAATTTAACAATAGCAAAATATCACCATCATCATACCTGCGGATAATATCGGTGGGCTGATGGTCGTGTGTAAATATATTAGGCTTGCCGATACTACGGTGAGCCTGTTTTTATATATAAGGAATAACAAAATAACAATAATAAAATGTTAAGAATTGCTGTACAATCAAAAGGACGTCTTTATGAAGAGACAATGTCCTTGTTACAAGAATCGGGTATTAAACTAAGTTTGTCAAAAAGAACACTTTTGGCTCAATCTGCCAATTTTCCTATCGAAGTCCTATTTCTAAGAGATGATGACATTCCACAAACAGTTGCACGTGGTGTTGCCGATATAGGTATTGTAGGCGAAAATGAATACGTAGAAAGAGCAGAAGATGCCGACATAATTAAGCGTTTAGGATTTAGCAAATGTCGCCTATCTTTAGCTATTCCAAATGCTATAGACTACACCGGCATTGAGTGGTTCAAAGGCAAAAAAATAGCAACATCATATCCGCACATCCTTAAGACATTCTTTGCAAAAAATGGCATAGATGCAGAAGCTCACGTTATAGCAGGATCTGTAGAAATTGCTCCCGGCATTGGTTTGGCAGATGCCATTTTTGATATAGTAAGTTCCGGTTCCACACTTATCAGTAACAATTTAAGAGAGGTGGAAGTTGTAATGCAATCAGAAGCATTACTAATAGGTAACAAAGAACTGAGCGAAGACAAAAAAGCTATTTTAGAAGAGTTACTATTCCGTTTTGATGCTGTAAAAGCTGCCGAGAACAAGAAATACGTAATGATGAATGTGCCAAACAATTGTCTGCAGGATGTAATAAGCGTTTTACCGGGCATAAACAGTCCTACAGTAATGCCACTTGCTCAGGGCGATTGGAGTTCCGTACACACCGTTTTAGACGAAAAACGTTTCTGGGAGATAATTGGCAAACTTAAATCGTTTGGTGCAGAAGGTATTCTTGTACTACCTATTGAAAAGATGATATTATGATTATTGACAGATATCCCAAAGAGGAGATTTGGAAAGAGATTCTTCAACGCCCGGCACTAAATGTATCTGGTTTGTATGATAATGTACAAGCCATTTTGGACAGAGTAAGAGAAGATGGCGATAAGGCTCTTTTTGAATACGAAAAGATGTTCGATAAGATTGAGTTACAAACTTTAGCTGTATCGGAAAAAGAGTTAGCAGAAGCTGCACAATCAGTATCGGAAGAACTTAAATCAGCCATACAAACTGCCGCAAAAAACATAGAAAAGTTTCATTCAGCTCAGAAACAGGAGTTCAAAAAGATTGAAACTACTCCGGGTGTAACCTGTTGGCAGAAGGCTGTACCTATTACCAGTGTTGGATTATACATTCCGGGAGGTAGTGCCCCACTCTTTTCTACCGTACTTATGCTTGCAATCCCTGCAAGAATAGCCGGTTGTTCGGAGATAGTACTCTGTACTCCACCAGACAAAAACGGCAATATAAACCCGGCCATACTCTATGCTGCACAGGTTGCCGGAGTAAATAGATTTTTTAAACTTGGAGGTTCTCAGGCTATAGCTGCAATGGCATACGGTACAGAGAGTGTTCCAAAGGTTTCAAAAATATTTGGTCCCGGTAATCCGTATGTAACAGCAGCAAAACAGATAGTATCACTTAAAGACGTTGCTATAGATATGCCGGCCGGTCCATCAGAAGTAGAGGTTATAGCCGATGCTAATGCAAACCCTGCATACATAGCTGCAGATCTGCTTTCACAAGCCGAACATGGCATGGATAGCCAATCTATTTTGCTAACCACATCGGCAGAACTTATAGAAAATATTGAAAAAGAGGTAGAGATACAACTGAATAAACTACCAAGAAAAGAGATAACAGCAAAATCACTGGAACACAGCCATCTGATTCTGCTAAAAGACGATAGTGAGATAATCAGAATGACAAATATGTATGCGCCTGAACATCTCATCATCCAGACAGACAACTATCTTGAATTGGCTGAACAGATTGTCAATGCAGGTTCGGTATTCCTTGGTGCCTATTCACCGGAAAGCGCAGGCGATTATGCATCCGGAACAAATCACACTCTGCCTACAAGTGGTTATGCAAAAGCATATTCGGGAGTTAATCTGGACAGTTTCTTAAGAAAAATAACATTCCAGGAACTGACTAAAGATGGACTGAACAATCTTGGTCCTACTATAGAGATAATGGCAGCAGGCGAGAGTCTGGATGCACACAAAAATGCTGTAAACATAAGAATCAATTCTTAACACTTATGAAACCATTAGAAAAGTTGGTCAGACCAAACATATTAAAATTAAAGCCATATTCATCGGCAAGAGATGAATACAAAGGTAAAGTGGCAAATGTATTTCTCGATGCAAACGAAAATCCATTCAACAATCCGTTTGGCAGATATCCTGACCCACTGCAATGGCAATTAAAAGAGCGCATAGCAGAGATAAAGTCTGTCAATGTGAATCAGATTTTTTTAGGGAACGGAAGTGACGAAGCCATTGATGTTCTTTTCAGAATTTTCTGTTGCCCCGGTACAGATAATGTAGTGGCTATAGAACCCACATACGGAATGTACGCTGTTTGTGCCGATACCAACGACATAGAGTATCGTCCTGTGCTTTTGAAAGATGATTTCCAACCCGATACAGAAGCTCTGTTCAAAGCTATAGACAACAACACCAAACTACTGTTTTTATGTTCTCCAAACAACCCCACAGGTAACGATTTAAACAGAGAAACTGTAGAAAACATCATAGCTAATTTTGATGGAATTGTGGTTGTAGATGAAGCCTACATAGATTTCTCTGATAACAAGACAATGCTGGAGCAGTTGGAATCTTATCCAAATGTTTTAGTTTTACAAACCTTCTCCAAAGCGTGGGGAATGGCAGGAATCAGACTTGGTATGGCATTTGCTTCGCCTGAAATCATATCATATATGAATAAGGTAAAATACCCATACAATGTAAACATACTTACGCAAACTGCAGCATTGGAACATCTTGCCGATTATGACAAAATAACCAAATGGATAGATACTCTACTGGAAGAGCGTACAAAACTTATGGAACGTTTTTCTAAGTTGGCTATCTGCGAAAAGATTTACCCATCTAATGCAAACTTCTTTTTGGCAAAAGTAACCGATGCGGTCAAGATTTACAACTATCTTGTAGATAACGGAATAATAGTTAGAAACAGAAGCCATATATCGCTTTGCGGAAATTCACTAAGAATAACCATAGGTACTCCGGAAGAGAATAACACTCTTATAGAGAGCCTTACAAATATGCCACAACTATGAAGAAAAAAGCATTATTTATAGATCGTGACGGAACTATTGTAGTAGAACCTCCAATAGATTATCAGTTAGATTCTCTTGATAAACTTGAATTTATTCCACAAGTTATTAAAAGCTTGTCATTCATAAAGGAACGTACATCCTTTGAATTTGTCATGGCTACCAATCAAGATGGTCTGGGCACAGAAAGTTTTCCCGAGGAGACATTCTGGCCTTCACACAACCTTATCTTAAAGACTCTTCAAGGAGAAGGTGTAAACTTTGACAACATTCTAATAGACAGAAGTTTTCCGGAAGATAATGCACCTACTCGCAAGCCTCGTACAGGTATGTTTGGCCAATACCTTACAGACGAATACGATATGACAGAAAGTTTTGTAATAGGTGATAGGGCTACAGATGTTGAACTTGCAAAGAATTTAGGATGTAAGGCAATCTATTTTTCTGATTCTACAGAGAAACTACCGTCAGATTTGAAACAGGTTTGCGTATTAGCCACAACCGATTGGTGGAAAATTGCCGAATATCTGTTTGCCGGTGAACGCAGTGCTTCTGCAGAACGTTCTACAAAAGAGACATCGATTTTCGTCTCTCTCAATTTAGATGGAAAAGGAACTTGCAACATATCTACAGGCATAGGCTTCTTTGACCACATGCTGGAGCAGATAGGCAGACATGGCGGTATAGATATGGAGATAAAGGTAAAAGGTGACCTGAATGTAGATGAGCACCACACCATAGAAGATACCGGCATAGTTATTGGCGAATGTCTTAAAAAGGCTATAGGCGATAAACGAGGCATAGAACGTTATGGTTATGCCCTGCCTATGGACGATTGTATGAGCCAGGTGGTACTGGACTTTGGAGGCCGTCCTTGGTTAATTTGGGATGCAGAATTCAAACGTGAAATGATTGGCGATATGCCTACTGAGATGTTCCTGCATTTCTTTAAATCGTTAAGCGACGCTGCCCAGATGAATCTGAATATAAAAGCGGAAGGCGACAATGAACATCATAAGATTGAGTGTATATTCAAAGCATTTGCACGAGCATTAAAGATGGCTATTCGCAGAGATATATGGAATTATTCTTTGCCATCATCTAAAGGAGTTCTATAAAACAGACCATATATAAAAAAGCAGCCCGAGTACTTGCTATACTCGGGCTACTTTCTTTTTCTAATTATTAGTTATTTGGTTTATATCCTTCATTCAGACCTGCTATAACTTCTGCAGTGATATCCATGCTTTCGTCAGCCAACATAATTGTTGCTTTGCTAAGAATAAGATTAAAACCCTTCTCTTTATTATACTCTTTTAAGAAAGCATTCACAGCCTGACTAACCTTTTCAGCATTCTTATTGCTCTCTATCATCAGTTCATTGCTGAGTTTAGCCTCTAATTCCTCAAATTCCTGTTGTTTCTTCAACAAACGATTCTGTTCCTGATTTACTCTCTCCTGAGATGAATAAACATTATTCTGTAGTTTTCTATTGAAGTCTTCAACATCCTTCTGTATCTTTTCAGCCTCTTCAGTTAAAAGCAAACGACTATTCTCTTCTTTCTTCAACATCTGTTCAGCCAGATCCTGATAAAAAAGATATGCTGACAATAGTGAATCAACATCAACATAAGCAATCTTCAAGCCCTGATTAAATGTAGGAGCTTCTGCACTCTCATTCACTGAATTTGCGGCAGGTTCATTTGTGCATTGTGTAAATGCAACCATAGCAAACGCTGCCATAACTGTTACAAAAATTTTATTATACTTCATAATTATATTTTTAATTGTTTCTTTCTTTTACAGCCATTTTGTTCTGCTTTCTTGCTGCTTTATCCTGTGCCTCCACGCAACCTATCTTACGTTTACGCATAGCCGGATTTTTGCCAACGTGAATATTAGGGAACTTTCCGTTTGGTTTAATCCAAATGCTGATAGACAAAAAAGCTACGCCTATCAACAACATTCCTACTACTATCAGCAACAATTTCCACATTCCGACTGCGAAGTTAAGCAACTTTGACGAATAATTATTCGATTATTTCATCAAATAACTTAAATTTGAGGTCTAATTGACATTTATTAGCATTATGGATAACAAAAATCGAACAAATATCATTCTTGATATCTTTCAAGAGATATGTAAAATACCTCATCCATCAGGACACGAAGAGGCTATTGGCGAATATCTTATGGAGTTTGCGAAACAGCATAACCTTAAAGCCAAACAAGACAAAGTTGGCAATGTATTAATCTGCAAACCTGCATCTTTAGGTTATGAAGACAGACCTACTGTAATACTGCAATCACACCAGGACATGGTATGCGAAAAAGATGCTACTCTTGACCACGATTTTATGACACAACCACTTGAAACATACATAGAAGATGGATGGTTAAAGGCAAAAGGCACCACACTTGGAGCAGACGATGGCATAGGAGTAGCTATGACTTTGGCAATTTTAGCAGATAATGACATAAAACATGGTCCTATAGAAGCATTGTTCACCGTATCGGAAGAGACAGGTTTGGCTGGTGCATCAAATCTGGAGAAAGATATGATTAACGGCAGTATGCTTATAAACCTTGATTCAGAAGACGAAGGAGAGATCTTTATAGGTTGCGCAGGAGGTATTAATTCCACAATAGAATTTAACTATTCAAGAGAGAACATACCGGATAACTATTTCTTTATAAAACTATCTGTTGATAGATTACATGGTGGACATTCAGGCGATGATATAGACAAAGGATTTGCAAACGCAAATAAAATTCTGGCACGCTTCATATACAACAGTTTAAAGAAGTACGACATAAAACTATGCAGTTTTAATGGCGGAAACTTACACAACGCAATACCTCGCGATGCAACTGCAGTTATAGCAATTCCAAACAATCATAAAGAGGATATCAGAGTAGATTACAATATCTATGCATCGGATGTTCAAGCTGAATACCATAT